>JACCDI010351747.1_pt1 | contig 31217 bp, 35 predicted proteins | sample 7442791 | NCBI WGS metagenome assembly JACCDI01 (sample SAMN15323434, study PRJNA562643) | freshwater metagenome | isolation source: river surface water | place: USA:Blue River Watershed | collected 2017-08-15
GAGGAAGGTTTCAAGCCCGCCCGCAAGCCTATCAAGCGTAAGACCTATGCTAAGGCTGCCAAGGGAGCCAAGGTCCCTGCTATTCGTAATAAGAAGACTGAGCAGACTACCTCGGAGTAATTTTTATATCGTCGGATATAAAAATTTTATTCTATTGATTTACTCAACATAAAAAAATAGGAACTCTATTTGACTTTTTGCTTCATTCATCTTATTAAGTATGTCTTGTGAAGTAAATTTATTTAAATCAATCCATTCATTATTTCTAACATAAAGTTCACAGAAATAATGAGTTGAATTATATGTACTGAAAAGTTCGGCTAATGAATACATATTAGTACGGGAGTCTATAACTTTAACATTTTGAGAATCTTGCTTCACTCTTTCAAGTAGGTTAATACCAGTATATCTATCTTTAACAGCTGAAGAATCTGTTATGGCAGAGAATGCACTTCCATTACCAAGAGTCGAAGATGTATCTTCGGTGCTATCTATATTATAAGAGGAGAAATATGTTATATGAAGTATACTTCTATTTCTTTTAGCTTCAAGTTCTGTATACTGTTCTGGTGTACCAACCGGTATTGGTGGCACGGATAATGTCTTTTCATAGTCATATGGTTCTACTATACCTTTTACACACTTGTATATTTCTTCCTGAAATATACTTAATGGAGATGGATATGTGACTCCTCCATCTATATATTCATTGTTATCTATAATTACAGGTTTAAATAGATAAGGTACAGAGGCTGACGCAATAACTGAAGCACTTATCTTATCTATATCTCCGTTTAAATATTTTAATGGAAGTGTTTTACATTCAAAATTTGAATAGGTTAAAGGTGATATAAATGTTGTGTTCTCTTTTCTATTACAGAATAATGCCGTTTTCTTTTCAGTTTTGTTGTATGAACTATTCCACATTTCAACAGACATAATTGAAGTAGGTGTATTAAACGCATTTAAAAGAGAAGATGCACCATATCCAGGTCTATATACAGCACCTTCAAATATACCCAGTGTCCAGGTCGGAAGAAATCCCATCGGTCCAGGCCACCAGGTTTGTGAGAACATTTCTGGACTCATAGAATTTATTACCCGTTTAATACCACCTTCATCCCAGTTTCCCGAAATTGCTATATACAGTGCAACATTACCTCCGCTTGTACCCATACACAAATCCGGAATGTAATAACTTGATATTTTTTCAGTTGCATTTTCAAAGGCTTTCTTTTTTTGTTCTGTTGCAAAAAGTATTTCTTGAATCTGTGCCGGAAAACCACCTCCGCTAACTGAACCAGTATATATTTCTAAAATTTCATCGCGCGACATTTTTATAAATCTGTATAATTAGTTAAAAAGTGATTTTTAAAATAAAAAACTAATTATTTTCTGAATTCTTGTATCATATAAAAAATGGCTTCTCCTGTTCCCGGTAAGTATATCCCGCGCTTTATCAGCCGCGAGGAGATTTCGCCTGTCACGAGTCTCAACAGCATCATGCAGAAGCTTTCGCCTTCCAACTTTGATGCTCTGATGACTCAGGCACGGAACATTCGCTTTCTAAACGAACAGGAAGGTTTCACGGTGGATGACGAAGCTGTGAAAACGATGAAGCCAGTTATTGATATTATTTTGAAGAACATCAAGATTTGTAATGAGGGAGACCCTCAGAACAAAATCTATGCAGATATGTTCCACGATCTGTCTAACAATTGGACCGGAAGCCAGTGTGAAATCTTCAAGAAGCTGATGAATGAAGAGCTAGAGAAAATCTTCGCCGAATACTCTGCTATGACAGAGATTGAAGTGAAACGGCGTCTTGAGATGTACTCTGTTATCGCATTCGTCAGTAAACTGTATCATCTCAACGGTGTATCTGGTCTTTACGTAGTGAAGGTTCTGGAAACTTTCTGTAAAGATGACGATAAGAAGATTCCAATCTTTGTCAAGCTCATTTCGCAGACTTATGACAAGCTTTGCAACGAGCCCTGGTTCAAGGGTAAGCTCGTTGCAAAGTATCGCCAGTTCCTGAAGAACTACACTGACGGTGATAACCGGGACAATGTTTACTACATCTGTCTGGATACGCTTGCAAAGTGGTCCAACTAATTTATTACTTTAAGTAATAAATTTTATATCTTTAATAAAATGGCACCAATAGCGGCTTTCTTTTTGGGTATACTGTTAGTTATCATCATACTAGTACCTTTTTGGTACATCGCAACTGTAAACTCAAATGTTGGTTCGGTATATAAAAGTGTATTCTGTAATAATATAGATACTTCTCAAGTAAATACTATATAGTAATTTTAGCAAAATTCCGGTGTAAAATTGTAAAATAGATTACAGGTATCCGGATAGCAAAACCCCGATGATTGTGAAGACTCGCATAATGAATATGTATAGCATTGATTATTTCGCTGAATATTTATACTTCGAGTGACATTTTGACCGGCATATAAACTCCCTGGGGATTTTATAATAGGTTGATTGTACCCTAAAGTCTTATAATATCCTTCTGATGTAGTTTTGTTTGCAGTAGTCACGAATGTAAAAGGAATATTTCCGAGTATTGTCGTGGTACCATCGTATTGGTCTATAGCTAATGACTGCTGTGGATTAAATGATGAAATATTAAACTGTCCGGTATTAGCATCATAAAAGAGTATAAAATGTGGGTCTGTGTAAGATGTATTAGGAATCTGTTCACCCTGAGCTAATGGGTTAAAATATACACTTGAAGATGTAGAAAGATTATAACTAGCTACAATATTACTTCCAAAAAAGGCATTATTTATATCAATATTGGTTGAAGTAGATGTACCGGCAGTAAGGTATCCATTGAGACCACCAACATTTGCATAAATATCGCAGGCAAATCCATATACGTTCGCTAAAGGTGAATTAATTGCAAAACGAGGAGAAAATAGCAATTGTATGTTAGTAGCTTCTACTATACTTTCATCATCACAGTTATTTTTAGACCAGTAATTACCGGCGGCTATGCCAGTTCCACCAGTATATACAAACGTTAATGGAACCGGATTTGGAGACGGGTTATTACTGCAGTTTTGTAGAGGAAGATAGCCGCCCGTAGAGCCACATTCGATATTATTAACGGTTAGGAAAAAATCTCTATTTGTAGAATCTATATAATTTATATATACATATTTACCTAGTAAATCATATAAAGCAGTGTGGCCTAATGTATTACCATTGACGTCAGTTGATAAGAAGTTAATTTCTTCGTTGTTAGGAAGGTATTGGCAAGTCTGTATACAACCAGGTATTACATTATTGTTATCATCAACCGGTCTTGTACCATCGGGATATTCTGTAGCACACAGAAAGTTTGTAGTACCGATAGTTTGCGGATATGATTGAGGTATTACAGGAGTTGTTTTTGTTTCAAATTGTGCAGCTGTAATTGATGGACTTACCGAAAACATATTCGTATAACTAGTAGAACATTGCTTTGGTGGTAGACTCATATTGAGACAGACTGCATTATCTATTGGTGTATCGGGTATAATAAACCCTCCAGATGGCCCCGGTAAAGCTGGTACTGGTTTATCGGAGCATGTTGTCGGTATGGCAATATATCCATAGTTTCCAATATTCGTCCAGGTATAAGCAGCACCTGTATTTCCCCCAGTGGAACCAACATATGGATTCTCAAAATCAAGCCCCGTCTGTCCCTGAATTACAGTTGGAAGGGAATACCAGGGGTTATAGAAACAGTCTTTAATTGGATAGTAGGTATTTGATAGCTTACAGATAGAAGGTTCCTGTACTCTAGTAATATTACTTTCTATCTCTTCAGGCGTATATACAAAGTAGTTATCACAAGTGGGTTTAATATTGTTAGGTGTGCAGTTTTCATATATAGTTAAATTCTGGTCGAGCGTTATTAGATTTTCATAAGTGATAACATTAGACCCTCCTGACGGACCCCAAGGAGGGTAGGCTGGGCTAATACTAAATTTAGTCTTATTAACTGTTCCATCAGTATTTAAAATATTCTTAATTGTATAACCTAGTGAAGTAAGGTATCCATTTTTACCTAAATTATAAATAGTATTCCAAGGAATATGATTAAATATAATAGTAGAACCAGGTTTAGCTGCACATACAGGGAAATATGATATAAGAGATGAATCAGCATCCCCATATACACCATTGCTCTGTACACCAGCAGAACCACATTTGTAAGTACAGGTGTTATCACCTATCGTGTCGTTCTTTGTGCAGGTAAAGCTGCGGTATTGATAGGAAGATGCATTTGGAGGAATACAATTAAATGTATTAAATGGTTCATCATAATTACATATTGAATTAGTTAGTGTTGTATTTTCACTAAAAATAAAACTCCTACAGTTAGCTTTACAGCTTTGATTGGTACTTCTTGGAGCAAACGTCTGTTCACCATTTTCATTTAGACAGCCTCTACCGGTGTCTGGATGTGGTACACAATACTCTGTTATCCATTTAACACCTGGATTATTACATTTACCATCTATTGTCGAACAAGGTGATTCGTAAACTTTTTGATACGAACCATAACCTTTAGCTGTTTGGGCGTCTGCACTTTTCTTACTTAGATGTTTACCGGTGTGAATAACACTATCACCTCTAAGCACTAGATAAATAACTATACCTATAAATACTAAAAATACCAGAATAACAAAAATAATTTCTGTAGCCATTTGCTTTTAATTTAATCATTTAAAATGATTAAATATTTAATTGTTCTCAATGAAGTTCTTAATGGCTTTAACGCGGGCATTGAATTCAATCTTATCGATACCCTCGCCTAGTTTAATAGTCTTTTCATCCTGTGTACCGTTCATAATAATTAGAAATCGTTCATCGGTCTGCTTAATTCTCTTAAAATCGATATCTTTCTTATCGATATTCATATTAGATAGAAGAGTGATAAACATCTTAGATAGATTATTATCATATTCACGGAGCTTCTTAAAGAAATCCTCTTGCTTCTTAGCAATAGTGAAGCTATCGGTAAACCCAATAGTATCAAGTGTCTCACGGGCATTGCGATATGCTTCCCGTTTGGCATTAGAGAGTGTATCACCTTTCCCGGAACCTAGAAACTTACTATTGATAGGAATACCAAGCTCCTGTAGTTTCTTGACACCTTCTTCCGGGATGGAGACTTGTATCATTATAGTTGTTCCCTTTTGACCAACCTGACTAATCTTTGTAAAGTTTTGCGGCAGTCCAATGCGAGCAAAACGTTGGTCAATGCTTGTACGGTCAGCGTTCAGAACCTCGTCTTCACTAAATACTATTTTCTGACTGTAAAATTTCACAAACTTCTGAACGAGTCTCATACCAAATAGCGTCTTAGCCGAAACATTGTTCCCTGATAGATATAATGCTGCAATAAAACTTTCTACCAAGTCCTCGTTAATCTTATCAAATGGTTTGTTTAGAGGACTGTCTATTAGCCATTCACCAAACTTAAAGCTTTTTCCTAGTTCGATTTGAAACTCTTCCGATTCGTAAGCGATTGCGTACTGAGTCATAAGATGGCTGTTTGCAATTCCACTAAATATCTCAAAAAGATATTCTTTAAAGGCAAATTTTAGAATACCATCACCCAAAGTTTCAAGGCGTTGATAGTTGAGGTTAAAATCCGGAGTATAAGATTCGTCGGTGAAAGCCTGTAGCCAGATTGCCATATTATCACCCGCTAGTAGCTGATTAACATAGTTTTTATCGGCTATGAATTTACCGAGAACAACAGAAAGATAGTTTTGAAACTCGGCTACCCACTCGGGTGAATCTTTCTTAATATTCTTTGGCGGAGAAGGAATATCATTAAACTTCCAAACCTGTTCAGAATAAGGCTTATTCCCAAAGACAGGTTTTCCAGGAGTACTTCCGATAGTATTTACTTTAACTGGTTCACTTATCTTTTTAACTTCTTTCTCTTCCGGCTCCGGGTCAACAAACTTGTACTTAACAAAAGGGCAACTTTCTGCTATTGCTTTAGTCATAGGTTCACTATTACACTTATCTTTATACTTAAGATATACATCGGCTGTTTCCGTAGAGGGTGGGATTAGCTTACTTTTGAGAACCGGTATGGACTTTGCATATCCGCCAAATTTATCTTCGGAAGCACCCTTTATATGTTTATTGTTAAAACAGAAGTACAGCTTTCCATCCTCGGCTTGTGCGCGACGAGCTTCATCGCGACCCAGATTTTCAACCTGGTAAGTCCACCCGTCAATTTCGCCGAGGTCATAATCAGCAGGGCCAACGCGAAAGACTACTAGATAAGCAATATCTTTAAACTTATCTAACCACTTCTCGAGAGTTAGCTTACCAATCTTGATTCCCTTCCGAATATAATGCTTCTTGTAATCAGCGTCGGCATCCTTGTAATCTTCAGGGAGCCACGGTGGGTCAAAATAGATTATTGAATCTTTAAAGTTGCTAAAATCTTCATTCCCGGTTATCTCGTCATCGATGACAATTGCTTTGTCGTCATAATTATAAGCCTTAATATTGCGCTTAAGATATAGAGAACGTTTCTTATCACGTTCAAAAGCTATCAGAGAAGCACAATTCTTACGGGATAAAAATTCGAGGGTATTTCCACCAATACCCGAACATATCTCTATTAGAAAGTATGGGCGACCAAATGTAAAAGCCTCAATTTTATCGGCAATATACTGTGCCACCTTCGGCTTTGACATATAAAAAAGAGTATCGTTATCAAAATTGCGACCATTTTTAACTACTGGCTTTATACCATTTCGCATAGGGAAATAGGTATCCGCATAAATCGTCTTATCTTTTTTGGTAAAAACAGACATTGTATTTTTATTTAAGAATAAAACTCAAATAAAAATCAAATTTTTATATTAGATTATTTCATTTAAACCGCATATGCTCCGTAGCAGGTCGCATACTGGTTTATATATACTCGGATATAGATAATTATTTATATAGAAAGATTTACCTGTTTTAATAAGCATATAAAATATATTTTCCGGTATCCACATTATCGATGAAGTTTCTGATTTATTGACGCGTGAAAATTTGCGATGAAATTCTTTAACGGTAATATCTAGATTCTGAATATCTAAACGTAGAAATAAAATAATTAGTTTCTTATCATAAATTGCCTGGCTATAATCATATATATATCGTGAATTGTAATTAAAAACTCCTAGACTTTCCTCGTATAGCTCACGTGCAGCTGCACGTGTAAATGTTTCATATTTACGTATAGTCCCTCCGAAATCAGTGAGTGTACCATACATACTATCTATTGCTAAGCAGAAATACTTAGTATTATCAATTACGGTGTATGGTATAACACCCGACCTATCAAAGTGTGCATTTATACTGAGAGATGGTGCTGGAGATTTAAATGAGTGATAAAAGCTCTCATACGGAAAGTTAATTAAAACTCCATTCTTTAAATCATCTTCATTAAGATTTATGCGAAAATTTGTCTTAATATTATTCTTACGACAGAATTGAATCTTGTTATGATGTACGATTACATCATATTTATCTTGAAAATTGAAACTCATTCGACTTTATACACTTTGGTAAATATTTAAAACAATCAATTTTTAAATATATCTATACTCTTATATATTTTTAACTAAGCACAATCTGTCGTATATCGTATTAACCCAGTGAATATATTTTCCATTATCATATTTGCGTATAATATCCCCCATTTTAAATTTAAGCATTGTGATATCAAAGCCTGCAATCATTTCTTTTGCTATCTTGATAACTTTATAATGGTCGTTATCAAACCAATCTTTGACTACATTATTAGGGAGACGACAAGCATTATCATCAGACGATAATGAAAATTTTACTTCTCTGCACGATATCGGATAAGTATCGTAAATCGTAGGCTGCCTAATTTCAATTCGGTTTTCATAGTTGCAGTTTAAACAAACTAGATATCGAAAAATATAAAGCTTCTGTATTTCTTTTTTAAGGCTATCGCTTATATAAGGAATACTGTGTGTTTCAAAATAGATTTCATAAGGTATATCGTTTATATACGAGGTGATAATGCACTCTTGTTCTTTTACCATTGCTTTATGTTTCCCTGTTATAGGGATATGAAAAATACGTTTAAATTCTTCAATGATAAAAGGTATATCATCTTTATATTTTAGTATTCTAATTGGTGTGAGTTCGAGCTTATTATTTTTCCACTCCCAAACAATTAGTAAATCATTGTTATATTCTTTGCGATAGAATACAATACTATCATCAATTTTACCAATATCACTGTTATCCCATTTTAATTCAATACTCTTGATTGAAGGGGTGGGTATTAGTGCTAACGAAAGTGGTTCCATTTCGAAACTAGTAAAAAAGCCTTTCTCAAAATTCATTATTTTGTTTATCAAGAGTATTTATTACAAAAATCAATTTTTGTAATAATAATATGTTTGTAAAAATTAAATGTATGATGTTGTTAATGAAATCATCGCTATATTTTCACTTGTATTATTTTTTATAATTACACAAGCTCAAGGTAATAGTTTATCAAAGATGGAAGTACAGTCGTAGCAGGTGACGCCATCGATAGGGTTAAAAAGAAGAGACCATAAACCTACTACATACAAATACCATATAATAAAAAAGGCTAAAAAGACAGTGACCAAAATCCATATGAGATTTTCAGTAGGTGTATCATTTAGATATTTAATAGTATACGAACTGTTAATTAGCGGCTGAACCAGAATATAGTTTTCCACAGAGACGTTATTATTTTTAGCGATACCGAGTAGAGTATTTCGGATGACCGGTCCAATACCTTCCAAAGAAAAACCTGAAGATGCTACTATACCATTAACGATAGTAAGAAAATAGTTAGTTGGCTCTAAGGGGTAGCTTATATAGCTATATAATGCCGGCCATATCTTATATAAGGCTTTATATGTTTCCAGCCCTACAAGATTGGCAATAAGTATATCGTCTGGGTTAGATGAAGTAAACGATGGTGGCATTTTATTAATGTTTAAACAAACATTAATAAAAATAAAAATGCTATTTTATATATTTATAGCTCTCGCGAGTGCAATTGCTATATTTAGGACGTGCAAAAAATGCAAAGATAGTCAGAGCGATTTTACCCGACTTTACCGCAATTACAATCCAAAGAGAAACATTATTCCGAAGGAGAAACTACAAGAAGTTTTACTAATGAAAAGCCTGGCTTTTTTTAACTACCCAAAATCACATATCTCACATAAGCTATTTAAAACAATCGAATTTTTCACAGCTGAAACAATAATTTCGCACTGTATTGATATTATGAAATGCAACGATTCTTATAAAAATATTAAAAGTATAGTTAAGATTACGAATATATTGGAAGAATATAAAAATATTTTCCCAGACAATTACAGTGTAATCGAATCTCTTGTTTACAGGATATATATAAATTCTTTACACGTCGAAACAGATATTTATATGCTATACAAAACTATAAATGAAGTGCTTAAAACTTTGACAAAGATAAAGATTAACCCTGTAATGCTATTACTATATAAAAATTATTACTGGTATCCCAAGCTACATTATAGGGTAAAACATCTAATTCATTTTGTTAAAATGAATGTCAAGAAATAAAAAATATTTTTTATTAAAGTTATAACTTTAATAAAATGGTATTTATCACTTCCGCCATCGACAGCCTAACCCCGACAATGAAGGTCACTCGTAAGACTAAGAAGCGCTCTACCCGCCTAGGTTCCCGTTCTCGCAAGGGAAAGGTTAGTAAGCGCGCCAGTCGCAAAACCAAGATTCGCTCTACCCGCATGCGCAACACTAAAAAGATTGGCATGACTCGTAAGACTGCTCTTCGTAAACTACAGGAGGGACGTAAGATTCGTTTTGCCACCCGCCGCACTCGTGTATTCAAGCCTGTAATGGCATCCGAGTGGCAGGTAGAGCACCAGGAGTTTGGAATCGGTCCTCTCAAGAAGGGCGACCTTACTCAGTATGGCTATTCTTCTGATAAGCCTATGGAGGTCCGCCACAAGGCTGTAGCCAAGGCTGTCAAGAAATATGGCTCCACCCCCGTCTTTCGTAAACTGAATGCTCTCTATGTTTACAATAAGAACCGCGACCCGATTCGCTCCGAGAAGTTTAAGAAGGACCGTGACTATGTGAAAAAGTCATTTATGTAAAATTTAAAAATGCTTTAACAAAATATAAGTGATTTATAAAATGTCAACTCCAACAAGCACCTCCTCATCATCATCCGATGAATCCGTAGACATCACCCCTGAGTTCCACAGTCCACAACAGGTTGAAGAGCAGTATGAAAAGCTCATCGAAAAGTACAATGATATTCTGCTCCAGCTAGAGGCGCTTGAAGCCACTGATGATGATATCCAGGAGCTTCGCGAAAAGACTCTAGACGAGTATGAGTTTCAGATGCTTGCCGAAGCGTATGAATCGTGCGGCCAGCGTGTAATGGCCGATGGTCTACGCTGCCAAGCTGAAGAGGCTCGTGAAAAGATTCAGGAACTACAAGCCTCTCTTGATGATATTGAAATCAAGGACCATTTCTTTGAACTCTATAAGATGGAGATTCAGAAGGAAACTCTAGAAATTCAGCTCAAGGCCTGTGAAAAGTACCTCGAGAAGAGTAAGAAGAAGAACGTTGTCGCTGCGAAGAAGGAAACTATTCGCCCGGCATCTCCACGCCGTTATCCAAAGGCTGCATCCCCGAGTCGTCTAGCCAACGACAAGCCCGCTCCCCAAAAGCCTTGTGTGCCAAGTCCCAAGCCGGCTAAGATTGATGCTCCATCTAAGTCTCTACTCCCACTCCCTAAAATCGATATGCTCCCTCCAAAGAAAATCGGTAAAAAGTAATTCTTTAAATCTTATAAGATTTAAAGAAAATTTTAATAGAAATTGTAATACCTAGGCGGAAACCGTGGTGTTTTATAAACCATATCAATGTTTCCAATTCCAACTTTTGAATAAACTTCAGGTGATTTAATTACTGATTTTTTGAAAGATAAATTATAATATAATAAAACAGCACAAATTATTATAACAGATAGTATAATTCCCCCGATAATCCACCATTTACTCGGGTCTGAGCTATTACCAGAGCTAGCTTTAGCAGATACAATTTCTATAGGCTTATCATTATATAATGTAATTACAAATTCATAATCATCTGCATCAAAGTATCCTATTTTTGAACCTTCTGTCTGAATGGATACTTTTGGAGAATCTATATTCGTTGACCTTATTTTAATATCAATTCCATTTGCAAGTTTATGATGAGAAATAAAATCGTTAACTTCTCGGCCAAAAGAATCATATATTTTGATATAAAACTTTCCAAAGATTGTCTTATTCTTAACGTTAATCTCTTCATTATCCTCTATGCCAATAACAGCCTTGTAGTTATCAGGCAGGTTCAGGATTTCGAGTGACTTTTCAATTCCATTGATAGAAGTACTGAATGATTTATTATGAGTTAATTTAATCCCATTAAGTATATATTCTTTATTATCATTATTTATTGATTTAATAGCTGCATTAAATCTATCCATTTTTTATTTTTGTAATTAAAAAATAAATAATATTAAAAATGTCAGAACCTAAACCTAATATTACAACTACGGATGTCGCAACCGAGAGCGTGACCCTTGTTAATAGCAATCGTGACGAGGTTGCCCTAATTTCTACCTCTGGGAATAGTCTTAAATTCGGATTACTGAATAGTACAGCACCTATTTCTTTCGGCTATAGTGCAGGGGTGACAAGTCAGGGAATTAACTCGATAGCTATAGGAAATAATAGTGGATTAAATTCACAAGGAGAATATTCTATAGCCATTGGTGAAGGGAGTGCTTCGACTACACAGGGGACATATGCAGTTGCTATCGGTCAAAATGCTGGTAATTTTAAACAGGGGAATTATGGAGTGACTATCGGAGCAGGTAGTGGAATCTATAATCAAGGCGATAGCGCAGTTTCTATCGGTAAAAATGCAGGTTTTACAGGGCAAGGTATTCAGTCGGTTGCTATCGGCTCTGACAGCAGTGTATATAACCAAGGTAATTATTGTGTAGCTATCGGTGCCGGTAGCGCAATCTATAATCAGGGTGATAATTCGATTGCTATAGGTCAAAATGCAGGGTTTACCGGGCAGGGTGAAAATTCGATTGCTATTGGAACCCAAGCCGGGTTTACCGGTCAGAATCAGTTTTCTATTGCACTAGGAAAAGGTGCAGGTCAAACTAACCAGGGTAATATAAATGATTTAATCCATACAAACCCTGGCTATTCCATTGCAATAGGAGTAGATGCAGGTAATATAAATCAAGAAACTTATGCAATTGCAATTGGACCGAATGCCGGAAGCTACAATCAGAAAAATAATGCTATCGCTATTGGTGGAGCTGCAGGAATGACAGGTCAGCAAGCGTATTCTATTGCTATCGGTCAGAGTGCCGGTCAAATAAATCAGCCAGCCAACAGTATTATTCTAAATGCTAGTGGTCCAGCTCTAAATGGTAATACTGGAAATTCTCTTTATATCAGCCCTATTCGGGCTTATTCCGGAGATGCTGGTAGTACAGGAGCGCTTATTTACAACACCTCAACAAAGGAGATAACCTACAGCACTGCAAAGACTTTTGTTATCGACCATCCTGTAGATTCTACCAAGTATCTAGTTCATTCTTGTCTAGAAGGCCCGGAAGCCGGTATTTATTATCGCGGTAAATCTATCATCGAAGATAGTTTTGATAGTGTTGAAGTAAAGCTACCAGAATATATTAAAAATTTTGGTACTGATTTTACTATTAGTATTACCCCTATCTTCACAAAGGAATATAAAATGCGTATGCTATGTTGCACCGAAGTGGAAAATGGTTCCTTTACAGTCCACGGGCTACCAGGTCCGTTTTTCTGGACTGTATTCGGTAAGCGTTTTGATATTGAAGTAGAGCCTCTAAAAAGCGAAGTTGATGTCAAAGGTGATGGCCCTTATAAGTATATCTAAATTTATATTACATTGATTGCCATATCGCTTCACCGGCAAATTGAAGAAGACCTTCTGTAAAATTATTAGCCATTTCTTGAGAACCAAAATAAAATATACATACGCCTACAGCCGCTACTATCAGGAAAATGCCTAAAAATATCCACTTATTACTTTCCCCGGATGTAGTAGATTTTTTGACGGGTATATTATTTTCTTCAATAGGGTTGTTTTCCATTTTTTATATATAAATAAAAAATCTAAGTTAAAACATCACTTAGTGCAATACTATATATACCCTTGTTAATAAAATCACCGATACTAAACAAAATATATTTCGGCTCTGTTGGTAATATAAAGCCTATTGGGTATATTAGCCAACCCAATATAAAAAACCACCCTAGATTTCTCTCATCGTTCATACCGTTTCGTTTGAAAAAGTTCATAATCTCTACCACCTTCCAAATTATTATACCATATGCTATCATTCCAATAAGATAGAATAGAATAGCTATGTTTTTATTAGATGTAAATTCTGCAATAATACCACAAACAATCATAACAACGTCAGCTAAAAGTAGTATTAAAAAGTCTCCCCCATAACCATTGATGTGTGCAAGGTTCCAGAAAGTATAGAGTAGTAAAGGAGTTGTAATTAGCCAGTCTAAATATCTCAGTTGCTGAGCGAAAAGCTCAGAATCTTTCTCGAGAACATTAGAGTTCTCAATTATAAATGTTAATGCGTATTGAGTTGACGCAATCGCCATTATGGCAACCTCGGCTTTTACTATCGATTCATACTTCTTGTCTTTTGTATCATCTATCAGAATAAGAACTCGTAATAATAAGAATATAGTATTCACTAAAATTAGCGCTAATAAAATTGGACTCACCATTTTAATAGAATGAGTATAAAAGTTTTCATATCATTTGTGATATGAAAAAAGAATTGTTTTCATAAAAATGAACTTTAAATAGAAAAACTCTAAAAATAAAAAGCTATAAAATGTCCCGTCAAGTTCGAACCGCTCGTGCTGCTGCTGATTACCAGGAGAAGGATGAGATTGAGCACATTCTTGACCGCCCTGATATGTATATCGGCTCAACTGAGTTTGAAGAACGCGATGAGCTACTACTAAATATTAACGATAAAAAGCTATACCAGGCTAATATCAAGGTTCCACAGGGTGTAGAACGTCTTTTTCTAGAGATTCTATCGAATGCTGGTGATAACGCTGATAACAGTCGCCGTGCCGGCGTTAACCCTGGCTCCATTGCTATCTATATGGATAGGCATTGGATTAAGGTGCGAAATGGAGGACTTGCTATTCCAGTCGAAGAGTCTAAAAGCTCTCCTGGAAAGCTAGTCCCTGAGATTATATTCGGTAAGCTTCGCTCGTCATCTAATTATGACCCAAATGTTATTCTAATGGGTGCTGGTAAGAATGGTTTCGGTGCTAAACTAACTAATGTCTATTCGGTTATGTTTAATGTGACTATTGGTGATAATATTAACAAGAAGCTTTATTCTGGTACCTGGGAAGGTAATATGCGAAAGGGGCCTCGAAGTGAAGTCAAGAATGGATATGACGGTGAAGCCTTTGTAGAGATTTCTTGGCTACTTGACTTTAAGCGTTTCAATATGGAAGAATATTCTGATGAGACATTTGGTCTATTTGCCCGCTATGCTGCCGACTTTTCACTAACCTGCAAGATTCCTGTCTGGTTCAACGAGGTTCAGCTTAGCGTCCAGAACATTCGGGATTTTGCCCGACTGAATTGGGAAGAGGAAGAATGTAATAAGGCTATCGTTCATTACGAATGGCCCGGTCGTGATAGGGAAAATCCTAATGGACTTTGTCCTTTCTCTGCTTCTGGTCTTACAAAGGAGAAATATGTTTCAAACCCTGCAAAGGCTGAGTATATTCCTATGGTTGAGATTATGATTATTGATACTCCTGATAACGGTCGCTGTCTTTCATATGTAAACGGTATGTATACAATGGAAGGAGGTGTTCACGTTCACGAGGTCTATCAAGCCGTGGGTAAAGATATTATTGAAATGATTCATAATATTCATAAGAGTAAGAAAGATAAAGAGAATCGCCAGGTTCGTCTGACTGTCGAAGATATCTCCAAGCATATCTCTGTTATTATTAATTGTCGTCTGCCGGACCCGAAGTATACTTCGCAATCCAAGACGCGTCTTGCTGGTCCGAAGCCTCATATTCAACTGTCTGAAAAGACTTTAGATGTGATTAAAAATTGGAATATCGTAAACCATTTAATTATGGCTCTGGAAGCCAAGATGCATACGGCTCTGAAGAAGACCAATGGAGGTCGAACAAAGCATATTTCACTTGATGCCGGAGAAGACGCAAACGATGCCGGTACTGATAAGTCCGATAAGTGTGTCCTTTATCTAGTAGAGGGTAAATCTGCCGCTGCTTATCCAAAGAAGCGCATTGTGATGTCGGAAGGTGGCAAGGATTTTGGTGGATACTACCCTCTACGCGGTAAGTTCCTCAATGTTCGCAATGCAAGTATTCTGAGTATTGCAGAAAATAAGGAAGTAAAATCCATCAAGGCGATGATTGGTCTCCGTGAAGGTCTTGATTATACTCAACCTGAAAATCTAGCGACGCTACGCTATGGATGGATTATGATTTGTGTTGATGCAGATTCCGATGGTTTTCATATTGCTTCTCTGCTAATTAATTATATCAATCAGTTTTATCCTGGTTTACTGCTATCTGGACGTGTTGCAATTCTGCGCACTCCAGTGGTTCGTATTTTCCAAAAGAACAAGCTAATTCATCGGTTTTACAACAATCACGAATTTGAAACCTGGGAAAAGGAGGCGATGAAAAATGGCACTCTTGATAATTGCAAGGTTGTATACTACAAGGGTCTTGGTAAGTCGGATGACGACGAGATTCAGGACGACCTTACAACTGCACCGGTAGTCACCATCATTTACGATGACCAGGCTGCTAGCAGTCTAACACTGGCTTTTGACAAGACGATGGCCGATCAGCGCAAGGAGTGGATTGCTCGTTGGCGCGAGGTAAGCCATATGTATGATGTTGATTTTATGGGTACTGGTGTATTCCGCCAGCAGATGATTACAAACTTTATCAACCGTGAACTTATCGACTATACAAAGGACGCACTGTTCCGTGCTATTCCGTGTCAGGATGATGGACTGAAGCGTTCACATCGTCAGGCTCTTTTTGCAGCTCTTAAGTATTTCAACTATGGGCGCAAGAATGAGATGATTGGTGTGAGTCGCTTTGCTAACTATGCTGCTAACGAGACTAACTATCACCACGGTGAAGCCAGTATGTGTGATACAGTCATTAAGATGGCACAGGATTTTATTGGATCGAACAATCTCCCTTGGTTCAAGGGTAAGGGTCAGTTTGGTACTCGTAGCGAAAATGGCGCTGATGCAGCCAGTCCTCGATACCTTTCAATCTCGCTACCGAAGTATGCAAGCCTGCTATACGACGAGGAACTGATTAACTGTGTGCCTCGTCGTGTTGTTGAGACGGATGAGGTTGAGCCTCTATTCGTACCAGCTGTTATCCCGATGCATCTTGTCAACGGTGTAATAGGTATTGCAACAGGTTATTCTACTTACATTCCTTGCTTTAATTATTATGATATTATCAGCTGGTGTAAGAGTCGCTGCAGTGACATTGAGCTACGCAAGACTGTCGAAGTAAAAGACGATGTTGAGTTTAAGCCTTGGTTCAAGGGATTCAAGGGAACAGTTATAATGAAGTCCGATAATGCACCGGATAAGGAAGTTGATGACCCAGAGATGAAACTGAAGATTTCGATGGACGGAGAGTCTAGTGAAAGCGGTGATACTGAAAATACAGATGATGCAAAGAAGGTTAAGGGTGGAGTATATTACAAGACTCGCGGTATCTACAAGATAGGCCAGAACAAAGAACGTGCTGACCTAATTATTACAGAGATTCCGATTGGTATGAGTATTCTAAAGTACCGTAAATGGATTGAGCAGCTTGTCAAGGATAAGACCATTACCGATTTCCGTGATAAGTCAACTACAGAGACCCCGTATTTTGAGATTAAGGGTTATAATCTAAAGGAGAATCCTAAGCCGACCTATAAGAATATCTTCCTAGAGAAGTCGGCAACACTGAACAATGTGACGCTGATTGACGCCGAGGGTTATCCAACCCGTTTTGGAAGCATCAATCAGGTGATGGAGGTTTATGCCGAGCGAATACTGAAGCTTTATGAGCTAGTCAAGGAGAATCGTCTTAAGAGTCTTATCGAGAAGATGACGGACCTACAGCACCGGATTACTTTTATCCAGGCCGTTGTAGATGACAAGATTAAGATTGTCAAGCGTCCGAAGGCTGACATTCTAAAGGATATGGCTAAGTATAAGCCAGCTATTCCAGAGAAGTATCTCAAGATTGTCAAGGCTGAAGAGTTCAGTAATGAGGAGATTGAAGAGTCTCGCCAGGAGTTCGAAAAGCTTCGTAAGCTATATGATGAAACTCTGAAGCTAAAGCCCGAGAATCTATGGTATGACCGTATTGTCGACCTTGAGAAGTACCTCCGTAAGGAGAAGTATTAAATAAATATTTTACTAACTACTATTAGTAAAATAGCCTAATATATTTGCTGTCTAAATTCCTTATCGGAGCAAAGATAACCAAGGCTACATTCCGGATTGGGTGATGTATTATAACGATATTCAGGAGAATTATCTGAATAAAAATCATCACCATCGGTTATTAGTTTCCAACTATAATAACCTTGCGGTGAACATTTAGCAACCCAAACATTGCCCGTTTTAGTATATACAGTAGTATAGTAATAGCTCATTTTTAAGAGCACTTATTATATTCAATAATAAATAAAATTTTTAAATAAAAACTCAATTTTTAATTTATGTCCTAATATAAAAAATGCCGAAATGTATTGCTATAGTAGGTAAAGCTAGGTGTGCAAACCCTGCACAAACTGAGGGGGAATGGCCACAGACATCCCTCTGTCAATCCCATTGGGGTGAATTAAATAAAAGTGATGTTAAAGATGGTGATGGCGGTAAAGGATTTGACACCGTATATGAATACAATAAAAAAAATGTTGGGCTATGTCGCGATAAAAGCCGCAAAAACTTTAAAGTTGGAAATGTCGATGTTAGCGAATACTACTTTTGTGACCCGAATAATTCTGATAGAAATAAATATCTAGATGAATGCTTAGTCGATGTACCGGCTTCACCTCGTTTATCACCAGCTTCACCACGGCCAGGTTCTCCGCGACCTCTAGCTACTGCATATGGTGCAAGCCTTTCACCTACTATGCGTACAAGTGGCGGCCATGTGTTTACCTGTGTAAAGCCAACTAATCGCATAGAAGAGTTTAAGAAGCAACTTAAGAAGAAAGACAAGTCAAATGATGAAGAGGAGTCATCTAGCGAAAGTGAAACGGAGTCATCTAGTGAAAGTGAAGCCGAGGAAGAGGTAGAAGAGAGTAAGTCTAAGCGACGTATTCGTAATCGCCTTCCTCCGGACCTTAATGATATGATTCAAGATAAAAAGCCATATTATTCCCTTAAAGATCTGGAAAAGCATCTACGGGTAATAGATACAACTCGGAATTCATTTGAAGCACTTCAAGAGATTCAAGCGGTTATGAATGATATCGATAAACAGTTAAAGAAAGACGATAGTAGCCGCACAGCTAATACAAAATATACCTATACAGTTAAAGAAAAAGTTGTAAATGAAGTAGCGAAAGATTTATCCAAATATATGGATAACCCGGACCGTATCGAACTAGTTCTAATCTTCCTTTTTGATTATGAATCACGGGACCTTTTCGAACAGATGAAGTTTTATGGCTTTAGTAATGATAACGGGCGTAAAAGCAACGAGTTAAATCTTCTGACAGGGACGCCTTATGATATTCTGATGGCGGGTAAACCGGGATATGGTGATATAAATCCGAGCCTAGCAAAACCACGCCAGATATCTGAGATATTTTCAGATAAGATTGAACGTATAAAGGATACATTTAAAGAAAAAATAAAGAAAGAGGCAGAAGCAGAAGCGGCTAAAAGAGCAGCAGAAGCGGCAGCTGCAAATGCTGCACGTACTCAACAACAGCAACAGCGAAGTGGTGCTCAATCCCAAGATGGGTCTCTGCCAGGTGGCAATCCGCGGGATGGGAGACCAGGAGGAGCACAACCTCTTGCTTCCGACATCCCTCTTCCCGATCCTTCACCATATATTAATTTTATAAACAAATTAGGTGAAGACAAATACAAAAATTTAAAACATAATAATCTCCCTTTTAATGCAAAAAAGGAGACCGCAGGTTCTCTAAAAGATTCATTGAATAAAGAATGGACTAATAAAAATAAAAGTATTGCGAATGGCCCATTAAATACTTTTTTAAGTAATGCGCTTTCGGCTAAAAATGCCAACGAAATGAATAAGGAGGTATCAACTCTCTTAGCTTACATAAGAGGACAAATGTCTCCTGCTCCTGTATCTTCTGGTGGTCTTCCTCCTGCTCCTACTTAACAAGTAAATTCTTTTTTAATGAATTAATTCATTAAAAAAATTAAGCAACCATCGGTGCGACAGGTTCCACCGGCTGACTAGACCCGGACTTAAACCGACTGAACCATCCTCCGACAGCACTCGTGTTTTTCCGAGCGAAACAAGGCTTGTTTCCACCCTGATTGTATTCCTTAACATCATCTAAAATGTTCTTAGCATATATTTCCGGGACGATAATGTTCTTGTATCCTTTCGGTGCTTTCTCACAAGGGCACCGGAACCCTAGTAGAACAAGAACAATACCGATTATAGCTAACATTATACTTCCATACAGGGCAACGTGGTGCCAAGTATTGTTATCACGTTTCGGGTCAGCTATAATCGCCCCCGAAACAGATGCGATAATCACCGCAATGATTAGTAGTAGCAAGCCTATCCATCCCCATAGTCGAGACATTTTTAAATTATATTATAAAATAATATAATTAAACAATTTCAATAAATAAATGAATGACCTTATCAACAACAAACCGATATTTGACCCGAACCCTTATTGGTTCAACCCTATTCCTGACGAGTATATAGATTGGGACTTGATTGAGTCTAACAAAGCCGTTCATCTCTTCGACCACACTGGATACGACCTTTGTACTATCGAGCAAGAGTATGCTAAGTACAATCCATTTCCAGGATGCGAACTAACTATTCATCGGAATGACCGCCACATCTCCCTGCAGATGCCTTGGTATAGTCAGTCTCATAAGACAACCGGTTATGTTCTAAATCATAGTATGATACTTCGTCGCTACGCTCTATCCGGACAGGCGCTGAATCAGCTACAGGCTTTTGCTAAGCGGAATCACCTACTCAACAAGGTTATCAATCTAAATCCGAAGTGGGGCTTTGACTTCTCTCTTGATTACGTCAATGAAACAGAGGCTTTTGAAATATTTCATTATGAATATGATGGATTTGACTACGATACAATTCTACAAGCTCAACAAAAAATTCAAAGTGTAATCGATTCTTCCGACTTTAATAACATAGCTCAAGATTTAATCAAACGCAAAAGCGAGTGGTTTAACCTCAACTTTTTTGAACAGAGCCATTGGAAATGCAACTATTTTAACGTTCCGGATGAGAGGTTTAAGCTGGTGATTTGGAATGGGTTATAACTATAACCTGATATTTAGCCTATATAGTTATAACCTGGCTCAGATTACATATAGCGTGGCATCGCTGGTGTCCGAGCAAGTAAAGCAGCCCGGTTATTCATAGCACTACTAGTATAAGCATTTTCCATCACCGGCATCTCCCCGAGTGAAGCCATCTCTATACCAGCATCAGCTAGCTTCTGCTTCTTAGTGCGACGAGTAGCTATGATATACCATATGATTAGAGCTATACCTACAATTAATAGAATACCTCCTACTACCATTAGAACAGTATTAGTCGTACTCTTCTTTTTATGGTCGACATATTTAATACCGAAATAGACTAGTAGAGCTAGACCAATAACCAAAATCCCGATACCTAGAACAATAAGTAGTGTCGGATTCATTTTATAATATACTAAAAATAATTTATTTAATCTGATTTTATACCAGATTAAATGGAATACTGCTGAGATAGATAAGGATTTAGAGCCGAAGCAGCTCCGGGGTATCCAATCGGTGCAACTGACATCATTGGCTGAGACTGCATACCATAGTTAATACCTGAATACATAGGAGCCGGGAAACTCTGAGCAGGGTATCCTTGCTCTGGGTACATCGGTCCCGGTACATCAGGTCGCATCATTGGCATACGCTCCATATCCATCTTCATCGAATCATCTCCGGTACCGCTACTGCTCCCAGAAGCCATCGGATTTTTAGGGATTCGAGAGCGCTTGATAAAGAGGACGATGATACCGATAAATGTACCAATTGCTAGCACCACACCCAGGACGAAAAGTACTAGGTTGGTCTCCGACTTTTTACCCTTGTCAAAATGCTCGTAGCCGAAATACCCGGCTAGGAATATACCTACAAACCATAAAATGAGAAGTATTACTATTAGAGTGAGATTACCTCCACGTGTCATTTTAATTATATTACATAATTAAATTATTTGTTAATTTAATTAAAGAGTATTAAAAAAGATTGTTTATATGGAGTGTCGAATATGTTTCGAAGAAAATAATCTTTTAGAAAATGTTTGCAAGTGCAACGGTACACAAAAATACATTCATTTTAAGTGCCTTACAAAATTAGTTCAAAATTTAAAGACCAATAAATGCCCTACTTGTTTACAAGAATATAATTTTAATCCAACAGAACCTAGACTCTGGAAATATTTGGGTTCTCGACATTTTGAATTTCTACTCAAAATATTTCACCTATGCTTCTTTCAATACGACCAATATATGGCTTTGAATTTTGCCTATTATAACAACCTCTTTCTAATATGCTTGTATACATATGCCTACTTTCCTCGTCTAAAAAATTTAACTAGAAATGACCTCTATTTCTGGATTCAACCATACATCTACTATAATAATTACTACTATTTTCCTTTATTTATTTTATTCTATATCATCTTTACATATCATAATGGACTTCTACTAATATTTTATCTACCATACAAAGGAATGTACGAAGTCCAAAAATTGATTGACGAATCTTTTTAAGCTCAACTTAAAAATAGATTAGGAGCAATTTTGCTCTAAATTTAAAAATGCAACTCCTCGGCTACCGGATTCTTGCTACATATGTCGTTGTTATAGTCGCGGTGCTATGTACTATATTTTATGCTATCGGAAATGTTGGAACACGCGACCAGATTGTAGCTGAGTATAAACTACCTGCACCGACATTCAATTTTGTCTTTGCACTTGGAGACCTTTATTTTGTACTACTATGTTTCATCTATGTTCTATTTAATATTGACATTTCAACCATAGCATTAATACTACCATCTACCGTGCTGCTTGTCTCTGTTGTTATGCTTTATGTTAAACTTTTCTTCAGTCTGAAGACAGGGGATGTAAATTTTACCGAGGTCCAAACATTCGCTTTTAACATAGTCATAAACTCTATCATTATTATACTGTATACACTTTTCACAAGCAAACGTTTTATCTCTTCTACATTAGCGATGTTTCCGATGCTTGCTTTCGGTATCTACTACCTATATGTCGGCCATCTTATCGCTAAGAATTAAAGATTTTAATGCTTTAAAGGAAAATATTTTTATATCTATATATAAAAAATGACAACCCCTTCAGCCTATGATGCACTCCTAAATGAGTGCTACCAGAAATTCTATGCCCAGGTCTTCCACGTTGATATCTGCCCAAAGAAGCTAGTAATGCTAGCCGTCCGAGCTATGGAGGTAGTTGAGGCGACTCCTCTTGACGGCTCCCTTCAGAAGTCTATGGTTATGAAGATGCTCCAGAAGTTTATCTCAAATGCTCCGCTTCTCGATGCTGCTAAGAAGTATTACCTAAAGCTTATTGAGAATGGAATGGTTGGTGCCATCATCGAGGCCGTCATTGCCGCTAGTAAAAATAAGGTAGGTGTTAACAATCCTATTGTTGTTAAGAAGTCTGGCTGCTTTTAAGTATTTTCAATATTAACTATAACTTTTTGAATATTTGGATATTCAAAATACTCAACAGAAAGTATATCGTATTTTAAGCTATTCAAGCCATTCTTTCGCCAAGTCTTTAAATCTCGCAATATTCCTTGCGTCTTTGCGACATTCTTTGTTTCTTTACTTTCGCCTTGTGGAGTATGTTCTAACCCTTTGATTTTTTCCTCCCCCTGTACTTTAATGACAGGTACCTTTGCAGAAACAAGGCGGTTATACATTACATCGTCTTCACCACCCCACCCCCAAAAGTCATTTGGAAAGCCGTTAATTTTCTGAAAGTCTTTTTTATTGAAGCTAATTATACCTCCAAGAAAATCTCTAAATGTATATTTCTCGGTCCAAAGATTTGCAATATGAATAGGGTGTTCTGGATAGGTGCAATATAGATTCGAAATAGATTTGGGGCTTATTAGGTCAACATCGTGAAATATAAAAGTATCCCCTACAGAATTCTTAGATAAATCAAATCCTATGTTAAGTAAAGCTCCACGATTAAACTTTCTTTTATCATTCGATTGTTCTATAATCAGTATTTCTAGATTAGGAATGTAGTTATGGTAATGTTTAGCAAATTGAAATAGCTGCTTAGTCCGCTCCTGTTTTTTAACGTCGCTTTCTCGGAAGGGAACTATTATAACTGTTCTATTATCCTTGCATTTATCGAAGGTTGAGATATTTTTATTTATACGTTCAATAGGTTTTCTATTAGCTTTATATTTCTGATAAGCGTTCATTTTATTATATATTAAAGAGTTTTTCGCAAAATGTAATTTTTATTATCAAGAAGTGTAAAATCCGGTTTTAATATTCGCTGCTTCCTTAGTATTAATCCTTTGTAATATATATCTTTGCGAGGCGTTTTATGCGGCCAGTCAGATACCTCTTTTTTAAGAAATTCTTTTGGAATAATTGTATATGGAAAGGCTATCACATTAGTATAATTTTTATTGAGTAGTATACCAGAGTAGATTAGACTAGATTCGGATGTTATTAGATTTTTAAATTTCTGAGCTAAATAGAAAACATTCCAATACGGTTCATTACTAATAACAAAATTAAACTCTTTCATCTTAATAAAATCTGGCATATAAACATTTTCGATTAATTCTTTCGAGTCGGTGAAAATATACACATTTCTAACCCGTTTACTCTTTAGTAGCATTAAGGCTTCAAAATAATAATCCGGTTTTAGAACTACAAATAGAATTCTGTTTCTACTGATGTACTCAAGTTTATCGCCATATCGCATATGTAAGAATATATCATTGTCGAAATCATAGTCGTATTCAAGTATAGGGTCAAAACTAAGCATATCCTTAATCATACCACCATAAGCTTCAAATGGAACGTTTGAAAAATTATAGTTAGTATTAAACATAATATTTTTCTTTGCATTAAACGGAATGCTCTTCATTGTATTCTGATCGATGATTATACAATCCTTTTTCATCTCATCGAACTCTTTAAAAGAGATAAATTCAATCCAATCATACTTTGTTATATTTGGAAAGAGTGTATCGAACGCCTCTTTAGATGTATCAATTTGATGTTTTGATTTAGCCTCTGCAATATATAGTTTATCAAAGATTTTATTTTTCTTCCTAAGTTCTAGGTAAAAATAAATACTTGTTGCAAAATGAAATATCTTATTACCAAGCCCTTGAACTAGATATGTCAGTACATACATTTTATTAAAATTTTAAAAAAAATGATTAATTATTAAAATTTTAATTGAATTAGTGATTACTTTACAAAGATGCCTGGTATTTTAGCCGGGTGTTATACGGACTCCGAGACGGAGTATTCATCCACCGACTCAGAGGAGAGAGAGAATGCGAAGGCCGAGCTAGATGCCAAATTGGCAATGCTCAACAAACCCGAATATTCGGAGCAGGATTACATCGACAAACTCATTTCCCGCGAAATCACTTCTTTGTATATGATTTACAAAGAGAAGCGCTCGTATAGAATCTGTCTCGAGGCAGTTAAACACAATCTAGGGAACTTTCAGGGTGTTCCTCGAGAACATTTGACACCGGAAATGTGCTGGACCGCTATTCGGATTAACGGGTCAGCCATCAGAGACATCCCGGAAGATTTGCAAACTTACGAGATGTGGGTAGAAGCGTATAAAACAAAACTCGATGCGCTGTATTTCCCGCCCAGGAGGTTTTTGACGAGGGATCTGCTAGAAATAGCTATTTCTAGAGACGCCCTTGTTCTAAATGTGATGCCCTTGGAGATGCTGGACCATCAGCTACTCGGTATGGCTGTGGCATCTCCCACGTCTGATTTTGCCTTTAAGTATCTGCATCCTCATGTGGCGGAACATATTCGGCAGAATTTCTTCGATTTTTAACTCTTAAAAGTTAAAAATGAATTACTAATAAATCTATATATTAAAATAAAATGTTTCGCTATAAAGATAATAGTATTGTATACGATGTCTCTATTACACAGGTTCAAAACCCGGAGAATGTAGTCGAGGTTTTTCTAACTGACTATCCAACTCTTGATGGAATTGAAAGGTTCGTTAATCTAGAGCGTCTAAGCTGCACCGATTCTAACATTAAGGATTTAACCCCTTTGAAAAATTGTAAGAATCTAACTCAACTACTTTGCTTTTACAATAAAATTACGAGTCTATTACCACTCCGCGAATGCAACAAGCTAATAAAACTCGATTGTAGTGGTAATGAACTTACGAGTTTGGAAGGACTTGAAAATTGTATGGAATTGGAAAAACTAAATTGTGCCAACAATCAACTATTTTCCCTTCACGGCCTTGAGAATTGTCATAAACTAGAGCTCTTGAACTTTGACCTTAATACAATCAACGATTTCGAAGGGCTTGAAAACTGCGCCCGTTTAATCACGGTCTGGGCTTGTCAAAACCCTATCGTAAATACAAATGATATTAGTCTCATTAACTTCTATTACACACCTAGTTATGTTAGTGATGATGTACTAGAGGAAATTAACGCTGTTAATCGAATTGGGCGAAATGAGAATTTTGACGACTCCGAAGAGCTAGAAAAAATATGGTGGGAGTTTGAGTGAAAATATTAACTCAAAATTGAATCTAATTTTAATCCTATTATAGGATTAAAAAATGTCGGACTATACAATGTACTATGATTTGATTAGGTGCATTCAATGCATCGAGAATCTTCTATATCTTGACGATAGATATCCACAAGATATCTATAATAAGCTTATAGCTGATATCGAGAAGAGATTGAATATACCTCGAGTCGATAAACTATATACATTAATAAAGCCAATTGAAAAGGATAGGGGAATTAACGACTATCAAGCTATTTCTTTTCTTAATAGGTTTTTAACCAAGCATAAAGAAAACATTAGTCCAGAAGATAGGAAGTTTTATTTAAAGGTAATAAACCCCCTATTTGTAAGGATTCACAGGAATAGCGATTTAAGCAGTTGCGAGATATATGCATATGGTGACGAGTTAATTGAAAACTACAAAGATTAGTTCATCACCATAATTATATAACGTATTATAAAAAATGTTTAATAATTGCAATAGTGACCAAAATGGTGAAAAGCTTTTTTATAATTATATAAAGGATAAAATCAATATCATCTTTGATATTGGATGTAGGAGTGATACTTTATTTACAGATTTTACAGGTGAAGTTCACTACTTCGACCCAGTACCAGAATTTATCAATACTCTGAAATCAGTAAAAAATGATAATAAGGTTTCTCATTTTAATAGTTTTGGACTTGGAAATGAGAATGCTGATTTACCATATTATCCGAGACATCAATCTTTTTACGATAGGATAGCTTCCTGTAAAGTTAGTGATGATGAAAATAAGATTATTCTAAATATTAAGAAAGGAATTGACTATGTTAATGAGAAGAATATTCAAAGCATTGATTTTATGAAGATAGATACCGAGGGGTATGAGCTTAATGTTCTAAAGGGTTTTGAAAACTACCTTACAAATGTGAAGGTGATACAATTTGAGTACGGTGGAACTTTTCTAGATAATAACGTAAAACTCATCGAGGTTATAAATTATCTGACCGAAAAGGGATTTCATATGTTTTCATACCTTTCTCCACAGGGATTTTCACCTATATTAGATTTTACGGACCATTATAATTATTGCAATATAATATGTTTTAACAAAAATAATCCGTTATAAAATTGAATTAAGATTTATTAAGATATACCTAGTAATAAATCCGATATATTACTAGGTATATCAAAATGCGTCTTCACCAAACCTGGGACCAAGTTTCTCTTATGCCTCTAGAAGATGACCTGTACGATATTGTCTGGTATGTTTTAAAAGATGAACGTAAGCTATATTTCCTGAAAGAGTTTATTCAAAAATATAAGAATGAGATTCCGAAAGACGCTCTGGAAGATACGGCAAAACTGATTATTAATATATCACAACATAATAAAGATGTTATCGAACCAAATGTGCTACACGCTCTATTTGAGATTCCAGGATTTACAATCGATATCAAGAGTATTAAGCACTACGAATATATTGTTCGTAGAGGGCATCCTAAAATTATCGGTAATCAAAATCTATCACGTTATATGGATATTCAAGAATTGTATGACTATTTTAAGATAATGAATACAGAGGCATTGGTTATTCTTGTTAAGACATTTGAGGCTTCTTTATATGACCGATTTATCAAAGACATTCACAAGATACAGTTAACTTCATCGAGTTATGAATACCTAAAAATGAAGAATGATTTTAAAAAGATAGATTATAAGCTCTTACTTAATAAGCTAGAGCGTAGCTTGCAGACGATGTCAGCAGATATGTTTTATTTTGGAGATGAAATGCCGACGGATGAACCTATCGAAGACTTTAATTGGTATTCATATGCTGATAGAAATCAGGAAGATTTTATTATACGGCGAAAGATTTTTCGCCAGCTGAATATCGAATGGAATCAAGAAATTATTCAATATCTAATAGAACATAAACTCTTTGATTTCCTATATATTAGAACCCTATCAGACTTAAGGAAAATTTCTCAATAATTTTATATAGTAATATATAAAATGAATATCAATAACCCTAAAGCCAATTTTGTTAAACGAATTGGTAAGTTTTTCCTTGATAATGTAAATCTCAGTCAAAAGATTTACGGTGTTTCGATAGTCCCAATCTGTATGAAAGATAAAACACCTGCTATGACATTAGGCTATGAAAGAGATGGGGTTTTTATGAATATTTTTAACTACTTCGGAGGAAAGCTCGAAGATAAAATTAATGATTTATATGATAGTATCGATGATGGTAATACTTTCCGTAAACATTCAGTTGAAAAGCGAAGCCGTATTCTTGCAGAGGTCCTCTTTGAAGAGACATATGAAGAACTGGGTATTGTTCTGACACCTCGCTATTTTAAGCGGTGTCTTTTGGGTTGTATCGAACACCCTTACCGCGACGGGGTGAGTCTTATCTTTCCTTGTCATATCACCGATATTTCAGCTAAAATTTGGAAAGATATAATCATTAACAGGTTTGATACATATAAATTTTTACCTTGGAATCTTCAAGAAATGTCAAAGATAGATACACTTAAAGTGAAGGACTTTGATAAACTATATGAGAAGAATAAGATTTCATCCTATGTCTATACCAGCTTTGATGCTATACGTCCGTTTTACAAAATGCTATCTAAAAAGAACGAAGTATCATATGATACTTTCAGGGATACTCGGAATTATAAAATAGCTTAAATTTTATACATTGTCTTGAAAAGGATATTTTCACAAAATTTAGAGGTACAATACCCTGAAAAAAGTTGAAGAGACTTTCTGTACAACTCGTGTTTAAGGTGTTTATATTAAAATCAGGTTTCAGACCTGGATTTTTTCACTGGTAAAATATCAGTGAAAATTTTTCACAGAAAAACAGTCTATTTTGGTCCAAAATTTGGACTGGCTATTTACCGCGAAATATTTCGGAGTAATGCTCTTAAAATTCACAAAAAGTCCAAATTTTTAAGAGCAATGCTCCGAAATTTACAATTTCTTATGCATAATAACTTCAACTGGAATACCCTTCGCATAAATGGAGATAAATTTTTTAGCTAATAAATAGTTAGTTATTTTAATGAAACGCTCTCCATTATTTTGTTCGACAAACTTTCGGAGCTCGTGTAGCTCCCTACACTGTTTAATTTCAAAAATAATTTCGGGACAGAGGTTTATTTCTGAAGACATTTTTATTTGATTCACTCTTTATTTTATAATTTTAAGTTATTATAAAATGTATATTAGTTCTAATATTTTTAAACCATTACATACTTCCTTTGAAAATTTTATTAAGGCGGAGATATATAAACTTTCTAATGGAAAAATTAAAATATATGAAATATCTAACCTATTAAATCCAAATAGCTTAAAAAATATATTTACCTACAATGAATATGAAATTAACATATTAAAGTTATATGAAAATATTTATAAAATAATGATATATAAACCAGAGCTAGATTTAGATATATCATCAAATATTTTTAATTTTGGATGCGAATTGGAGACTTGCCTTGATTTAGGATGCATTGAACCAATGTCTGAGAAAGTTATTAGTTTATTCACAGAACTCAAATCTACTAGAGATAAAATTGTATGGAAAGATTTAATAATTTTATATATACAAGAAGTCATAGTAAAATATGCAAGTTCTGAATTTAAGAGACTATTTCCTAAGATTTGTGTTGCTATTAATCCAAAAAGTAATTTAATAGATTATATAATTGATACCTCCACTGGAACCATAGAAGAAAATATTATAGTAAATTTTAACGAGTATATCACTTTTACCCGAGATAGTAGTCTAATTTGTGGAGATAGAATCAAGAATAAGACATTTACTAAATATACTAATATAAAAGAAAATACTATTCATTGTGAAATAATAACTCCTACTATGTCTAGTGTTAGCAAATTAGAAATATTATACAATTCAATTGTTAATCCAAGGTGTCTCAATTACAACCCTAGTACGGCATTTCACGTAAATCTTTCCTTTATAAAACCAGTATATTTTAGCTTTGGTCTTTGTGATGAAATAATTCAAAACTATAAAATTTTTGAATCAAAGGATTATAGAATTAAAGAGAAATCCAAACAAACCAAATATGCACCGCGTATCTTTAATACAATGATATATAATATTCTTAAGGAGAATGGTAGTATTATATATCACGGTGATATGGAATCATATAAGTATTCATCAGGTAAATTTTTAAATGAAGGCTATTATCGTTCATTTATTGATTTTAATGAAAAATATTCTTCTATATATTGCAAGAGTAATCAACTTGTCGAGTTAAGACTATTTTCATCAGATAATGAGGTTAAAAACTTATTGGTATATCTTAAGCATTCAATTGAACTATTGCAGAAAAGCTATGAAAATTACAGAAATAATTTTAATAAAGGTTTTGAAGAATTACAGAATATTAATCTCAAAACTGGTATAGATTTTAGCCCTTTAGAATATTATGAAGGTCCATTATATAGTATAGATACGGACTATTCTGAATATGACAAAATAATGGTACTAAGAAAAAATAAATCATTGGAATCCACATTAGATTATCTATTTAAAAAGAGGCATCAGATTTTCATCGATATAAATAGATATTCAGATGATGAATATATTATAAGAACTGATTCAAAAAATGGATTAAATGGATTACTCCTTTAATGACCACTTTCTAAAGGGTGCGAATCGGCACCCTTGGCTACCATATTATCAGTAGCCGTTTTAATCCAGATGTTCCTAGCACCGTGGATATCTCTGTCTAAACTGTACGAGCAATGCGAACAGGTAAAGTGTTTAGCTGACCCGATTGTCTCGTTTATTTGACCGCAACCTCCACAGGTCTTTGTCGTATAAGACTCATCGACTAGATAAACATTACACCCGTATTTCTTTGCAAAATATTGCATTTTCATCTGACACTGATAA
>JACCDI010611683.1_pt1 | contig 31209 bp, 20 predicted proteins | sample 7442791 | NCBI WGS metagenome assembly JACCDI01 (sample SAMN15323434, study PRJNA562643) | freshwater metagenome | isolation source: river surface water | place: USA:Blue River Watershed | collected 2017-08-15
ATACATCGTTCGTCCCCAGGGAGCTCTGCTATATGACGCTCACACGAAACTTCTCAAAACTTTCCGGAAGAACATCCGCACTCACTCTCATTCTCACACTCCCTTCGGTCGTGATCCCAGGTGGGGTGGCTAAAGACAAAAATTTAATCCCACTTTGCATGGCAAACTGGGTTTTTATGCCTTCCGCAAAATTTACTCAAGCGCAAAGCCGCTTGGTAAATTTCTTGAAGGCATAAAAAAACCATAAGCAGAGCTTATGGTTTTAAATTTTTGTCTTGCGGAGAGTTAGGGATTCGAACCCTAGATAAGCTTTTGGCCTATACACACTTTCCAGGCGTGCTCCTTCGACCACTCGGACAACTCTCCGTTAAAGGGTCGCAAAAATACAATCTTTTTGCACAATGCCATACATCACCCTGCCTTTTCTAAAAATTTATCTTCCTATATTTGCATCATGAATTTAGTTGATCCTGCTAATCTTCCCGATTTTCCTATCGCCGATGTGCGTGTACCCGATATTTTTGAACGTGGTTTTATTCCTAATAGCATCAATGTCGGCACCAATGGTCCGTTTGAAGAACGCTTCCTGGCGCTGTTCCCTGACAAAAAAGCCTCTATCCTCGTCGTCTCCGACAACAACGACGAAGATGCCAAACGCATTACCGAAATGGGTTATACCAATCTTAGCTTTATCGACAATGGCTTTAAAAGTTATAAAGAAGCGGGGCTACCTCTTGACATGATCATCTCTATCACCACCGAAGAATTTGAACTCGATATCAATTTCCGTGAAGAATGTATCATCGATGTGCGAACCGAAGACAAATACAAAGAAGGTCATGTCCTGGATGCCCTTAACTTTCCAGTTCTCGAATTAGAAAATCGTATCGCTGAACTCGATAAAAACAAAGCAATTTATGTATACTGCAGTGGCGGCTACAGCAGTATGATGGCCTCAAGTATCCTCAGAAAAAATGGTTTTCAACTCATTAAAAATGTCTATGGCGGCATTAAAAAAATAGCAGAAACCAGAGTACCTGTCATCCCTTCTAAAAAATAACTTGCTGCGCAAGCAACTCTATACCGTTATCTTTTTCCTATTGGCATGGCTGCTGTTCTGCTATGCCTCTGGTATCACTGACCACTTTAATGCTCTCCCTTCTGGTGTGCACCAAAGCGCCCAATGCGACCGCGCTTCCCTGGCTCAAAATTACTACTATAATGGCCTGAATTTCTTTTATCCTGAAGTGAATGAAAACCGCTGTATTGATGGTATTGTCTCCTGCGAACTGCCCCTAACAGCCTACTTGTCTGCAGCTCTCTACAAAGTATTTGACTACGATGAATTCTGGTTCCGCTTATTAAGCTTTTGCTTTTTTTCTGCTGGCATGCTGGCGCTGTTCCTTTGGTTTAAAACAAGAATGAATGCTATAGTTGCTTTTCTACTTATAGCTCTATTACAGTCATCTCCTATACTTATGTTCTATTCTGCTGGATTTCTTCCTGATATTGCAGCTCTAGGACTTGCGTTAATTGCCTGGTATCTCTTTGCGCGACTTTTTTTACCTCACCCCTATTTACCCAATTTTAAATCTGGATTGGTAAAATTTATTTTCGTGCTCTGCCTCTCTTTTGCCGTGGCCTCTAAAACTACTGTGGCCATCCAGCTTGTTTGTATGTTGTCTTTGATTGCTCTTTCTTTTTTAAAATCGCTAAACATTCAAATCATTGACAGAAAAAATGCTATCAGACTACTCCTCTTTTCTTGCATCATTCCTGTCGCCTGGTACTTCTGGAGCAGACACCTCTCTCAAACGCACAACAGCCAGTATTTTATGATGCGAATTCCAATTCCCGAAAATTGGAACGACTATAAAACAGCCTGGCTAATCTATCTTGCAAACTGGCCTCAGCAAACATTTTCAGAACCTCTCATCTACATTTTTGTAGCCATACTACTACTGCCAATCTTTCTTAAAAAATACATCTCTAATGAACTCTGGTTTATTGCTATCATTAACTTACTAGGCTCTCTGGCTTTTTTGTTTCTGATGATTGATCAGTTTAAATACCACGATTATTACATCATTTGCCTGATGCCTGCTTTCGCAATTAACTGGCTGGCACTCTCTGAAGCCATTAGCAAACTACCTTCCAGGTTCTGGTATCTTAAAATTATCATACTTCTGGCCCTTGCCCAAATGGTTGTAACTCAATACAACGGAGGCACTGTCAATCTAAAAGAACGTTATACACCCGGCAACTACTGGGAACAATCGCATATCAATGCGTCAAGTTACGATTCGCTTCGTCATAAAATCAACCAATTAAACACTATCAATAGAAATAGTTGTGTTGTTGCTGGTATAGATCCATCTCCAAACAACATGCTATACATGCTACATCTTCGTGGTCACCGGGTTTCACCAGAACACGACAGCACCCGCCTCAACCATATCATACACGGCGCTCACCCCGACTATTTCATCTGCAATGATTCTTTATTGGAGACTAAAATTCGGTCTATGGTTGATTCGTTATCCATGGTCACACAACACGCTAACATCCGTGTTTACAAGATACATCAAAAAAAATAATATTATTTTTTAACAGAGATTAAACCTTTTAAAACATCTACTGTCTTATCTCAAAATATTGGTCATGAATAAAAACACATTTGTAACTTTATCGCTTGTCGCGGTATTGACAAGCGCCCTTCTGGTTCAATCCTGTAAGAAAACAAAGACAAACAATACTCAGAGCACCACTGCTATTGAAGCAACATTCAAAGGTTCAATAGATTTAAACCATTTGGAAAACTATGCGGGACAGACCATTCCTGGCTATATCCGAAAAGACAATACTGGCGCCAACCATATAACCGACAAAGGCGCTACTTTGGGTCGCGTACTCTTTTACGATAAAAAACTATCTGTAAACAATACCGTTGCATGTGCTAGCTGCCATAAGCAGGAATTTGCCTTTGGTGATACCGCTGTTGCCAGTCAAGGTGTTAATGGCACTACAGGCAGACACAGTATGCGACTGGTGAATGCCCGTTTTGGTGTTGAATCAAAATTCTTCTGGGATGAACGCGCTACTTCTCTGGAAGATCAAACCACCAAGCCTATTCAAGACCATAAAGAGATGGGATACAGCGGTCAGAATGGTGACCAAAACATCAATGATCTAATTGCAAAACTGCAAGGTCAAGACTACTACAAAGAGCTGTTCACTTTTGTATATGGTAGCGAAGAAATCACAGAAACCAAAATCCAAAATGCCTTGGCTCAATTTATTCGCAGTATCCAATCATTCGATTCAAAATACGATATCGGCAGAAGTTTAACCAATAACGATCAAGCCAATTTCCCTAATTTTACTATGCAGGAAAACATGGGTAAAAACCTGTTCTTAACTCCTCCTACTTTCGATGCTAATAGTATACGCATAAGTGGCGGACTGGGCTGCAACGGCTGCCATAATGCCCCTGAATTTGATATCGACCCCAACAGCAGAAGCAATGGTATAGGTGGTAGCCTGAGTGGTGGCCCGGATTTTACCAATACCAGAGCGCCATCCCTAAGAAATCTTACCAATGCTCAAGGAACAGTTAACGGACCGATGATGCACACTGCTGTGATCAAAGACCTCCAGGCTGCTATTGGACATTACGGTAATTTAACCAATGCTGCAAACAACAATACTAACCTTGATCCACGCTTAAAACCCAATGGCATCGGTCAGCAACTTCAACTCAACCAACAGGAGGTTCAATCTGTGATAGCTTTCTTAAAAACGCTTTCAGGAAACGATATTTATACCAATAAAAAGTGGGGCAATCCTTTCCCTTAAGAACTTACTATAAAACCAAAAAAAGGCCGGTCTCTCCTTCCAGAGAGCCGGCTTTTTCATACCGATTTATAGCATTATGATTTCGATATCATGATAAGGTGTTGAGCATTTACCCTAAGAACATATGTCCCAACAGGTAAGTGAGTTAGACTTAACAGATAACCTTGTTCTACACGCTCGACAGGCAATTGAATCGCTCGCCCCTGCATGTCTGTTAATTCTAAAGACTCAATCATTGTATTAGCTTCCAGATGACATTCTGAACTAAATGGATTCGGGTAAATCTTGAACTGATCATCCCCTTTAATTACTTGCAAACTTGAACTATTCTTGACTGTAAAATGCCAGTCTGAACTGTCTATTCCAGAAAAATACGCCTTGTTTACATCCATTAACGCATTTCCTGGAATCGATACCGATACCCAAGAGCCTTTTTTAAATGTAACATTAGGCACTATACTCATTAATGAACCCGTTATTGTAACTGCTGCAGAATTTAAACTAATCTGCCTTAGCAGTTGACCATCCTCAAATATCCTTATGTCTTTGACTGAATCTATCTGAACATTTCTGTCAAATCTAATAGTCAATGAAGTTGACGGATCTATGTCTTTACTAAAAGGCACCGGACTTCGACTAAGAACCTGAGGCTGCGTCTGAGTTCTGAATAACCATTTGTTTCCTGTTACCATTGCACATCGATATCCAAATGTATCTGCAAAACAACTATCTGCTTCAATTCTAATGAAACTGTTATATTTAAACGGACGATAAGGTGTAATTGTGACGACATTCCCTGTTGCTGCAATCCTGCTATCATTACTGGAAATATTCTCCATTAACACGCCATTTTCAAAGATCCTGACTGATCCTGAAACTTTGTGTACTTTCTCGTCAAATACAATATAAGGCCGTACATTAACTGATATATTATTAGTCCCGCTATCGGGCATAAAGGCAATAATATTTGGAGCAGATTGACGGGTTTCAAAATACCAGTTCGCTGTATCAATACCTGTAATGTTATAATTAAACGAAGAATCTCTTATACATTTAGCACTTAGCTTTACAGAAACATGGCTATTAAATGGAAACTTTCTTAAATGCTTAATATATAATACTGGTCCTGAAACATGTACCAGATCACTACTAAACGAAATACTCTCATACAATTGATTATCCACAAATATTAATGCTGTTCCGTTTGATTTAAACACCGGTTCACTGAATATCACCTGAAGCGTTGTATCTGTTGCTATATCTATACTTTTCTTAACTGGCTTTAGCGACACCACAACGGGAGCAACTGTTTCGTAATTACAGGAATATGGAATCACGTTTTTCTCCAGAACGCCTTTACCATTTAAACTTTTCCCAGAAAAAGCTGGATACGATGATGGATAAAATGTACATCTGAAAACTGGATTATTTCCTTGCGTGCCATCCGATTTTACCAAATTTCCCGCTAATGGATTCTTATATTTCCAAACCGTTTTACCAGCAGGTGTTACTTCAAAAAACAAGCCCTGTACTCCACTGCAAATCATAGTATTTCCGTTAGGCATCCTTTCAGCACCTGAGATAATCTGAGAGTAAAAATTCGTTGGAATTGAATCTTTGTATTTCCATTTTGGAGCAGATGGTGCATATGGAAATCCTCCGCCATAAGATCCGTTTGGCAAAACAGGAGTTTGTATTACCTCAACAGTAGAATAAGCGGTATCCCTGTTAAATCCATTATTGAACAACATAATGCACCCTGAATCAGTATACCCATTCGGTATCCAGTAGGCATGGTGTTGTCTGAATAATTTTCTGTCACTGGCACTGCCCATATTATAGGCTTGTGGATTCCCCCAGCGATATAAAATATCACCTCCTTTATCAAACTGCCCTCCGCGATGTGTGCTTGTTTCTGCTGTTGTTCCACTGTGGTCGATGATCCAGATTTCTGAATTATTATGACAACTGATGACCACCTGATCGAGTTCCTCGTTGTAATCTATTCCATTGGCATGTATCCAGTCGTTAGTCTGTAAATTCAAGGCATAATTGATGTTCATTAACTCCGGATGCTGATCAACTTGTCCGTAATTGGGCAATGCTGTATCAACATCTTGAATGATATGATCAAACAAATCCCATTGCCATACAATTTCAGCACTATCTGTTCCAATTGGCTTCAATTCTATCAGACGTTCGCCCCATAAATCAGTTTGATTAATTTTAAAATTTTCGGAACGCCTACCCAGGTTCATGGCATTCTGTTTTGAAATACTGTGCCAGGCCAAAACCATGACATTTCCATTGGGCATCGGCTTGATATCATGATGCTGACAAAGTGAATCATTAAATATCTTATATCGCCAGATTAACTGATTATCCCAGTCGTACTCCTCTATAATACCACCCCTGCCTCCAGCAACACCAAAAGAAGTATCGGTATAGGTTCCTGTTTTTAAAAGGTGTCCATTCGGTTGTAAATACAGTGACATCCCTGGCGTAAACGGACTTACCCAATGGTGGACACGCTGACCACATTTATTAATTAAGTACGTTGTGTCACAATTCAAAGGCGAAAATAAGACATATCCATTTTCGTCATTACCGGAGATTTTTTTTAGAAGACCATAGGTTTTACCCTGGGCCATTAAACCTGAGCTCTGCAAAAACAGGCTCAAAAAAAATAAGCTGACTACAGCCATTTTTCTGCACACATGAAAGGAAAGCAGCATACGGAGAATTTATATATGGCGAATATAATAAAAAAAGCGAAGAACATGTAATTTGTTCTTCGCTTTTTAAAATGGTTATAATATTTTTATTGAATGGTATATCTCAACTTAGCTCCAAACGTAGTTAAGGCTGTTGGGAAGGCATTCGATGCATGAGGTGTTGAAGCTCTTCGCTCGTAGAATATAGTTAAGTTAACATTCGTATTTATCATGTAGTTCAGATTTGGACGAATAGACACAACTCTCTGACCGCCCGCAACAGTATTGGTATTCTGATCAACTAACCTTACAACCGTATAATTGTTAGCAATGCTAACGGTCAAATCAAACAATAAGTCATTTTCTAAATAGATGCGTTTACCATTATACTTGATCGGTAATTTAACACCACTGGTTCTGTAGCCCATATTTAAAGAGAAGTCTTTGGATGTTAACTCCGTTAAATTGGCATTAGGCACAAACAAGGTGACGTTTCTGGAACGGTTAATTTTCAGTCCCGCTGTTATACCAGACTTTGTGGTAATATCGACCCCAATTAAGGGACTGAACTGCTCTCTTATACTAACACTGTTAATGTTATACTTACTTACTAAATCGACACCAGATTTTGCAGAATCATTTGGATTGTAGTACAGGTTGGTGGTATAACCACTCAAGGTATAGGTTCCTGTATAACGATGCTGTAAGGTAATATTGGTAAATATCTTGCTCAATTTTTTGATTTTACTCAATCCGTTGTAGTTGATGTTCCAGTTTGGTAGCGGCAAGTTTCTAAACGGACTTAATGACACCTTAGATTGATTAACACCAGTATAAGCCGACAAGAAAGCTGGAATCAGAGTGTTCTGAGCTTTTGCTCCATACCCGTAATAAAATTTCTTATTATCTGGATCAACCATTTTCAAATACACTCTTTCGTCATTCATAGCCTGTCTCTGTGAAATCACAAATCGTGCATTTTCAAAATTGGTATAATTCTGACTTGCCCAACCATTGTCTGCATTTACTTTCTCGTTGGAAGTTCTAACAAATATTCCTGTGGTATTAAATGTCCCGGTTTCTCTGATAGAGAAGTCTCTCCAATCCTGAGCCGTGTCATCATACCTAAATAAAGATTGTAAATTATTGGTTCTGCTTAAATTGAAATTCATCTGGATTCTGAAATCCTTAAATGGCTCAATAGTGGCATTACCGTTTATTGTTTTATTACTGTTCTCTGTATAGAAATTATTTAATCTGACATCGTTACTCAATGCTCCGTTTCTGGCAAGCTGGTAGCGAATATCTTCTTTCTGACTTCCTAAAATAAATGGTAAACCCGGTGCATCATGCGCAAAGTTCTGACCGAAATAATCGATGCTGTGTTTAAAGCCTGGCATCATGACTCCGTTTCTTTCGGTATAATTAACACTCACATTTCTTAGCATCATGAGTCCTCGTAAGAATCCAGTTCCAAAAGATTGCTTCTCTTTTTTATTCTTCGCAGTTTCTGCAGAACCTTTCTCAACCGGAGCCGCCGCACTAGTCTTTTTCTTCGAAGTTCCGCTGTTAATACGTTTCAAGAATGGCACTTTGTTGTACAAATTCACCATGTTAAACTGTGAATTAATATTTAATTCTTTGCTATTCTGAATGGTGTTTCCTAAAGTACTGTATGATGGTGGAGCCTGCATCCAGCCGTAGTTAGCACTGTATCTTACTGTTGATGTAATCCAGTTAAGAATGCCTATCTTATCAAAAGGCACAGTGTAATTAAAATTAGCAATCTGATTGAAATCGCGCATGCGACCCAATGCCCAGAAATCCTGACGAACAGAGTCTCTCTTCTCTTCTGTATCTAACTGTCCGAATGGCTCTTCTATTCTAGAGTTAACAGTTGCTGAATAATCTAATTTCAAACTCTTGGTGAAAGGGAAATTAACATTATAAACCCTTTGCATCGTGAAGTTCTTATCGAACAAACGCGGCGTTAATTGCTTAAACTGATCGTTGTTCCTTGCCAGCATTTCTGAATAGTAACGATCAACATCCATGCGAATCAGAATATTTTGAGGCATGGTTCTTAAATTGAAATCACGTACCAGTTTCAAATGTTTACTCTTCACAAACTTAAATGGCTCCCATACCTTCCCTTTAGGTGAATAGGCATATCCAACACTTCCATGGTAAGTTTTACTGAACTGATCTTCTACCTGAATATTTCTTCTCTGAAGATGAATGTATGAATAGGTTAAATTAAAGTTAGAAATACTCCATGGCATTATCTTTCCACTGCCTGTTGGATTCTTTCTTACATTGGTAAAGTTTACACTGTAACGTGTATTATAATCTTCAGCCGCTTTTAACACAGCCTTCTTTTCATCATCTTGCAATCGTTCGACGGCTTTCTTAAGCTCGATGTCCGGATTTAACGGATTGAACTTCGGACGAATAATGTTCCCGCTATATCCAACAAACATTGGAATATTTACACCAGCTTTCTGAGGGAAGAATTTTCCCAATTCAAAACTGGAAGCTAAATCAAACTGATAGTTGTCGCTTAGATTTCTTTCATTTAAACGTTTATCAATACCACCAAATCCGATGGTTGAAATATTTCCTGAGGCCGACAATGTTGCAAAATCTGCCATCTGTGCCACTACTCTTCCAGTTGTTGCCCAACCGCCCTTGTTGGTGATATCAGTTACCCTTAATTCGTTGAACCAAACCTCTCCACATTTCGGATTGTCAGTATTATTTCTGATACCTACCATGATGACACGGATATTACTCAAATCCGGCAATCCCAAAACCGAGATTTTATGTCCCTTGCTGTTGTAATAAAAGAATGGACGGGTTAACTGAACATTGCTCTCTGATCTTAGTGTTTTAGAATTAAATAAATCAGCCAACTCAAAATCAAATTCGTTCTCAGCCTTCCAGATTTGTGAAGCTGCATAAGACCCATCAGGTGTCATCTTTAAAGGTATCTCGTATTCGTAATAGTTGCCTACTAAATCAGTTCCAATTCTGATGAATGCTGACAAATCTCCATCTTTAACATCTGTACCTTCAGCATGTACAAACATTTTTAAATTCCTGTAGTTTCTGATATCAAAATTTACAGTTTTATAAGCGGCTCTTGAATCACTTGGTTTCAGATTACAAACTCTTAATGACAAGGATTGCTCGTTTTGCTGCACAAAATTCTGCGATGCCGGGTCGCGCACACGACTGATGCCCGGAGGCTCTACATATCTTACTGGTGTACGTTTACCGTTTTCTTCGATATTAACTGTTGAAACAACAAAAGTTGTGTTATCTGTAGGATCTAATGGCACTACTGCACCAGGCTTATTCAATGAATGAAGGTATCTTCTCCAGTCAGCTCTTACCAACTGCATCTGTGCAAATCTAAGAATTGTACTATCGGTGAATCCCTTCATGTACATACGCATAAAACGTATAGATTTAAAGTCTGAAATATTACCAACTGATCTGGTATACTCTCTGATTGGCACTTTAATCTGTATCCATTTAATGGTTTCTGTTTTACCATTTTTCAAGGTCTTTTTAACTTCTGATACATCCGTTACAAACCCTTTACCTGGAACAAGATCTTCAGGACTCAAAGCTATTTCATAATTAAAATAGTCTTCAGTCTGATTCATTGTAAAATCGTTATTGATGTCTTCGTTATCTGGAATCGTTGTAGAACTTTTTGGTGTTCCATCAGGCAATTTATCTAAAGTTGAATTACCCTGTACATGATTGAATTTTTTGTAACGACCGATGATAGATGTTTTTGTGGTGTTGTAATTATCGTCTCTGTTGTGCTGATAATCATCGGTTGCCGGATCTGATAATGCATCCAGATATATTTTAGAATTAACCCCAAAATTGGTTTTTAACTCATTCAGATAAACCGTATCGTAAGAACGCTCATCGAAATCGTTGAATCCATCCAATCCTAAATCCTGATATTGTCTGGCATCCGGATCATTGTCAAATGCATTATTCAATTGTGGCAAAACTGGTATACGACCATAGATGGAAGTATCCACATCCTGAATATTCCCTTTTGGATTTAATCCATTCTCAAATGATTTTCTTCTGTCTGGTAAAATATCTTCACTTACGTTTCCAAGATCAATGTACAATTTCCCTTTGTTTGACCCAGTTTGATTATAGATAAATGGATCCATCATCCATATTTCTATGTAATCAATATTGGCTGCTTCAAAGTCGTTACTCTCAATTCTTCTCATAACACCACCCCAGGTACTTACTGGATTCTTAAAGAACCCATCACTGGTAAAATCGTTGGTTGCGTTATAATTGTATTGACCTCTCTCTTTTGGAAAAAAAGCCAGATCGAGTGTAGGTAAAATATTTGGTGCTCCCTGAGCCACATTCTTATTCGGGAAAACTTCATTAACAGACACCTCACGCATGTAATGATTACTTTGCATATCTACGTCTGTTGCTATATGCTCTGGCGTGTACTTATCTTTTCTGTAAAAAGTTGGATCGATATTGTACCAGGCTAACTTTGCTCTCTGATATCCCCAGGTGCGTTTGTCTGAAGCATTAAGATTCCATTCTGGGAATAACTGTGGCTGCGACTGTGGTAAACTTGATAATTTCCAACTGGATACCAGCCTTAAGTCAAATGTGGTTTCAGCGCCTTCAAAATCATCGAGGTAACTCACGCCTCTGGTTTCGTTCTGACCGCGAGCCTGACCAGGAAAAATCCTTGCATACTCTCCCTGTGCACTTAAACGACTCTCTGCCTTTGTTTGAATAAATGGTAGTTTATCAACCAGCTTGGTAAGGAACAAAGATGATGTTGAATAACTACCATCCAAACCAATAATTGTATTTAACAATGGCTCGTCGCCGATATTAGTCTTAGGCGTCAATGCTCTCTCATACATGTGAAGCACCGTTCCCCCTAATAATAACTTTTTGTTGGCTGTATAATCAAACCTGGCTCCCAGTAAGGTTTTCTGCTGAATATTGAACATGCTGTTGCTCTCTGCAGAAACTTTAATTACAGCACCTGATTGCAATATCCCCTGATTGATAATGGTTACTTTACCTGCATTGTAGTCGACTATAAAATCGACATTCTCGGTAAGCTTGGTGCCATTCGCAGTTACCACCACCGAACCCTGAGGCACATTCAAAGCATTGAGCGAAATTTCATTGCTGCTGCTACCTTTGTAACTCCCTTTTAAGAAAAACTTATTATGAACAACGTCTTGTTCTGCCAGCCATTTCGTACTATCGTACAAGGCGTCAAACACATATTTGTTGGCGACTAATGAATCTCCGTTAAACTTTGATCTTAAATAATTTCCAAATGGCTCTCTGACTGGAAAAATAATTCTGCCGTTCTTAGACTGGAAGGTAATGTCTTCAATGGCATCAAAAACACCATCTGGTTTACTCTCTCCCTGACGATTGATTCTGTCCATGTTCATCACACGGATGATTGGAATACCTCCGCTCAAACCAGGATAATTATTCACCGGCATGTAGTTCAAATCTGCTCCTGATGGATCATCATTGTAAATGACATTTAAATTTAAATCATTCGCATTCACATTGAACGATCCCAATGAATAAATATTCTTCATCATTAACTCCCACATAGGAAGCTTGGTTCTGATGATGTTATTTTTGAGCATTTTCAACATCAACACTTTGCTATCGTCTCTGGTACTGGCTACTTCTGAGGCAAACTCTCCCACTTTAAAGACTTGCCCGTTATAGGTATATTCAAATGCGACAGCTAAAACTTCATCGTTGTTAAGTGCAGTGTTCAAAGAAATATAGCCTAAGCGCTGATTAACGGTGAATTCAGTTTCGTTTAACTGCTTGGCATAAGTGAGTAATTCGTAATCCAAACCCTGCTTCAGGTTAGGCAAGGAAGCATTCATCTGATCGAGACAAGTTTTTGATTGTCTGATATTGTCTTTGTTAGGACTGTTGACGATATCATCATATAAATGATTGGCATCGTTAGAGGCATACGGACGATTTGTACCTGTAGAGTTAAAGGTGTTATATGGACGGTATTCACCCAAATCCATTAACGACAAAACATCTCTTGTGTTCTCGTAATTACCACTTCTGTTGGTTACCCAAACTTCTACTCTGTTAATCATCACTCCAGAAGTTAACAATGGCAAACTTGACATCGCCCCGTCAAATTGATCTTTGAAAAACTGAGACAGAAAATAGTGTCTGTTCTGGTCGTAGTTGTGCGCCTGAATATTAAAGTTGGTGATTTGTGCACCTCCGTTTACTGTGGTTTCTGTTCGCTGACCTTTATTCTGTGTGGCTATAAGGGTCATCTTAAGTTTACCAAACTGGAAGGAAGTTTTAATACCAAAAAGTGATTGCCCAGCTTGAATTAAACTCCCGTTTAATGGCAAACTAACATTCCCTAATTCTATGGCTTTTACCATCTGGTCTTCTTTTCCAACCCAATTTAATTTTGTCTGATTGTCAAAATCGAAGGTCGCATCTGTATCATACTTAATCCCCAGGTTTAAGGCATTTCCAATTTTACCATTTACGTTTAACTGGATTTTTTGATCGAAGTCGAACTGACCCGTTTTTTGCTGCCTTGCGCTGAACTGTGGATTTCTGACTGTATTAAAAATTCCACCGAAAGTTAATTCAGCAGAACCACTCGGCTGTATGTCCACCAAACCTCCTCTGAATACTTTGTCCAGAATTGGCGGCGACTTTACTAAAGTAATTTTCTTGTTATTGTTGTAGCCACTTTCACCAGCATTACTTTTTGAACGTTGATCAAAATAACGTTTACGTTCTTCTTTAGCAGTATAATCCATGTACTCCTCGCGGGTCATGCTGCGCTGTAAAACTTTTCTACCAGCGATTTCTTTGTACTCTTCGTACTTTCCGGTAGAAGAATTGTACTCAACAATGGTTTTCACTGAAGGATCGTTAAGATCCAGATTGTTTTTATACCCTGGTTTCTCTCCTCCAGCATTGTCTTTAACCGGATATACTAATTTACTTTTTCCTGAATCTGAGCCACCTTTGCTGGTATCTGCAGGCATCAAGCTGTTATTGCTGGAAGCCTGAGAAGACTTAGATCTTTCTCCTAATATTTCCTCTGCAAAAAGCTCTGCTATAACGGGTAATCCTAACCAGGACCGTAAACTGGAGGACGAACTGAATACAGGAACACTTATGGCTAATACACTTAACCAAACTACTCCCCTTGACCAAAGCCTTTTATCCGAACGCAATGATTTCACAAATTAATATGTCTAAATAAATTCAAAAGATAAATCGTTGAGTAGGCTTATTTTCTATAGGCTTTTGAGGGTTTTAAACTGCGAATATAACGACTTTGACCTAAAAAAATTGCTCCAAAAAAAAATTTATGACTTTAAAATTACAAAATCTTTGGCATTCATTTAATTTTGCATTCGTTGAAAAAAGGTCTGTTAATAGCGCTAATCATTGTAACATTTTCTGCAAATGCTCAGAGATACAGAGGCCTACAGGTCAATGTTCTACCGGGTTTCCTTATTGCTCACCGCGAATACATGGCCAATATGGAGGCTCACACCTATGGCATCGAACTGGCCTACAGCAGCGATTTCTCTGGTTGGAAACAAATGGATGAGCATTACAAGAGCCTTCGATGGGGCACTGGTTTTACCTATTTCAACATGGGAAACCCTCAACTCAATGGCAACGTATACGCCTGGCACATCCATGTTGAGGCGAACCTTAAAAAGCGCACCCGACACCAAAGTGCTCTTCGCTTCGGATCTGGGATAGGATACTTAAATAAACCATACGATCTCAACACCAATAAGAAAAATAAAGCCATAGGCTCTAAGCTGAACGGGAATATGCAAATCATTTACAAACACTATTTTGATGTTTCTAAAAAAGGTTCGCTCGTTCTTGGATTAGGCGTCACTCACTACAGCAATGGCAATTTCAGACGCCCAAATTTGGGCATTAACATGGTGCATTTTGATATTGGATGGCTGCATAAATTCAAACTTTATGATGCTCCTCCGCAAAAAACACTACCCCAGCTTTTCCCAGACAATGGTTTTGAACTAAACTTCGGATACGCCCGAAAACAAATCGCTGTCGCTGATACACGATTCTTTAACATCTACAGCTCAAGTCTGCTCTATTACTTTAAACACAATACCAACCGCAACTGGAGAGCAGGTGTCGAATGTTTTTTTGATCGCACCTACCCTTATACTTTATTTAATGAGGCTTCGCTCAAAAACCTTAAAGCAAAAGACATAACAGAAATAGCTCTTAAGGTGGGCCACGAATTTCAGTTTGGTCGGCTTGGAATCGTTACCGATTTGGGCACTTATGTTTACAGACCAAATGACTATAAAAAACGTGTCTATTTTGCCATCGGCTTTAATTACTTCTTTAACCATGGCATTGTGGCTCAAACACGCCTAAAATCACATATGGCTGTGGCTGACTATTTTTACTGGAGCGGCGGTTACCGATTTAACGATAAATTCTTAAGAAAATAATGAGGAAATATCTATTTATATTAAGCATTGTTTTTATCGGCTGCTCGCAAGCAGATGATTTGTTTACCTCGTATGGTGAAGAAATTACTGTCACCAGAAAAGTTACTGATTTTACTAAAATTAAAGCAGGCGAAAAGTTTGACATCCTATTGGTTCAAGACTCTACAAAAGCAGGAACCATAGAACTTAGCGCAGGGAAAAATGTAATTGATGGCTACCTCACCGAAGTGAATAACGGTGAATTATATATCAATAACAGCAACAAATTTAACTGGGTGAGAAAACTGCAAATCCGCCAGAAAGTAGTGGTGTATTTCAAAAACCTGGAAGAACTGCAAATTAATGGTTCTGCAAAATTCAGCTGCGCCGATACTATCAACAGTAAAACCAGTATTACTATTAAGCATGGCGGACTTGAAGATGCTGATCTTATGATTAAAGGTGATTATATTTTTGTTGATTGCACCAATACCGGCGGTGTCAATCTCTCTGGCTCGTGCTTCCTGCTCTCTTCTTCTGTTGATGATATCAGCTTTGTCAATTCCAAAAATCTTGTTGCGGATAAATGTTACATCAATAGCTTCAGCAAAGACGACAGTTATGTGGATGGCAATAGCGTAATGGACATAAAACTCTATGGTACCGGTAACGTATACTACAGAACTGGCAACAGCGCCACCCTAACAATAGAGGCAAAAGGAACTGGGAAAGTCCTTAAATATTAAGAACCAATCTTACTGTTTTTACTGATAAAGTAAATGAAGTAAACATACATACAAAACATGCCCATCGTGATGATGCGGTAAAAATTAAACACATCTACTATATCACGGCCTACAAAGTCTACCCAGGTTAACAATCCTGAAAACAAAACCAAAACAATAAAAGTCAACCAGGCTGACCATTTCCTAATAGACAAATTGATTATCATAATTACCAGCCATAATGGTGAATAAAACAAAAAACTATATTCGCGCTGATGAGGAAAACACAATGGCGCAAGTGCCATAAAAGCCGCCAGTACTAAGACATGATGAGATAGTCCAGCTATTGGCTTACGCACCTTTAAAGCCAGATAAATTGCACCTGTCAAACACAATACCCTCAAGGCATTGGTAAGTAAAAACAACTGATCTTTTGACCAGGAGGCAAAGTTCAATTTGGGCTCCAGATAAACTGGCTCATCTGACAGAAATTTGGTAATGAGTGAACTGATATCCAGAATACCATACTCGTAGGTCTGCATGACATGAATATCACTTACCGGATTTAATGTCTTTGCCCACTCACCAAGTAACATGAGGTTGTAAGACCAGCCAAATAAGAGTGCCGGTAAGAAAGTATACACCAATAGGAAACTCAAACCAGCAAACAAGAAACGCCATCTGTCTTTAGCTATGTAAATCATATAAGGCACTACCACTACCGGCAATATCTTTATATTGATTCCTAAACAAATTATAGCTGCTGCTAAAATAAATTTATCCTTTTTCAACTGAACATAGGCTTCCAGAACTGTCCATAAAATGACGATAGTAATCTGGTTGGAAACATAATTGATCAGGATAATTTTCGCCATGATCAACATTAATACGAAAAAGATCAATAGTCTGCCTTTGGTTCCCTCTGGTATTAAACTTTTAAGGATAAATAATGTCCTGAACAAGAGAATAAAATTGAGCAGAAACCAAACCCACTTAGCCGCCACAATACCTATGCCCTGCATACTCGACATCCAGGCAGCAAACAAAACACTGTAAAAATATTTTAAATTATAATGATGCGGTTCCCCATAAATATTCTCGCCATTTAACAAACGTTTACCGGCGTGGTAAAACACATTAAAATCGTCGAAACCTCCGGTGTCTCTATTCTTTAGAGATAGCATCCACAGGGCATAAGCCAAAAATAAATAATAGATTGGATCAATCTTTTTAAATACAGCTTTCAAACTCATTTTAATCTTGATTTTACAACTTTTTTGAATTTTTCTTCTTCGTCAAATAGAAAATAGGGGCGAACTGGTAAACTAAACAATGGAGTTTCTCCGAACTCGTTAATCAATATTTCATTACTTAATTTCACTGCATCCTTTTCTGTACATATAATAACTGTCTGAGTTCCGGCGTGCTTTAGTACACTTTTAATATCGTCTGTCGTGTAGTGGTGATGGTCTCTGAAAGAACACACATGCACTGGCTTTCCATATGATTGACATAAGGCAATAAATGAATCGGAACTGGCAATGCCGCTTAATGCAATTACCTTATCGAAACTTAATTCAGTAAAAGACAGCTTGCCCTTAACATCTATAGGTGTTTCGGCTCTCAATCCGGTAAAAAAAACTTCCTGACCATCCATAGGGTTAATTGCCTGAATTGTTTTCACTTTGTCTTCTATCTTTAGATTGTCCGGACATTTAGTCATGATAATACAATCTGCTCTTCTATCTCCACTTCGGTATTCCCTCAAACGACCGTAAGGCATTGGATAATCTTTAAAATAGGGCATATTGTACTCGCTAAGCATCAAATATATATCAGCCTTTACAGCACGGTGCTGATAGGCATCATCCAGCAATACCAATTGTGTATCGCCAGCTTCAAGATATTGTAAACCAAGTTGACGTTTTTCAGCAACTACTACTTTTGCATTTTTAAGATGACGGTAGTACCAGAGTGGCTCGTCTCCAATTTCTTTTGCAGTTGAATTGACACCTGCTTCAAGTAAGCCTTTTGTATCGCGACCATACCCTCGAGAGAGAATTGCAGTTTGTAATTGCCCCTGAAACATCTCAAATAAGTATGCAGTCATTGGTGTTTTACCAGAGCCACCAACCTGCAGATTGCCTATTACTATTGTTTTGAGAGTGGATCTATAAGCTTTGAAAATACCTTTATCATACAACACATTTCTGAAAGATGTGATGAGGCCATATAACCACGAAAAAGGCAGTAAAATAAATTTCATTGCTTAAGACCGCAAATGTACTAAGAAATTAGTATTCGATACTTACCAGATATAAGCCATGAGCAGGCACTGAAGTACCCGCATTACGGCGGTCTTTACTTTCGATAATTTCCATAAACTTCTGCTGATCAATTTTCCCTTCGCCTATCTGAGTTAAAGTTCCCACCATAGCGCGAACCATGTTGCGGAGAAAACGATTTGCAGTTACTTCAAAAATCAAAATGTTTTCGCGGTAAAACCACCTTGCTGCCATAAGATTACATTCGTAATGTTTAACGTCTGTATTAACTTTACTAAAACAGGCAAAATCGTGTGTACCTATAATAGAGCGACATGCCTTGTTCATTTCATCAATATTCAGTTCAGAATACCACCTGACTGCATGCTTGTTCAGAAAAGGGTCTTTTTCAAAAATTATCTGATACTCGTAAGTTCTTGAAATGGCATCGAACCTGGCATTAAATTCGTTACTTACCATTTGGCAATCGTGAACCGCAATATCGTAAGGAAGTATCCCATTGAGACTTCTTAAAAAACTCGCTGGCAACTCTTGTTCAACATCAAAATGCGCAAAATACTGACGGGCATGAACGCCAGTGTCTGTTCGTCCGCAACCCACAGTCTCAATAGCCTGACGAGTGATTACAGAAATGGCATTATTGAGCACTTCTTGCACAGTAATGCCATTTGGCTGAATCTGCCAGCCCTGATAATTCCCTCCGTCGTAGGATAATTCTAATAGATATCTCATAGCAATAAAAAAAGGCAGCCTTTCAGCTGCCTTTCTGAATGTTTTTAATTGTTTATAGTGCCACCGGCTGCTATCCAGTCGGTAATCTGTGATTTCTCTGAACTGTTTAATCCTCCCATGGTGCTATTGACTGATTTTACAACAATCATAGATTTAAGTGATACAATATTACAGTCTGTTGCAAAGATGTTCTTCGGTGCTCCATCAGTTCCAGCAGTATGACAAGCTTGATTGCATTTGGTAGCAACTAAGGCTGATACTGCTGTAAACAATGGTCCTTTAGTGGTATTCTCTCCAACTGTAACAGTCGCAGATTTGGTACAACCTTCGGCATCTTTCGCTGTAAAGGTATAAGTACCCGCCGCTAATCCGCCAAAGACAGAATCGCTTTGGAAAGCACTGTTACCTTGCTGAAAAGTAAAGCCAGTAGAACCTGAAGCTCTTAATGTTACAGTTCCGTTAGAAGAACATGAAGCCGCGGATACGGTTGTAGCTGTAAGAACAATGTTCTTAGAAGCACATTTGTCTGTTGCTGGTTCTGGCTCAGTACCTGTTGAACAGGCAGAGAAAATAACAACAGAAGCAAATACAGAAGTTAATAATAGATTTTTTACAAGCATAATTATTTAAAAATTACTGCAAAATAATTCAAATCCTTTAACTCTGCAATTATTTCTTCATTTCTGCGTAAAACTTGTAGAAATATGGAATGGTTTCAATACCTCTGTAGTAGTTGAACAATCCATATTTTTCGTTTGGTGAATGCAATGCATCACTGTCTAAACCAAAGCCCATCAACATCGACTTAATTCCCAATTCAGCTTCAAATAATGCAATAATTGGAATACTTCCACCACCTCTGGTTGGAATTGGTTTTTTACCGAAAGTCGCTTCCATAGCTTTTGATGCTGCCTGGAATTCAATGCTATCTGTTGGTGTTAACACAGGCTCTCCACCGTGGTGTTCTGTTACAGTAACTTTTACTGATGCTGGTGCAATAGATTCAAAGTGTTTTTTAAATAACTGAGAAATCTTATGTGAATTCTGACCAGGCACTAAACGCATGCTGATTTTAGCATTAGCTTTGCTAGGCAATACAGTTTTAGAACCTTCTCCGATATATCCTCCCCAGATGCCGTTCACTTCTAAAGTCGGACGAATGCTGGTTCTTTCTACTGTGCTATACCCTTTTTCACCCCAAACATCATCAATGGCCAGGTCTTTTTTATAAGCATCTAAACTAAATGGTGCTTTTGCCATTTCAGTTCTGTCTGCATCGCTAACAACGATCACATCGTCGTAGAAACCTGGAATGGTTATATGGTTGTTTTCATCGTGTAAAGAAGCAATCATCTGACATAGGATCGTCGCTGGATTAGCTACTGCTCCTCCGTAGACACCTGAGTGCAGGTCGCGGTTCGGACCAACTACTTCAACTTCCATGTATGCCAGACCTCTTAATCCAACGTCGATACTTGGGGTATCATTGGCAATCATACTGGTATCACTTACCAATACAACATCAGCTTTCAATCTGTCTTTATTAGCTTTGATGAAAGTGCCTAAGTTGGCTGAACCAACTTCCTCTTCACCTTCAATCATAAATTTAACGTTACAAGCCAACGTGTTTGTTTGCATCATGCTTTCAAACGCTTTTACGTGCATGTACATCTGACCTTTATCGTCGCAAGCTCCACGCGCATATATAGCGCCTTCAGGATGCTCTTCTGTTTGCTTGATTACCGGCTCAAATGGTGGTGAATGCCATAACTCAACAGGATCAGCAGGCTGAACATCGTAGTGACCATAAACCAAAATAGTTGGTAATTCTGGGGACACGAATTTCTCACCATACACTATCGGATGTCCGGCAGTAGGGCAAATTTCAACGTTGTCTGCGCCAGCCGCTTTTAAACGCTCGGCAACAAATTCAGCAGTGCGTGCAACATCAGCAGTAAATTTGCTGTCAGCACTTACTGATGGAATTTTTAACAGGTCCAGTAACTCGTTTAGAAAACGGTCTTTGTTAGCTTCGATGTATGGAATATGGCTCATATATAAGATTTATTTCAGATTGCGAAAATACATGATTTTACTATAAAAAAAACCGATTAAGTCATAAATCATCTCCTCGTTTTTAAGCAATTCAAAATAAAAAAATCACTATAATACTTTAAATTCGCAGCTCTAATTGATTAACACTTTGAACAGAATCACTCAACTTTTTAATATTAAGTATCCTATAATTCAGGCCGGCATGATCTGGTGCAGTGGCTGGAAGCTGGCATCGGCGGTAAGTAATGCAGGTGGACTCGGACTAATAGGCGCTGGAAGTATGTACCCCGATGTTCTTCGTGAACATATCCGCAAATGCAAGGCTGCGACTGATAAACCATTTGGAGTAAATGTCCCTTTACTATATCCAGATATCGAACAACACATGGCCATTATCATCGAAGAAGGTGTTAAAATTGTGTTTACCTCGGCGGGAAATCCTGCTACATGGACCAAACATTTAAAAGACCACGGAATCACTGTGGTACACGTCATTGCCAATACCAAATTTGCTAAAAAATGTGCAGATTCTGGCGTGGATGCTATTGTTGCAGAAGGTTTCGAAGCGGGTGGACATAACGGCAGGGAGGAAACAACCACTTTATGTCTCATTCCTGCAATTAAAGAAGTCTGCGATTTGCCCCTAATTGCTGCTGGTGGAATTGGTAGTGGTCAGGCTATTGCTGCTGTAATGACCTTAGGTGCTGATGGCGCTCAGATAGGCAGCTTATTTGCCGCATCTGTTGAAAGTAGTGCTCATCATAACTTTAAAGAAAAAATTACCAGCCTGAAAGATGGCGATACCGAATTATCCTTAAAACAACTGACGCCGGTACGTCTCATTAAAAACGAATTTTACCAGACCGTAAAAATGGCAGAACAACGCTGCGCCAGCTCTGAAGAGCTCGTACAGATTCTTGGTAGAGGTCGCGCCAAAAAAGGCATGTTCGAAGGCGATATGGTGGAAGGAGAACTTGAGATTGGTCAGGTTGCCAGTACCATACACACTATTCGTCCTGCTGCCGAAATTGTTGAACAACTGATAAAAGATTATAACGCTACAATTCCACTGCTAAAACCATTTTAACTTGGAAGAATTTCAAATACACACCCTCGACAACGGTTTAAGAATCGTTTATAAACAAGCCCCTTCAACAGCGGTTACCCATATCGGTTACACCATTGATGCAGGATCCAGAGATGATGCCATTCTTCCAGGAACGGCACATTGCTTCGAGCACATGCTTTTTAAAGGCACCAGAAAACGCAATGCCTATAACATTATCAACCGACTTGAAATTGTTGGTGGTGAAATGAATGCATTTACAACCAAAGAAATAACCGTGCTCTATGCCAGCATCATCAATGATTACGCTGAGAGAGCACTTGAACTTTTATCTGACCTGACATTTAATTCTACCTTTCCTCAGAAAGAACTCGACAAAGAAAAGAAAGTAATTGCTGAGGAAATCAATATGTACCTTGACACCCCTGAAGAAAATATTTTCGATGAGTTTCAGGAAATGATTTTTGCAGGCCATTCTCTAGCTCCAAATATCTTGGGCACTCCCAAGAGCCTCGACCAGATCCAGGCCACAGATTTGTTGGATTTCCATGGCAGGTACTATCATCCTAAAAATATAGTACTAAGCATAAGTTCAGCTTTGCCTTTAAAAATGTTCATCAAATGGTCTGAAAAGCACATACAAACAGGAAATAAATCATTCACAGAAATTAAAAGGCCGTCTTTTAAACTATACGCACCAAAGTCGGAGACCAAGACCACCGACCATGTTCAATGCCATGCCATACTGGGAAATATCTGCTATCCTCAGATGCATCCAAACAGATTGCCAATGTTACTGCTCAATAATATTTTGGGCGGACCAGGAATGAACTCTCGCTTAAACCTTAGTGTCAGAGAAAAATATGGTTATACGTATAATGTAGAAAGTGGCTATACAGCATTTAAAGATACGGGGTTGTTTCATTGTTATCTGTCTACAGAAAAGAAGAATCTAAAAAAGGCGGTAGAACTTATCAAAAAAGAACTTAAAAAACTACAAGAGATTCCTCTTACAAAGACTCAGCTTCAGCATGCTAAAATGCAGTTTAACGGACAGATAGCACTTTCAGAAGAGAACAGAATGAATATTATGCTAATGCTGGGGAAGAACATTGCACAGAATTATCCCGTTGAATCTCTGAGTGAAGTTATGCACAGAATTAACCAGATTACAGCAGAACAACTCCAACAAATAGCTATCGAAATTTTTGAAACAGATCAATTGAGTTATCTTGCGTACCTATCTGAATAGGACTTATGAAACTACTGCATAAGATCATCAGGCTGATCGCTACCGGAGAGAGTGAGACACTCGACTTCAAACAAACCATCTCAGACGCGTCAAAAATTGCTAAGACAATCGTTTCATTTGCCAACAACAAAGGTGGCACATTGCTGATTGGTGTGCGGGACAATGGCAGTATTGCCGGTATTCGCTCTGAAGACGAAAAGTACATGCTGGAACTAGCAGGTACTTTCTATTGCTCTCCCAAAATTGATATCGAATTTATCGAACATGAAATTGACAAGAAAATCGTCATAGAAGCTCATATTCCTGAAGGAAAAGAAAAGCCATATTACGCAAAAGCAGAAGATGGGAAATGGTGGGTGTACCATAGAGTGAAAGACGAAAGCCTTCAAGCCAGTCCCGTAATGTTCCAGGTTCTGAAAAAACAAAACCGCCATCAGGATGAATTAAGTTCCTATAGTTTTCTGGAGTCTGAAATACTAAACACTTTAAACAGCGAAAAAGGGATTACTTTAACCGAACTCTTAAATTTGTTAAAAATAAAGAAAAACAGGGTAATTTATAGCCTGGCAAAGCTGATACATTTCGGACTCGTAAAAGTGGAATACTTACACAAAACCGAGATTTTTTCTTTAAAGGCATAAGAATTCTCCTTGAATTTAATTTTTATACCCTTGAAAATCATACCTCTAAAAAAAATAACAATCTTTTTACTTTAAGAATTGAAATTGAATGATTCGTTTCGTATATTTGTGTATAACGTGTTGTTAATGAGTGAGTTTAATTACTTAATAAGTAAAAAAACTTATTAAACACAGGTTAAAAATCAACTAAAAGAAAGAATTATGATGTGCAAATTGTACAGATGTGTGATCCTCCTTCTGCTGCTTGGTCCGGTTAATTCCAGGGCCCAGTCGATAGATTTTATAGCTGGTGCCTCGAGCAGCCACTTCCTGGGCGACCTTGGTGGTAAGTTCTCTTTAGGCACCAACGACATCTCTGACTTAGACTTACCTTCTACAAGATACGCCATTACTGCTGGTGTACGTTTTAATCTAAACCGAACTTTTTCTTTAAGAACCAACCTTTGGTATGCCAGAGTTGCTGGCAATGATAAATACACCAAGAACCGTGAAAGACATGGTCGCAATCTAAGTTTCTTCAGTAGTATTTATGAAGCTGATGCTGTTCTTGAAATGAATGTCTGGAGAAGTCAGGATCGCAAAAAGATTTTCTATGTATTTGGTGGTGTTGGTTATTTCCATTTCAATCCTAAAACCCGCATGAACGGGCAGGTATACGAACTAAGAGATTTCGGTACTGAAGGACAGTACGCTGTTGCAGGAAAATCACCTTACTCTCTTAACTCAATGTGTTTTCCTATCGGATTTGGCTATAAATTCAAACTTAGTAAAAGAGAATTCTTAACAGTAGAGGTTAATTCACGTAAATCTCAGACTGACTATATCGATGATGTTAGCACACGTTATGTAGATGCCAATTTATTAACTGCTGCAAAAGGGCCAACTGCCGCTGCCTTGGCTGACCGTAATATTTCTGATATTCCTGGTTTTAGCAGTCCGGGTTCCATTCGTGGCGACCCCAAAGACATGGACTCCTATTTCTTTTTCTCATTCTCTTACAACATCACACTTGGCGTAGGCAGAGGTGGCTATAGCTTTGGCTCTGGCAAACGCCCTAGAGGTGGCATCAATGGCAAGAGAAAATGCTTTGAGTTTTAACCTTTCAGTAGACCGCAGGTCAGACATATATCCGTGGACCGTAGGTCTAGCGGCTATACGTTTGGGTAAAAGATGTGTATCATCGCCGGCGTCGCTGCCGACCGGCTTACCGAAAACAATATTTCTTCCTTCTTCAATGATACCGTAGTGCCACTGGCACGTCTAAGATTGTTCGTGCGCCAGCCCCGGCGTCGCTGCCGCCGGGCTACCCAAAAATGAATTCCTGCATATTCTATTTTTCTGCAATGCCGCTGGCATATCAAAGTTCCATTTCTGGTGACAGCCCCCTAAATCCTCGTTCCCAGCTCCTTGACCCTTTAGTAAGGCCATTTATTAGCTGTATTGCTGTAGCTTTCTATAGTAAACTTTAGCTGAGCTGGATAATTAAATTGATTGCTGTCTGCTACAACTAAGAAGACGCCAATTCGAAGGCGCTCTTTCCATAAACGAATAATTTTTTCGAAACCGAAAAAGGCTTCAACATACAATAACTCCTTATTGACAGAAACTAAAGGATCCGTATTCTGACGAACATAATCGCGGGTATACAAAACACCTCCTCCAGCAACTTCAATGATATTTAATTTCTTCAACAGCGGAATTTTATTGAGTATCGCCCCATTAAATCTATGAAGATAATGTCCTTCGTAAAAACGTTTAATAGTAGAGTATGATGTATCTATTCCCTGAAATGAATACAGAGGATTTGTAAAGAAAATCGGGCCAGCACTTCTGTGAAAACGCTGATCTACCAATCGCAAATCTCTTATGTTTAAAAACTCACCGCTCAAAACTCTGTATTTACTAATCCCCCCTAATCCTACTTTTAACTCCTGTTCCACCAAAAACTCCAGAAAGTCAAAGTCAACCACACTGCCCATCACTGGCAATCCTTTGCGGTATCGAACAGTAAACTCGGGCCATGAAGATCCCAGAATAAGCTTCTGATAAGGTTCTCTGATGTATTTCTGAAATGGCACATAACTCAATGAAATAGTACCATACAAAGCTTTATATATACTAAACTTAACAATATCTGTATTGCCTCCCCAAAGACTATCACCACGAGAATCGAACTTCATATTATCGATGGCACGTCGGTTTGAAAACTCAGCTCCATTACCAAGATAAAGTCCGTTTAACAGTTCAACTCTATGCCATACGCTTCCGTAATCGTGAGCATAAAAATTGTTACGGGTAAACAGCTTCAGCCACGAATTATACGGATTTATAACCCCGAAATCAGAACCTGCACTGACAGAGTAAAATCCTCGCTTGAAAGGATTATACAAACGAGATACTGTAAGACTCCCTTTAATATCTTTATTAAGTGTTCCGTAATTTACAGTTGGTGTTATACTGATATATTGCTTGTCCTTGAATTCCTTTGAATAAAAGACCCAATAATTTATTCTTGGTCCGGCAATATAAAAAGGGGTATAGGTCGATATTAAAGGCTTAAAAAACCAGTTGCGCTCTTTACTTCTTAAGTAATTTCCCTGCCCGGTAAACACTAATTTCTTAAAAGTAATTTTATTGTAAACTTTATCGGTTGAATCTTGCCAGTGCTTTTGCGTGACCAAAGCCCGCATACTGTCAGATCGCCTGATAAAAGCCATCTCCTTTGGAGAAATTGGCTCAAGTCGGATGTTTTTCCAAAAACTGCTGTCTCGCTCGTATGCCTCTTTAGTAGTACTACTTAATTCATTATTAAAGAAGCGCTTTTTAAATTGCTGATTAAATTTATAATTAGAATAATAGACTATTGTTCGCCCGCTGTTGACAGTCTTGCCAAACTTAGCATGGTAATTGAATTCCTGCGACTTCAACACATAATGCGAATCGAGACGTTCGTATTGCTGACTTACCTCAAATACATCATATTCAACCATGTGGTATTTAGGAATACTCAGTTTCAAAGAATGAATACACCAGACACTATCTTCAATCACCAATTCTCCTGATACCAGGGCATTGCCCAGCATCCCGGGACTAACGCGAATTTTATAGTAAGTTTTATTATTCTCTTCATAGGTCTTCAGCATTTTAAATTTGTAAGCTATTAAACCACTGTTGCTGACTGGAGAAAGTATAGGCATTTCAGACAATGCTGGCAGTTCTAGTAAATTTCTGTAGAAATTGAAATTACCATCGGTATGAGTCAGATAAAACAGTCCAGATTTACTGCCTCTCACTTCTACCCCATTGCGTTCTTCTTTAATCTTATCAGGTGGCGAGAAATGGACAGTTAGAGAAACTTCTGCCATATTTAAACCTCCTGATGCTACTGCTTTAGAAGTGTCATTTTTCTTTCTGGTAGTCTCGGCACTTTCTGTTGCCTTAATATAAGCATCAACTGAATATGACTCCATCCGGTTGAACTTATATTTATTATCAATTACCTTTCTGATAATTTCCTCTGAACGATCCACTTTTTTAGAAGACACCTTAGCTCCTTGCATCTGGGTATGAAAATCTTCCAGCATCACATCCTGCACGACGTCTTTGCCAGAGACAATCACTGGCATTTTAAGGGTTTTAAAACCCTGCATAGTAAAAATTGCTACATAAGCTCCGTCCATTACCTGAATGGAGTAATGTCCCTTAACATCAGTACTGGTTCTTAAGCTGGAATTATCTTCGAGCGACACCTCTACAAATGCTAGTGGTTCATTCAGGGCATTTCTTACCGTTCCGCTAATTGTATAAAACTGAGCTTTTGCAGTACTAAGACTTACAAACAATAACAGTAAAACGGTATGACGGAGATAGAGAAACAAATTTTATTTGAAGTAACGCAAAATAGCGCATTTTGTTACATTAATCGTTCCATTAGTCTACAAAGACTACAGAAAAACCGGACAAACGTTTGGTATTACATCGCTGCAGCAATGACGCTGGCCAGCTTTTCAAAATCCTCAGCACTCATTTTTACACGCTCGCCGGTAAAATTCATATCCCCTATGGTATTCATTGGAATCAGATGAATATGAGCATGAGGCACCTCTAATCCAACCACTGCAACCCCAATCTTTCTGCAAGGAACAACAGATTTAAGCGCTTTTGCAACTTGCTTGGCAAAGAGGTGCATATCAGCCAAATGTTGGTCATCCATGTCAAAGATATAATCAACCTCAGTTTTAGGAATCACCAGTGCGTGTCCAGTGGCGACGGGACTAACATCAAGGAATGACAAAAACTGCTCATTCTCGGCTATTTTATAGCAGGGAATTTCTCCAGCGATAATTTTAGAAAATATAGTGGACATATCAGAGAGATATGGAAAGTATTTCGAGTTTTACGATACCTGCAGGCACGCTGATTTCAACGATATCGCCCTTAGATTTACCCATCAAACCCGCACCTATAGCAGATTTACTGGAAATTTTTCCCAGTTTCATATCCGCTTCTTTCTCAGAAACAATCATGTACTCCATTTCGCGGTTAGCGTTAAGATTTTTAACTTTAACTTTACTCAACAGATTAACTTTAGAAATATCCAGTTTGCTCTCGTCTATCACTCTGGCATTGGCAAACATATCATTCAGTTTAGCAATCTTTGCTTCCAATAGACCTTGAGCTTCTTTGGCTGCATCATATTCGGCATTTTCCGACAAGTCGCCCTTATCCCTGGCTTCAGCAATTTGTGCACTGATAGCAGGTCGCTGCACTTTTTGTAAATGCTCTATCTCTTTCTTCAGGTTGTCGTAACCTTCTTTGGTTAAATAAACGATTTCACTCATGTCTTATAGCTGTTAAAAAAAACAAGTGCTTCCAAAATGAAAGCACTTGCGCAAAGTTAATAAAATTTCTTATTAATTAATCAATACTAATTCTTAATCCGAATGTATGTGTTCCAGAGAATGGTCTGGTATGTCTGTAAGAATAATCTACTCCTACTAAACTGTTACCATCGCCTGTTTTAGATTTGATTGGCAACTGAACTGTAGCACCCATGTTCATACCTGTGTAGGCATTGTTTCTGGTGTCGTAGTTTAAAATTCCTTTTTCGTAGTTGTAACCAGCTCTTAACATTAACATCTCTTTGTAAGCATACTCTAATCCAAACGCCGTTTGATTGCTGGAAGCAGTATTACTTGTAAAACTTAGAGCTGTTGTCAATCTGTGCCAGTATACATCTTTCTGATTGTCTAATCTGATATCGTAAGCCAGACCGATGTTAATGAAAGAAGGCAATGGTGTTTTGTCTGATCTCTGAGAGGTAGTAGTAGTGAAACTCTTATCGTTCAGGTTAGACTTAGCAGCCAGACCATCACCATAGTAGCGAACATCAGTTCCAAGGTTTTTGATACTTACACCGAAACGAATATCAGAACCACGACCAGCTGCTGGATTTTTCTCAGCGTCTTTGTACTTTTCAGTTCTCTTAGTCATTAAATCGGCGTATTGTAAACCTGCATCGATACCAACCGCACTTACTCTAACATCCGGAGTTGATTCAGATGCAAGTTTTACGTTAAGACCGGCAGAAATCTTTTCACCGAAGTTGTATGCATATCCAAGGTTGATATTACTGATAGAAGGCTTATAAGTACCGATACCGCCATCAGGCTGATCGTAGGTAGTGATAGGAATCTGACCTAATGAGAATGAAGAAACACTCATTCCTATAACGCCATCTTTATCTTTTCCTATAGCCTGGGCAAAACCAAATGAATTGATGTTGATACCAGTACCAACTAACCAGGAAGATCTGCTGAAAGCCAGCTCTGTACCATTTACCTTTCCTAAACCTGCAATGTTCCAGAAGAATGATTCTACTCCAGATACACCTGCAGAGTTAGCATTTCCCATACCACTTGACTGAGCCCAGCCGTTCACCATCAGTTGTGTAAAACCGTACTGACCGGTTCTTGCAGGAGCAGACATTTGAGCATGTCCTGCCAACGCACAAATGAAAGAGATTGCTAATATTATATTTTTTCTCATACTGATTTTTCTAAATTATAATTAATAAGTATCCAGGTCTAACTGACGCATTACGCCATACCATTTCAAAATTTTCTCTCCAAGATCACCGCAGTCGACGTGAATTATGTAGAATCCACTCGCTACTGGAACTTTACCATTGTTTTTCAAATCCCAGTCAACAAATGTTTCCAGGTCGTCTTTCTCAATTCTTCTTACCAATGTACCGTTCAATGAGTATACAGAGATTGTACATTTTGGAGGTAAGTTGGTGATTTTTACTCTGGCATCAATCGCACTTGATTCGTAACCGCTGGTAGCATAGTAAGGATTTGGCACTACGTTGATTTTGTCAACTGAGTTCTTACCTGTTTCACTATTCACATTGTTATAGATACTTTCTGTAGAGAAAGTGTATCTTGGTAAATATGTGCTATCGCCACCCGGCAATGATTTAGTATATGGCTTACGCATGTTCAGCGTAATTTTTACTTCTGTTGGAGGAAGACCGTCTTTCAAAGTAAAGCTTGGAGCAGCCATTGCAGGGATTACCCACATTGCTTGTGACAGAACTTTTCTTTTGTTGGTTGGCGTTGGAGAAGTGTTAATAGCTCCTACGTTTAAGAGTGTTTGGTACTCAGCACCACCATCGTAGATTGGCCCTTTGTAGTTTCTTGCAGCCATACCAACATAACTTCCCATTACATAGATGTTGTGTTTACCACCGAAGTAGTTGTATGTACCATCAGAGAACTTGCTGGTAGGATTCCAGATCATATCGTTACCACCTTCAGCAGCTGGCAGGTATGAATCTTCACCAAACATGATATTTAATCTTTCACCAGTTTCAAGGTTAATTGCATAACCAGGGAACCATGATCTTCCTTTTTCACTTGGATCTTCAACCCATTCAATGCTTCCGTTAGGCTTTACAACAGGGTTAACAGAATTATGCCAACGCATATTGAATTTCTCCATGTTACCCTGACTTAAGTCTTTATCTTCAGCCATTTCTAGAACTACACATTTAGTCCATTTAGTGACATCAGGTGTAATGACTAACTGAATGCTTGACAATTCAGAAATTGGGTTGTCAGTAACTGATGATCCTTTCCAGGCTGGATTGTATAGTACTGCACCGTTAGCAGGACTAGGACCTTCTGTTCTTGCACACAAAGCATATGGTGCAATTCTTTTGTCCCAGATTTTTTCGTAAGCTTCATACGGATCATAAGCATCGTTACCTGTGTGAGAAGGATCGAAATCAGAATAGAAATCGTGTAAATATGGATCTAAAGATGCAGCTGACAG
>JACCDI010338713.1_pt1 | contig 31146 bp, 7 predicted proteins | sample 7442791 | NCBI WGS metagenome assembly JACCDI01 (sample SAMN15323434, study PRJNA562643) | freshwater metagenome | isolation source: river surface water | place: USA:Blue River Watershed | collected 2017-08-15
GATGCGCTGCGATGCCGAAGGCATCCGCATCATCGACGTGCGCGACGAGCGCGCGGCGGTCTACATGGCGCATGCGCACAGCGAGCTGACCGGGCAGCTGGGCGTGGCGCTGGTCACCGCCGGCCCTGGCATGACCAATGCGATGACCGGTATCGCCAATGCGCACACGTCGCGCGCATCGGTGCTGGTGCTGTCCGGCGGCCCGCCGCGTCCGCAGGAAAATCGCGGCGCGCTGCAGGACATGCCGCACATCGACATGGTGAAGCCCATTACCCGTTATGCGCGCACCGTGCGCGAACCTTCGCTGGTGCTGCAGGAACTGGATGAAGCCGTGTCGCGCGCGCTGGGCGAGGGCGGCGACCCGGGCCCGGTCTATATCGACTTCCCGGTTGACACCCAGCGCGGCATGGTGCCGAAGGCGCTGCAACTGACCGAGCATTTCCGTCCCAAGGTTGCGCCGGCGACCGTGCCCGACGAGGCCAGCATCGCCGCCGCCGTCGAACTGCTGTGGAACGCGAAGCGACCGCTGGTGATCACCGGTCGTGGCGCGCGCAGCGCGCAGGGCTCGCTGGTGGACTTGCTCGACAAGACCGGCGCCGTCTATCTCGATACCGGCGAGAGCCGTGGCCTCGTGCCTGACAACCATCCGTCGGTCGTCGGCGCGATGCGCGGCAGCGTGCTGACGCAAGCCGACGTGGTCGTGACCATCGGCCGCAAGCTGGACTTCCAGCTCGCCTATGGTTCGCCGGCCGTGTTCGGCGATGCGCGCTTCCTGCGCATTTCTGATACCCCGACCGAGATCCGCGACAACCGCCGTGGCGATGTCGAGTTGCTGGCACCGACCGCAGCGACGCTGAACGCGATGCTGCGCCATGCCAACGGCCGCAAATCGGCTGTCGATACCGGATGGGCGCAGGGCCTGCGCAAGCAGCATGAAGAGCGCGCGGCCAAGCTGAAGGAATCGATGGCCACCGCGCAATCGGCGACCGAAGGCTGCATCCATCCGAACCGTGTGCTGCATGAACTGCAGCAGCGCATGAGCCCGGACGCCGTGCTGGTCGCCGATGGCGGCGACTTCCTCAGCTTCGCGCGGGTGGGCCTGTCGTCCGGCCGTTACCTTGATCCGGGTTCGCTTGGGTGCATCGGCATCGGCACTGCTTTCGGCAATGCCGCAAGTCTCGCCTATCCGGGCCGGCAGGTGGTGGTCGCCACCGGCGATGGCGCGTTCGGCTTCAATGCGATGGAAATCGACACCGCAGTACGCCATGGCGCAACGCCGCTGATCGTGGTGGCCAACAACGGCGCGTGGCAGATCGAAGTGCATGACCAGCAGGACACGCACGGCAAGGTCGTGGGCACGAAGCTGCAGAAGTCCGACTACGCGGCGATGGCGCGCGCTTTCGGCATGCATGGCGAGCGCGTCGAACGTGCCGAAGACCTGGGACCCGCGATTGAGCGCGCAATGAAGAACCTGCCGGCGCTGCTGGATGTGCTGGTCGACCCGGCGGCGAAGTCTTCCGATGGCAAGTCGGGCCTGGCCTGGGTGCCGGACCTGCAGCCGCTGGGCGCCTGGGAAGAGGCCGAGCGCAAATGGCGCGGCGCGTGAATTTGTGTGAATTTTTCGACGCGGATGCGCTGAAGAAAATCGGAGTCATGCATTCATCCGTCGACCACCAGCACCACTAGCACCACTAGCACCACCAGCACCACCAGCAGTAGCAACAAACCATCGCGCTCAGGGTACTCCGGCCCGTCGCGCGATGGCGATGAAATCCCCCTTGTGTTGGGTTTTCCGGCCTTTCTTCGGGGAGGCCGGTTTTTATTTCGAATGAAGAGTTTGCCTATGAATTTTTCTTTGCCCCCCGAAGTCGAGGCGCTACGCGAGAAGACGCGCCAGTTCATTGCCGAGCAGGTGATCCCGCTGGAAAACGATCCGCGTCAGGATAGCCATGGTCCGCATCGCGCCTTGCGCGATGAACTGATCGCGCGCGCGAAAGCGGCCGGCCTGCTGACGCCGCATGCATCGCGCGATATGGGCGGGCTGGGCCTGTCGCACATCGCCAAGGCTGCAGTGTTCGAGGAAGCCGGTTATTCATGGCTGGGCCCGACCGCACTGAACATCCATGCCCCGGACGAAGGCAACATCCACCTGATGGAAGAAGTGGCGACCGAGGAGCAGAAAGAACGCTGGCTGCGTCCGCAGGTGGAGGGCAAGACCCGGTCCTGCTTCTGCATGACCGAACCGTCACCGGGCGCCGGCGCCGATCCGAGCATGCTCAAGACGACCGCAGTGCGCGACGGCGACCACTATGTGATCAACGGCTTGAAGTGGATGATCACGGGCGCCGACGGCGCCGATTACGCGATCATCATGGCGCGCATGGAAGACGGCAGTGCGACGATGTTCTTGTCGGACATGAACCTCGAAGGCATCCGCCTGGTGCGCAACCTCGACGCGATGGATGCCTGCTTCTCCGGCGGCCATGGCGTGGTCGAACTCAACAACCTGCGCGTGCCGGCCACCGACGTGCTGGGTGAGATCGGCAAGGGCTTCCGCTATGCGCAGGTACGCCTGGCGCCCGCGCGCCTGACGCACTGCATGCGCTGGCTCGGCCAGGCACGCCGTGCGCAGGACATCGCGCTGGACTATGTGAAGCGCCGCGAAGCGTTCGGCAGGCCGCTGGTCGAGCATGAAGGCGTCGGCTTCATGATCGCTGATAACGACATGGACCTGATGACGGCAAGGCTGCATATCTGGCACACCGCGTGGATGCTCGATAACGGCGAGAAGTGCAATTTCGAATCGAGCCGCGCGAAAGTGGTCTGCTCCGAGGCCGAGTGGCGCGTGGTCGACCGCGCGGTGCAGATGCTGGGCGGCATGGGCGTCACGGGCGAAAGCGCGGTGATGCGCATCTTCACCGACATGCGTGCCTTCCGTATTTATGACGGCCCCAGCGAAGTGCATCGCTGGAGCATGGCCAGAAAGCTCGCGCAGGGTTCGCACCGCAGCTGAGTCTGCGGAGTTGGCGCGACATTTCCTGCGTAAAAGGCAGAGCGGACCCGGGGAGGGCCGCTCTGCGATAATCACGCGCAAGGGACAACCAAGCCTGCGGCCATGAACGCGGGCACTTTCCATGCGCCGCTTCCGTCATTGTCTTTTCCTTATCTTCGCTGTGCTGCAGTTGGCGGCCTTGCTGCCTGCTGCGCAGGCGCAGACCGCCGACTACATCGTCGCGCGCGCCTGGGTCGATGACCCCGAGGGCAATCTTGACATCGACAGCGTTCGCGCGCGCCCGGCCATTCCCTATGAAGGCGTGCTCGCGCGCGGCTTCAAGCACTCCGTCACCTGGCTGAAGCTGACGGTGGCACCTGTGCCGCAGGCCGATCCCGAACACCGGCTGATGCTGCGCATCCGCCCCAGCTATCTCGACCAGGTCCGGCTGTATGATCCGCTCGATGATTCGGGCCGCACCCGGATCACGGGCGACCATACCGACTGGCAGAAGGGCGAGCTGAAGTCGCTCAACCATGGCTTCGTGATCCCGGCCAGCGATCAGCAGCGCGAAGTCTGGCTGCGTCTGAAGACGGCCAGCTCCAGCCTGATCCATGTCGATGCGATGACGATCGACGAAGCGCAGCATGCCGACCGCATGCAGGAGATGTGGTACGGGCTGATGATGGGCATCCTGGTACTGTTCTTCTTGTGGGCGCTGCTGCAGTGGATGCTGCAGCGCGAGACCCTGATGGCCGCTTTCCTGTTCAGCCAGCTGGTGGCAGTTATCTATGCGGCATCCTATGTGGGCTACACGCGGCTGTTCAGTGCCGGCCTGGTACCGACGCTGTTCATCGAGCGCTTCAACAATGTGATTTTCTGCCTGTATGTCGCAACCGGCATGCTGTTTCACTACCGTTTTCTGGGTGAATACAAGGCATCGCGCATGGGGCTGCGGGTGTTGGCGCTGGTCGGTTCGCTGGCCTTTGTCTTGGAGATGGCGCTGCTGGCGGCAGGCTACGTGATGCCAGCTATGCGCATGAATATCACGACGGTCAGCCTGATGCCTATCCTGACGCTTGGCCTGTCGTTCACTTGCAGCGCATGGAAAGACGTGGACGAGGATGACCGGCCTGCGTTGCCCAAATGGACTCTGGTCGCTTTTTATCTGCTGCTCGGCAGCATGCTGGTGCTGGGCGTGTTGCCCGCGCACGGACTTGCGAAGGCACCCGATCTGAACCTGCACATGTACCTGATCCACGGCCTGATGACCGGTGTGATCCTGCTGGTGTTGTTGCAGGTGCGCGCGGTCCGCGTCGAGCACTCGCGCAATCGCGCCCATTTACGCGCGCACAACGCCGCGCAGCAAGTGGAAGCCGAAAAACAGAAGGCCCAGTTGCAGGGACGCTTCATGGAAATGCTCGCGCATGAACTGAAGACCTCGCTGTCGGTGCTGCACATGGTGTTCGGCGCACCCAAGCCCAGCCCCGTGATGTTCGAGCATGGGCGGCGCACGGTGAACAATATCAATCAGCTGATCGAGCGCTGTCTGCAGGCCGAAAAATTCGAAGACGACGAAATCATTTCGCACCTCGAGCGCTTCGGTATCGATGCGCTGCTCGATGATGTCATTTCGAAAATTCCCGACGCCGAACGCATCGAAGTGCATAAAACCTCAGGCATGCATGTGCACAGCGACTGGCAGATTTTCAAGTCGGTTGTTTCCAACCTGATCGACAATGCATTAAAGTATTCTGCACCGGGCAGCATCGTGATGGTGCATGCGCTGCGGTCCGACCGCGATGGCAAGCCGGGCTGTGAAATCTTTGTCGAGAACGAGGTGGCACAAGGCCCCGGCTCGGCAGGTTTCCCCGATCGCGAAGAGTTATTCAAAAAATACTACCGCGCCGACAGCGCGCGCAAGCATTCAGGCTCGGGCCTGGGTCTCTACCTGGTGGCCAACTTCATGCGGCTGCTGGGTGGCGAGGTCCGATATGAACCACTGGAGAACAGTGTCAGGTTTAGCTTATGGCTTCCAAATTGAACATCACCGTCGTTGAAGATCATGATGCGTTGCGCGCCGTGACCATCGAGGCCCTGCGCCAGCAGGGCCATCATGTGCAAGGCATCGCCTGCGCGGAAGCGCTGGATGATGAAGCGGCCGCATCCCCGTCCGATCTGTTCATCATCGACCTCAACCTGCCGGGCGAAGATGGCCTGTCGCTGTCGCGGCGCATCCGGCGAGGTAATCCGCGCGCAGGCATCATCATGGCCACCGGCCGCGTGAACCTCGATGATCGTATTGCCGGATATGAAAGTGGTGCCGACGTCTACCTGTCCAAGCCGGTCGAGATGGAAGAACTGCTGGCTGCGGTGACCGCGGTCAGCCGGCGCGTCGACATGTGGCAGTCCAAGCCCGAGGCCGGTGGGCTGGAGGGATTCACGGTCGATTCGCGTTCACTGACCTTGAGCGGTCCGAAGGGTTCGACCGTGATCTCGGCCAGCGAGCTGAAAATGCTGACCGCGTTCTCGACCAGCCAGGGTCAGCAACTCGAATACTGGCAACTGATGGAGTTGCTCGGCCATTCGCCGGATGATTTCCGCAAGGCCAGCCTTGAAGTGAAGGTGGTCCGACTGCGCAAGAAGCTGGTACAGGTCGGCGCTGAACAAGGCTGCCTGCGATCGATACGACTGGTGGGTTATCAGCTTTGCATTCCGCTGACGATCAGCTGATATGCAACCGATAAAGCGCTGATCGCCTGCTTCCCGATAAGACAAACCCCGGCATGCCGGGGTTTGTCTTTTTCGCGCTCCGCATCAAGCGGATGCCTCTGGATAGCGGCTGCGCAAAATTCAGCGATTCCTCATCGCGGACGCTCTATATATATAGGACATCGCGTCCCTCTATATATATAGAGAGAGAGAGGGCAGTGCTGACCGGATCAGCGCGGCTGGTACCAGACGCCGGCACCCATGCCATGACGCTGAAGCTGGCCCTGATGCACGAGTTTTCGGAAGTGCAACTTCAAGGTATTGCGGCTGCTGCCGGTCAGCTTGATCGCATCGGCCATGGTCACGCGGCCATGCTCGCGGGCGAGGTCGACGATGGCCGATGACAATTTTGGCAAGGCCGAGAAAATCTGCTTTTCGCGCTCAAGCTTGGAGTACAGCCTGCGCACCTGCTCGGCCAGCGACGACAGGAAGAAAGCGAGCCACGGTTCCCAGTGCGGATTGCCCTGGTCCATGCCGATCAGCGTGCGGTTCAGCGCGCGAATGAAATTGTCCTTGTCATTTTCCAGCACCGCTTCCAGCGAACCGTAGGCCACATGCGAGTAACCTGCTTGCAGCAACAGCAGGCGGGTCAGCAGGCGGGACATGCGGCTGTTGCCATCTTGATAGGGGCGGATCGCCAGGAAGCTGGCGGTGAACACTGCCACCGTCAGCAGCGGATGCAGCGTCGGTTCATTGCGCTCGCGCGCCAGCCAGGCCAGCAGCGCGGCGATCTGGTCGCCGACGTTGGCCGGTACGGTGGTCTGCAAGACCGTCGCGGCCCCGGTTTCGGGATGGGTGATCATCGGGTTATTGGCCGACACCTTGTATTTACCGGCATGCCAGGCATCCTTGGTCGAATGGCCGAGCAGGGTGCGGTGCAGGTCGTTCAGGTCATCCTCGGTCAGCCGGCCGGTAGCCACCAGCGCCAGCACGCGGTTGAGGCCATCGTAATAACCGGCAGCTTGCTGCTCGCCGGAATTGAGCACATCGGCTTCGCCCTGATGGGCCAGCAACAATTCTTCGACTTCGTAATCAGCCAGCGGCTCGGCCATCAACTCATCGGCAGAAGGCGACCGCTGCGGCAACGCCTTGCCGCCAAGTGCCGGCAGTCCATGGCCGGCTCCCCGCCGGAAAGTTCGCCATCGCCAGCGGCGTTGGCAGCGGTGTCGAATTCATCCTCAGCTTGAGCGGCCTCGAGTTCGGGCAGGGCCTTCGAATGGCTGCCCGGGTGCAGGCGCGCCAGCATGCGGCGTACCTCGGTATCGGAAAGCACGACATTTCCCAGGCGAACGCCGGAAGCAACGCTTTCCAGCGTGGCGACCTGACGCAAGGCCAGCATGCGTTCAGGCGCCATATGGCTGGCGGCACGCAATGCGCCCTTGAGCTCGTGGATACCCGAGATCAGGGACAGGGTCAGCGGGGAAATCGGAATTTGGGTCGGAATGATCATTTTTGTTGTCGCTATCCAATGGCACCCGATCAGTTGCACTGCCCCGGACCGGAATGGGCGGGGAGGTTCAACCACCGTGGCCAGACTAAATCAGTTTTCCTGGAACAAGCTTTCATATGCCTACGCGTGTGCTGTAGCAAACTTTAAGCCAGATAATGGGTGTCGGAAACGCCCACACGTCATGGCGTTAATTAAAAGATAAACAGGGATCGGGTGTGTCGGACACCTGTTTCGAAAATGACATGCCGCCCGAAAGGAAATGGGTGGGAATGGTTGTCGGAAAAATGGGTGTCGGGGCGATACCCATTCGCACCATGCAAAGCATGAACGCACGTGCTATTCCAGGCCTTATTGGCAACGATAGGCGCGCCGATAATTTACCCATTTACGCCCGATTATTTTTGAAAATCCCTACGTAAAACCTTCAAAAACTTTCGAGATTTCTCGCGAGAAAATTACCAAAACTATATGTAATCAGCTTGGCAACTTGTCGTCAGATGTCGGAAAAATGGGTATCCATGGACAATCACAATAACACCCGTTTCCACCTGTTTTTTCGGGCCGGCGAAAGGGGTAAAAAATCGGGTGGAAAAGGGTGGCGAATTTTTTACCCGTTTTCACCCGTTTTTTTCGGCCCTGGATGAGTGAAAAAAACGGACCAAAAAAACCACCTAATCATTCACCCGTTATTACCCGATTCTTTTTGATAACTTCAGGGTGAAAAAAACAGGTGAAGGGACTTGCCCGAAAATCCACCCGAAATCACCCGATCGGATTTTCAATAACCTACGCAAAACCTACGTTGAAATCGGCAAAATAATTCGGCCATCCAGCCTGCTAATTCTCCATCCATTCGCGCCTGTTCCGGCATCGTCGACACCCGATCACGCGCAATACTCAATATGGCAATCGTTTGCCAAATAATTAAATCGGCATTGCCGAATTACTATGAATTGCTGCATCGGCAATCAATTAATGATTTGGCTATTGCTTGATTTATAAATATTTCGGACGCCCGAAAAGTGATTGTTCAAATGGAAATTTAATGGGCTGATTCGGGTGTTTTCAGGCGCGCGATTGGCCATTTTTGGGTGCGGAAAAACAAGAACGAAAAACACGCATTTGTAGGTAAAAGTAGGGAAAAACAGGGCATTTTTACCTAAAATCTGGGCTAAAAATTCCGACTAAAACCTAGGCTTTCCAATGCTTTTCGGGCGATGCGGGGTGGCAGTGAAGCGACCCGCCGGAAGCACCCAATTCCACCCGATTTGGGCTGCAAAACCGGACGCCCGAAAAGCCCGAAAAAAGCCCTTGAGTTCTCCGTTTCGGAGCCTGTACAGCCCGGCGGCCAGTGGCCGCAAAACCGCCTTGCCGATGCCCCAAAATCGATTGCCGTTTGCAGGTTTTTCCAGGGCCGTTCCGCGTGTCGCGGCCGGCCTTTTGCTGCTGTCGCTGCTGGCGTTTGACGGTCCGGCCGCCCATGCCCAGGCTACGCCCGATGGCGGCGCGCTGCGCAACAACCTCGAGCGCAACCTGCCGCAGCCGGCACTGCCCGATCTCACGCCCAAAGCCGGCCCCGACACCCTGAAAACCCCGGCCCTGACTGGCGATACGGTGGTCGTGTCGCGCTTCCAGTTCGTCGGAAACACGCTGCTTTCGGACCGCGCGCTGGCCCGTTCGGTCGAGCTTTACGTGAACCGTTCGATCGACTTCGCGGAGCTGCAAAACGCTGCAGCCATGGCCGCTTTGGCCTATCGCGACAAGGGCTACGTGGCCACCGTGAGCATCCCGCGCCAGGAAATCGTCGATGGCATCGTGACCCTGAAAGTCGTCGAAGCGAAGTACGCCGGCGCCAGCATCGATGGCAGCTCGACCGGTCGCATCAACTCCGAACTCATCCTCGCGCGCGTTGAAAAGGCGATGAACATCGAAAAGGCAGTCAACGTGAACGTGCTCGACCGCACGCTGCTGCTGCTCAACGACTTGCCGGGTGCATCGGTGCAGGGCGGCCTGGCCGAAGGCGACGCCGATGGCGAGACCAAGGTGGTGCTGCGATCGCAGGAAAAACCGCTGGTGACCGGTGCCATCAACAACGATAGCTACGGCGCGCGCTCGACCGGTCCCGAGCGCTACATGGTTGATTTTGCGATCAATTCTCCGGCCGGCAAGGGAGAGCAATACACCCTGGGCCTGCTGGCCACCACCGGCACCCGTTACGGTCGCGGCGGGGTGTCCTTCCCGGTCGGCCTCGACGGCGCGCGCCTGGGCATGAACACCAGCTTCATGGAATACCGCGTGATTGCTGGCGATAACGTGGCCTCCAACATCTGGGGCACTTCCAGCACCGTGGGCGTTGACCTGTCGTATCCGCTGATTCGTTCGCAGCAGAAAAACCTGTTCCTGACCGGCGGCCTTACCGGCAAATGGTTCGACAACTACTCCGGCGGCAGCCTGGCCCGCAGCTACAAGAGCTCGGTCTTCACCGTGGCCGCCAATGGCAACTGGATCGATGGCTGGGCCGGCGGCGCCAGCAACCAGGGATCGCTGTCGCTGACCACGGGCCTGTTGACCATCAAGGACAACAACAGCCTGCTGAGCGACCAGGCTGCCGCCAACACCAACGGCGGATTCAACAAGCTCAATGCGGCGATCAGTCGCAACCAGGCAGTGCTGGACTGGCTGAGCGTGCTGCTCAGTTTCTCGGGCCAGTACGCATGGAAAAACCTCGATTCCTCCGAAAAGTTCTACCTCGGCGGACCGAGCGGTGTGCGGGCGTATCCGGTCAGCGAAGGCGGCGGCAGCAACGGCCAGCTGGCCACCGTCGAGTTGCGCATGAAGCTGCCCAAGAACGTCGAGTTCAGGGTGTTCCATGACGACGGTCGCGTGAAGCAGAACGTGGACTGGTTCGCCGCGATGGGCAACACGCCCAACATCCTCAGCTATCGCGGCGCGGGCGCAAGTCTGGTCTGGCAAGGCCCGCGCAACTTCACGTTCACGGCCACCTGGGCCCGCCGCATCGGCACCAATCCCAACCCGTACCCGGGTTCCACCAACGATCAGGACGGCACGAAGAACATCGACCGCCTGTGGCTGGCTGCCAGCCTGCCGTTCTGATCCGTTCACGAACCCATAACCCGCAGCGATGTTCGAGCGCCTCCAACCCCAGCACCTGATCCGCGGCCACGCCATGGCCTTCGCGGCGGTGGCTGCCTGGGTCGCGCTCTCGCTGCAACCGGCCTGCGCACAAGTTGCGCCGGCCACCAATGCACTGCCAACCGGCGCCAATGTCGTCGCCGGCAGTGCCAATGTCGTCACCGGCGGAACTGCGGCCGCACCGGTGATGACGGTGAACCAGGGCAGCGATCGGGCGATCGTGAACTGGAACACCTTCAATGTCGGCCGCGATGCAAGCGTGGTGTTCCAGCAGCCGAACTCGAGTTCGGTGATCCTCAACCGCGTGCTCGACATGAGCCCGAGCCAGATCTTCGGCAACCTGCAGGCCAACGGCCAGGTGTTCCTGCTGAATCCGGCCGGTATCTGGTTCGGTCCGAGCTCGAGCGTGGATGTGGGCGCGCTGGTGGCCACCACCCATTCGATGTCCAATGCGGACTTCATGGCCGGCAATTACCGCTTCGAGCGCAATGGCGCCACCGGTTCGGTCGTGAACGAAGGCAGCATCGAAGCAAAGCTCGGCGGTTACATCGCGTTGCTGGCGCCGGAAGTGCGCAACGAAGGTGTGCTGCTGGCGAAGTCGGGAACCATCGCGCTCGCGGCCGGCGAGACGGTGACGATGAACGTCAATCCGGCCAACAGCCAGGTCGACCTGCTGGTCACCCCATCCACCGTTGATGCCCTGATCGAAAACAAGAAGATCGTGAGGGCGCCCGAAGGCCGCGTGATCGTGTCGGCTCAGGCTTACAACGAGCTGGCATCGGGTGTTATCAAAAACAGCGGCGAGATCAGCGCGGCCGGCATCACCAAGGTGGGCGGCAAGATCGTCCTGGGGGCAAGCGCCGAGTTGGCCAACAACGGCACCATCGACGCGAGCTCGGCCGTGGCCGACGGCGGCAGCGTCAGCATCGACGCCGACAAGGTCACCCATTCCGGCCTGATCACCGTTGCGGGCGGCACAGCAAATTCGGCAACGGGCGCGACGGTGGACCTGTCGGCTTCGGCCAAGGGCGGCGAGGTATCGATCGCAGGCAACTATATATATATAGAGGGCGCTGCAAAAATCGATGCGACCGGCACCACCGGCGGCGGCAAAGTGCTGGTCGGCGGCGACTGGCAAGGCGGCGGTGATCTGCGCCATGCGATCCAGGTCGCAATGGATGCGAATGCGTCTATCGATGCGAGCGCCATCCTCAAAGGCGACGGCGGCACGGTCGTGCTGTGGAGCGACATCAGAAATCCCAACTCCATTACCCGCGCTAACGGCGAGATCAAGGCAATGGGCGGGGACGTCGCCGGCAATGGTGGACGGATTGAGACCTCTGGTCATTCGCTCGACCTGCAGGGCGTGCGCGGAGGTGCTGCTGCAAGTAATGGCGACAGCGGTACATGGTTGCTCGATCCGTATAACGTCGAGATCACGACCTTCGACCAGACCGTATCGCAATCGGGAGGTACCTACACGCCAAGCGGCGACAGCTCGAAGATCAATGTCTCGACGGTCAACTCGCTGCTGAGTGGTGGTACCAACGTGACGATAACGACGGGTTCGTCGGGAAGTAACGAACTCGGTGACATCATGGTCACCTCGAATATTCTGAAATCGGGTTCGGGTACGGCGACGCTGAGACTGCAAGCTGCAAACTCGATCATCGTCAATGGTTCGATCAGTCACGATACCAGTGCAGGCGTCACCGGAAAGCTGAACGTAGAGCTCGATGCCGACAACAACCTGGGATCGCGGGATGGCGGCGGTATCGTTTTGCTCAATAACGGGATTACGACGAACGGTGGCTATTTCAGGTCTGGCTCCTCGGGCGCTAGCACGGGCGGCGATATCTATGTAGGCGGTGGTTCAACGGCCATTAACCTCACGACCGGTGGCGGACAAGTTGATATCAACGGTCAGGTCATCATCGGTAATACAAGTGCGACCGGCTTTACCGTCAGTAGCGGTGGTGGTGACATCAATATTGCGAGAGCGATTGATAGCGGCAACAGCTATCAGTATGTAGCGCAGACCGCAGGTCAGGGTTCGTGGTTGCAGGCAGCACAGTTCGCAAAGAATGGTACCAACGGTGGATCTGCAACTGGCGACAGCTATCTGATTTCGATTACATCGAAGCTCGAGAACTCGATCGCGACCTATGTCGCAGGCTACAAAGGTGCATGGATAGGCGCGTATCGCGATCCGAATTCCACCAGCTGGTACTGGGTCGGTGGTCCTGAAGCAGGCGGGACGTATGCGACGAATGGCGCATCACCTTTCACTGCGGTATCCGGAGCGAATGGCACGTCTTTCTTTACGCAAGGCGGCGGCACGGGAGGCGCCAACGGAACGCTGACTGCCACCGGCAAGTATCAAAACTTTGGTAATGGTGAGCCGAACGGCGTGGGTTCGGGTGGTGAAAACGTCGGTCAGTTTTTTGGCACACTCGGTCAGTGGAATGACCTGGGTCAAGCGACGACCTACACCAACTCGACCAGCCAGTATGCGGTGTGGGGATATGTTCGCGAGACGAATGCCGCGCCGAGTCGGATGACGCTGAATGCAGGTGCCGGTAATGTCACCTTGTCTGGCGCCGTCGGTAGTTCGAAAGAACTCGCGTCGCTGACGGTTACCGCGAATAACTTTACAGCTTCGTCGATCAAGACTACATCCGCGCTGAATGTAACCAACAGTGGAACCGGATCGATCACGCAAAGCATTTCCGGTGCAACGGGTCTGACGAAAGAAGGCGCTGGCACACTGACGCTGAGCGGCATCAGCACCTATACCGGCGCCACCAACGTCAATGCCGGTACGCTAAAGATCGCCAGTACCGGCGCCATCTATTGCGATTCCACTTGCGGCAGCGGTTCGCAATTTGGCGACGTGGCGACAGCCATTGCCACCGTCAATAGTGGCGCGACGCTTGAGCTCACGAACTGGAACTGGGCCGGTAATCTGGGTGAGCGCTACTACGATGCCTATGCACTGGTCATCAATGGCGGCACCCTGCGTTACTCCGGAGGCACTGCGGGCAGCGCGAATACAGGCGGCCGCGGGCTGACTGTTGGCGCACTGGGTGCGACCTTCGATTCTGCGACGGCCGGTGTCACCTGGTATTTGCAAGACAGCGGTACGGCATCGTACAGGGCGGTTTTCAACGGCAATGTCGCTTTCAGCGGAGCTGGTGACATTCATTTTGCACATGCAATCACCGGTACCGGCTCACTGACCAAGACAGGCACCGGAAAGCTCACGCTGACGGGTTCGAATACGTATAGTGGGGGCACCACGATCAGCGCCGGCACGATCGAGATCGGCACGACGGATGCCGGTGCCGTGGGTACCAATGGCACGCTAGGCTACGGCAACGTCGTCAACAATGGCGCACTGGTCATCAATCGCAGCAATACCTATTTGCTCGCTGGCGTTCTATCCGGTAACGGCTCGCTGACCAAGCAAGGTTCAGGTTTGTTCGGACTGACGAATGCGAACACCTATACAGGTAATACGACGCTGTCGGCAGGCACGCTGGGCGTGTACAACAACACGGCACTGGGCTCCAGTACCTTGACCGTGGCCTCGGGTGCGAGCAATGCATCCTTGCTGTTCGGTCGTGCCGTGACTGGCTTTGGCAACAATGTGGTGCTGAATGGGAATGCCACATTTGACCTCGATACGTCGGTCGAGTATCTGCTGGTGGGGGGCGGTGGCGGTGGCGGCGCACACGTCGGTGGCGGCGGCGGCGGCGGCGGTGTGCTGAGCGGGTCGGTCGATCTGGGTAGCAGCAACCTGAACGTCACCGTGGGTGCCGGTGGTACGGGAACCATCAATAATTATGGCTCGTTCACGCTGGGAAGCAACGGGCAATCGTCCAGTCTGAGCAACGCATCCTTCAGCGTGACGGCGCTGGGTGGTGGCGTCGGCGCATCGTGGACAACGCAGACCGCGAATGCTGGTTCGACGAACGTAGCGTCCGGTGGCGGCGGTGCTTCCAACGGCCCGGGTGCGGGAACGTCTGGCCAGGGCTTTGGCGGTGGTACCGGATACAACTCGAGTCCCTACGCGGCAGGTGGCGGCGGCGGTGCCGGTGCCGCTGGCGGTAACGGTGTCGTACCGACCTACGATTCGAACGTCAACGCCGTCGGCGGTGCCGGTGGTATCGGCCTCGCATCATCGATCAATGGCACGACCCAATATTATGGTGGCGGTGGCGGTGGCGGTGTTCATGGCACCGCCAGCTACTTCTATGGCGCTCTTGGTGGCGCCGGTGGTCAGGGCGGTGGTGGCCAGGGTTCGCCGCTGACGACGACCGTGTCCGGCACATCGGGCACCACGATCTATGGCATCGCTGGCTCAGCCAATACCGGCGGTGGTGGTGGCGGTAGTGGCGGGCACTTGTCTAATACGGTCAGCAAGGGCGGCAATGGTGGTTCCGGTATTGCGATCGTTCGCTACATCGGCGGCACGGCGGGTAGCGGTGGCGGGCCAGTCGCGGGCAACGGCACGGCATCGGGCTACACGCTGCACACGTTTACCAGCACGGGTAGCAGCACACTGGCACTGAACCCGGTTGCCGTAACGCTGACCGGCGCCATCAGTGGTGCCGGTGCGATGACAGCGAATGCCACCGGCGGCACGATGACCTTCAGCGGCAACAGCAGCTACACCGGCGCTACGTCAATCACGGGCGGTCTGGTTCAGACGAATCACCTGAATGCACTCGGCAACAACTCTGCGCTCACGATGAGCAATGTCGTCGGTGCGCAGATGCAGTTGCTGAACAGCCTGAACATCGGCTCGCTCGCTGGCGGTGGCGCGAACGGCGGCAATGTCGTGATTGGTAGTGGCATGACGCTGAATGCCGGTGGCAACAATACCACCACGACGTATGCTGGCGTGATGTCGGGCGCGGGTGCCTTGACGAAGAGCGGCACCGGTACATTAACCCTGACGGGTTCCAATACGTATTCCGGTATCACCACGATCAGCGGCGGCTCGCTCCAGGTCGGCAACGCCGGTACGACGGGCACACTGGGTACCGGCAATGTGGTTGATAACGGCTCGCTGATTTTCAACCGTAGCGATGACCTGATCTACACGAACGTCATCTCTGGTACCGGCGGACTGATCAAGCTGGGCACCGGCAAGCTGTCGCTGATAGCTGCCAACACTTACAGCGGCACGACTACGCTGTCGGCGGGCACGCTGGGTGTGTACAACAACACGGCGCTCGGAACGAGTTCGGTATCTGCACAGAACAATACGTCCTTGGTGTTCGGCCGAGCGGTCAGCAGCTTTGCCAACAATGTCTCGCTGAGCGGCAATGTGACCTTTGATCTCGATACAAGCATCGATTACCTGATCGTCGGTGGTGGCGGTGGCGGCGGTTCATGGACCGGCGGCGGCGGCGGTGGCGGCGGTGTGCTGGCCAACAGCATTGATGCAGATCTCGGTGGCAGCCTGACCGTAACGGTCGGCGCAGGGGGTACCGGTGCGTATTACCCGACGAATGCGGGAACCTTCATTCCCGGAACTAATGGCGGTTCGTCCAGCCTTGTCTCGGCATCCGGCACGTTGAACCAGGTGGCCTTGGGCGGCGGTGTCGGCGCCAGCTGGAATGCGCAGGCGGTCAACAATGGTTCGACGAACGTGAGTTCGGGCGGCGGCGGTGGCGGCAACCCGATCGCAGGGGGGAGCGGCACGGCCGGACAGGGCTATGCAGGTGGTAACGGTAACAGTGTTCAGCCCCATGCGTCGGGCGGCGGTGGCGGCGCAGGCGGCGTTGGCGGCAATGCGTCGCAGACAACCGACACGAACGTCAATGCCATCGGTGGCGCTGGCGGTGTGGGACTGGCGTCATCCATCCTGGGCACCTCGCAGTTCTTTGGCGGCGGTGGCGGTGGTGCCGTGCATGGCCTTTCGACGACCACCTATCAGTCGGGCGCAGTGGGCGGTGCTGGCGGTGCCGGCGGCGGTGGGCAAGGCACGCCGAATGCTGCAAGCCCGGCCGGAACGAACATAACGGGCGGCTCGGGCCTGGCCAACACCGGCGGCGGCGGCGGCGGTGCGGGTGGCGCATCGAATGCGGTGATAAGCCGCGGCGGCAATGGCGGTTCAGGCATTGTCGTCGTCCGCTACATGGGTGGCACTGCCGGCACCGGCGGGGACATTTCGTCGGGCATCGGCTCGGCTACGGGCTATACCCTTCATCAGTTCAAGACGACAGGCAGCACGACACTGACGCTGAACGCTGCTGCGGTGGCGCTGACGGGCAACATCACCGGTACCGGCTCGCTGACCGCGAATGCGACCAGTGGCACCATGACCTTTAGCGGCAACAATACCTACACCGGTGCTACAGCCATCACGGGCGGCGTCGTCAGAGCCAACCACGCGAATGCACTGGGCAATAACTCGGCTCTCACGCTCAGCAATGTCGCCGGCGCGCAGCTTCAGCTGCTGAACAACCTGAGCATCGGCTCCCTTGCAGGCGGCGGCACGACCGGCGGCAACATCGCGCTGGGCAGCTACACGCTGACCGCCGGCGGCAATAACAGCAGTACCAGCTATGCCGGCGTGATGTCCGGTACCGGCACATTCACGAAAAGCGGCTCGGGCACACAGGTACTGACAAGTTCGCAGACCTATACCGGCGACACCACGATCGGTGGCGGCACGCTGCAGCTGGGCGATGGCAGCAGCGTGGTGTCGCTGGCAGGCCCGAACATCATCAACAACGGCACCCTGGCACTGAACTTCGGTGGCGACGCGACTGTATCCAACAACATCAGTGGCACCGGCAATCTTCAGGTGACCGGCGCGTCGTATACGCTGTTCAATACCAACCTGACGACGACGCCGCAGCTCATCGCCAGCGGCACTTCGGTCGCCGAGGTTCTCTATCGCTTGTCTGGCGGAAGGATGTCGGGCACGGCCGCCACGGCCAGCATATCGGCGCGAGAGACGGGTGCCTATGCGAAGAGCTTCGATGCGTTGACCAACACCGGTACGCTGCAGATGCAGTTCTACGACGGAACGTACACGAAGACCATCTTCGTCAAGCTCACGCAGTCAGGCGGAAACGTGATGGCAGCAATCGACAATGCTTCGCCGTATTCGAACGGCACGGCATATACGATGGCGAATATCCTCGGCACGAACATGGCGTCGGGATACACGTATGACATGCCCCTGGCCACCACGTACGGGGGAGGCGGCTACGGACTCGACCGGCTGTACAGCGCGTCAAAGATCACATTGACCGGTAACAACAGCTACACCGGTACTACGACAATCAGCAATACTACGACCACGGTATCAACGGGCTTGAACCAGTACAGTGCCACGGCGTTCGGCACCTTACAGTTCGATGCCGGTATTCCGTCCAGCGGCAGCATCAGCAACAGCGGCCTGCTGATCTTCAACGGCAGCACTGCGCAGAGCTCGGCGCTGGTGGTTTCCGGTACGGGCGTGCTGCTGAAGAATGGCACGAATACGCTCACGCTGACCGGTACCCAGACCTACACCGGCCCCACGATCGTGAACGCGGGCACGCTGCAATTCGGCACCGGCGGCGCCACCGGGTTGATGGCGTCGTCCAGTAACCTCTGGCTGCCTTTCGCATCGGCCAAGCTGACGATCAACCGCAGCGACAACCTGACGATGTCGAATGCGGTACGTGGTGTCGGTACTTTCGTCAAGCTGGGCACCAATGACCTGACGCTAACTTCGAGCAGTCTGAGAGCCGTATTCGACATTGACGCCGGCAAGCTGATTGCTCAAAACGATACGCCGGCGATTGCGGGCAGCACTTTCCATGGTCCGGGCGCGCTCACGATTCGGCCGGCCGGCACCGCATTTGCTGCCGATTATTCGCTGACAGGCTTCACCATCGCCAGCGACGTTGGCGCACTGACGGTTGGTAGCGATACGAATAATGTGGCCCTGACGGTGACGGACGCGCTGAGCCTCGCCGGGCCCCTGACGATGATGGGGGGGGGCGTCTCAGTCAACAACAATGTCACGCTTACTGGCAGCCAGGCGGGCGTGACGCTGAAGGCTTTCGGAAATGTGACGCTGGCAAGCGGCAAGAGCATCACCACCAATGCTGGCCCGGTGACCTTCTGGGCTGACAGCAATGGCAATGGCACCGGCTATGCGCAGATGCTGACCAATTCGTCGATCACAACGACTGGCGGCGCGATCACACTTGGCGGCGGCCTGGATATTGCTACCGGCTACGCGCGCGGCGAAGCAACGCGCGACTTGGATTCCGAGCCAACGTATACCTTGTATATCGGCGGCGTCCATTTGCGTGCTGGCACGAAGCTGACTTCAGGTGGAGGCGACATCACGCTCCGTGGTCAGAACCTTGGCGGGTCGCCGAGCGCGATGAGCTTTGGGGTGTTCGGCTTTGATCCTGTGATTGACTCAGGTACCGGCAAGATTGCGATCACTGGTATCGCGACGGGGACGGCCAATATCAATGCACAGGGCGTATCCTCCTACAGATCATGGACGGTACGCTCGGCCAATACGACTGCCCAAGCCATCACGATAACCGGCGACGCTTCAGGCGTCACTGGAGGCTCCGCATCGCTGGGCATCAATTTCAACGGCCTGGTCGAAGCGACTGGCACCGGCGGAGGCATCACCATGTACGGCAAAGCCGGGGGCGTCAACGGTGACTGCGGCATGTGCCTGTCCGGCAGCACGCTGGCCAAGTCGGGTCCCATCACCATCATCGGTGAGAGTAACTGGCGCTACGCGCTGAGCCTGTCTGGCCCGACTCTCGGCGCAAAGTCTGGCACGAATGTGACGAGCTCAACGTCCAACATTACCTTCAAGACGAATGACAACAACATTGGTGTCGGCACCACGGTAACGACAGCCGGCACGTTCAGCTTGCTGCCACTGGATAGCGCCAACAGTTTCGCTTTCTCGCAGACCATCAACAACCTGACACTCGCGAACAGCCTGACCGGCTTGACCATAGGCGGGGCCAACAATACGTCAACGATCACGCTGAACAATACGATCAACATCAGCGGACCAGTCGCCGTCAATGGCAACAGCATCGTGGTCAACAATCCGATCACGTCGACCGGCAACATCACGCTCGATGCGGATACAGGCAGCCAGCTCAGCTTTGCGGGCTACGGCGTGTACGTGAACGGAAACCTGACAACGACGGGTGCCGGAAACATCAGGATCGACGGCCGGGGTGGCAACAGTTCCGTCGGAACGCAATACGGTGTCGAGCAAGTCGCCGGCGCGAGTATTCAAGCGCAGGGAACGGGTTCGGTCACGATCACGGGTATTGGCGGTAATGCGACTGGCGCCACCAATACCGGCATCAATATCCGCGGCAGCGTGACGACGAACGGCGGCGCGTTGACTATTGCCGGTACCGGGGGTACCACCGGGTCCAGCACCGGCTCCGACGGTGTCACCTTGTTCTCCGGCACCAGCCTTGCGTCCGGCTCCGGCGCGCTGACGCTAACGGCTGTCGGCAGCGGGACCGTGTCGACGACCGGTTTGGGTATAGGCGTGATCTCGATCGGTGACGCCAGCCAGTCCGGCGACATCACCATCCGTGCGAATGGTATTTGGCACGGCACGGCTGGCACGCGCTCGCTGACCGGTTCGGGCAAGCTGTTCTTCGAGCCATTGCTGACATCGAATTCCTTTAACGATGTGCTGGACATGGGCCGCTTCACGCTCGGTTCGACTGTCGGCTCGCGCTTCTCTCAAGTCAATATCGGTAAGGCCACCAACACGGCAGACATCACGCTGGGCAGCGCCATCACCAGTGCTGGTCCGATCAACGTGTATGGCGGCGACATCGCGTTGAATGCCAACCTGAATACCAGCAGTGGCACCACCAACGGCAACGTGCTGCTCAATGCCAGCGGAACCATCACCCACAAAGCCGGTGTGACCGTGACGACAGCTGGTGGCAATGTGATCTACTGGGCCAACAGGGGTGCGGCGACTTCAGCGGCGGGCATTCTGCTGCGTGATGGTGCTTCCATTTCAACCGGTGGTGGCCACTTGTGGATGGGCGGTGGTTCCGGCAGTACGACCTGGAACGGGCTGACGGTGGGAGATGGGTATGCAGTAGCCGGCTCAGCAATAACGGCAAGCTCATGTACTGGTTGCAGCACCTTCGCGACAGGCATCTATCTTGAGGCCGCAAGTCTGCAAACGGCCGGGGGCAATATAGGTTTGCGCGGCCGCGCATACAGCAGCGGGTCTGGCATCATAACAATCGGCAATGCGCTGGTAGACGCAGCAGCCGGGAAGATACTGCTCGAAGGTGTCGGTGCCAGCGGCAATGGCGTGCTTCCGAGCATTCACTACATGGTACGAAGCGGTCGCCTGACGCTGCGCTCTACAAATGCCGGCACCGATGCGATCGCCATAGCGGGCACATCTGCCAGCAGTGAAGGCATCAACATCGGCGGTATGCTGGCCGAAGCGACCAACGGTGGTGGTATCACGCTGACTGGCAGCACGACGAGTGGCACAGCCGGTATCAATCTTGGCTATCTGTCCAATACAGCGACGGTCGACATATTGGCCAACAGTGGCCCCATCACGATCAACGCCGGAGCGGGTATCACGACTGCATCGGCAACCACGCTGACGATGGGCCAGAAGGCCGGATCGAACGTCACTGCATCGACCAGTAACATCAGCCTGATTGCCGACGGGATTAGCCTGCGCGGCAGCGTGGCCAGCAGCGGCAACCTGACCCTGCGTCCGAGCACGGCGAGCGGCACCATTGGGGTTGGCTCGGCCACAGGTACCTTGTCGCTGGCGGCGTCGCTGTTCAGCGGCGCATCGCGCATATTCACGGATGGATTCAGCGGCATCACGATCGGCGCTTCCAATGGCGGTGCGATCACGGTCGGCGGTGTAGTTGCCTTCACCGACAGCGCTACGCTGCTCTCCGGCGGCAATATCACACTGAACTCGGGCGCTTCGGTCAGCAGCTCGCAGGCATCCGGCACGCTGGCTCTGGCGGCCGGCGGCAACTTCGTCAACAACGCCGGTTCTTCTGCCGTCAGCACTACCGATCCGGGTGCGAACGACCGCTGGATCGTCTATAGCGCGAACTCTGCAAATGCAAGCTTCGGCCCTGCTGCCAACAACGTTCTCGTCAGCGGCAATGGTGCGGTCTGGGGGCAGACTTTCTCGACGCTGGTGCCTTCGTCGGTGGCCAGCGGCAATCGCTACGTGTTTGGTAATTCGCCGTCGGTCACCGCTCAGACGACGAACCTGACCAAGACGTATGGCGATACGCCCAGCCTGTCCTCGGCATTGTCGATCACGATGGGTGCGGCAAGTACCAGTGCATACAACGCGCCGACCATTGCGGAAGTCTTCTCCACGTTGCCGACCCTGACCTCGTCGGGTACCGCAGCCAGCGCGACGGTGGCCGGCGGCCCGTACACGATCACGGCCAGCGGCGGTGTCGTCAATTCAGGTTTCACGGTCACGTACTCGAATACCGGAACGCTGACGGTGAACCCAAAGGCACTCACGCTCAGCAGCGCGGCTGCAGTCAGCAAGACCTATGACGGCACCAATGCCGCAACGCTGACGGGCACGCTGTCGGGCATCCTGTTCAGCGACGATGTCAGCGCCAGCCTGGCCGGTACCTTTGCCAGCGCGAATGCCGGCACCGGCATCGCCGTCACGTCGACCAGCACGCTGACCGGCACCAAGGCCGGCAACTACACGCTGACGCAGCCGACCGGCTTGACCGCCGATATCAGCAAGAAAGTGCTGACTGTCACGGCGAATAACAGCGCGAAATTCGCCGGTCAGGCCGATACCGCAGGCTTTGGCGGCGTTGCGTATTCGGGTTGGGTCGGTAGCGAGACCGCGTCGGTACTGACCACGGCGCCGACCGTCACGCGCAGCAATGCCACCGCCAACCTCGCCGGCAGCTACAGCGGCGTGCTGGTGCCTGCCGGTGGCGTCGCGACGAACTACAGCTTCAACTATGTGAATGGTGACTACAGCATCGTCGGCGCCAATGAACTCATGGTGAAGCTCAATGCAGTCACCAACACCTATGGCACCACACCGACCTGGACCGTGGCGGAAGCAAAGTACATGCTGCCGAATAACAGTATCGTTGACCTGCGAAGCGGCGCGACAGTCAATGGCAACCAGATCGTCATCAACGACGGCGCGGGCGCATCGGCCACCTTCACGGTCAGTCCGTCAGGCGGCAGCAACAGCACCTCGGGCTGGCTCAACGCCGGCAGCTACCAGCTGGCCGCCACCGGCGTGACAACCGTCAATGCGACGAACTTCAGCAACAAGCTGACGCTGCTCGGCAGCCAGGTAGTGACGCCGAAGGCGATCACGCCGGCGCCGACCATCAGCAAGGAATACGACGGCAGCGCCGCAATTGCCGCCTTCTCGGTCGCTGCGGGCGGCACGGTGGGCAGCGACGTGGTGACACTGAATGGCTCGGGTACCTACGCAAACAAGAACGCCGGCACCAGCAAGAGCTACTCGCTGACGGGGCTCTCCCTGTCGGGCATCGATGCGGCCAACTATTCGCTGGCGAGCAGCACGCTCTCCGGCACCAACGGCATCATCACGCAGAAGGCCATCACCGTCAGTGGCATCACGGCCAGCGAGAAGGTGTATGACGGCAATACCACCGCTAACGTCAGCGTCGCGAATGCGGTGTTGAGCGGTCGCGTCTCCGGCGATGTGCTGACCATCTCGGCTACCGGTGTGTATGCGAATGCGAACGTCGGCACCGGCAAGACCGTCACGCTGACCAGCACCTATGGCGGCGCCGATGCTGCGAACTACAGCTTCACCAACCAGGCGACGACCACAGCCGGCATCACCGCCAAGTCGCTGAGCCTGACCGGCCTGACCGCCGCCAACAAGACCTATGACGGCAATGCAACCGCGGCTATCACCAGCTACGGCACGCTGACCGGCATCGTCGGCAGCGATGCGGTCAGCCTGGTGACCAGCAGCGCGTCGGCCAGCTTCTCGGACAAGAATGCCGCCAATGGCAAGACCGTTACGTTGCGTGCCAACAGCCTGAGCCTGTCGGGAGCGGCAGCGGGCAACTACGTGATCAGTGCCGACCAGACCACCACGGCCAATATCGCGCCCAAGGCCATCACCGTCACCGGCATCACGGCCAGCAACAAGGTGTATGACGGCAGCGCAGCAGCGAATGTCAGCGTGGCCAATGCCGTACTGAACGGCATGGTGGCCGGTGATGCGCTGACGCTGGCTGTGACCGGTAGTTTCGCCGACAAGAACGTCGGCACGGCAAAGACCGTGTCGCTGACCAGCTCCTATGGTGGCGCTGATCTCGCCAACTACACGATCACGGGCCAGGCCAGCACGACCGCCAACATCACGCCCAAGGCATTGGTCGTCAGCGGCCTGGTGGCCGACAACCGCGTGTATGACGGCACGACGGCCGCTACGGTGACCACCTCGAACGCACTGCTCAGCGGCCTGCTCGCGAATGACGTCGTGAATGTGTCGGCCACCGGCACCTTCACCGACAAGAACGTCGGCGACAACAAGACCGTAACGCTGAGCAGCAGCTACACCGGCGCGGACGTCGGCAACTACGCAATCACCAGCCAGACCACCAGCACCGCCAATATCACTCCCAAGGCGCTGACGATTTCCGGGATCACCGCTGCCAACAAGACCTATGACGGCGGCAATGTGGCGACCATGAGCACCGGGTCTGTCACTCGCACCGGCCTGGTCGCGGGCGACACGGTGACGGTATCGGCCACCGGTACCTTCAGCAATGAAAACGTCGCCAATGGCAAGACCGTGACCATCAGCAGCACTTATGGCGGTGCCGACGTCAACAACTACACGATCACGGACCAGGCGACGACCACGGCCAACATCACGCCGCTGGATGTGACCCTGTCGGGCAGCTCGGGCGTGAACAAGGTGTATGACGCGACCACCGCCATGCCGGCCGACGTGGTGGGCTATGGTTCGCTGGGCAGCGCGAATTCGACGGTGCTGGCCGCCGACATGGCGATCAGCAATGGCCTTGGCCTGGTCGGCGCGCCGGTCTATGACAGCGCGAACGCCGGTTCACGCACCGTGCAGCAGGGAACGGTCGCACTGTCGGGCTCGCGCGCCGGCAACTACCGCCTGGTCTGGAGCAATGGCAGCGGCACCATCGACAAGGCGCCGCTGACCATCACCGCGAATGACGACGCGAAGTTCTACTCCGAGGTCGACCCGACCGGCTTCAATGGCGTGCGCTACAGCGGCTTCGTCGGTGGGCAGACCGAGGCAACGGCCGGTGTGCTGACCGGCACGCTGGCCGTCACGCGTGACCGTAGCGGCCTGTCCGGCACTGCAGCTCAGGATTCTGCCGGTACCTACACCAACAAGCTGGTGGCGTCGGGCCTGAACGCATCCAACTATGCGATCACGTATCTGCCGGGCACGTTCACCATCGTGCCGGTCGGCGAGCTGCTGGTGAAGGTGCAGAACCAGACCACCACCTACGGCGACACGCCGACTTACGTGATCACGTCGGCTCGCTACATGGCTGATGACCCGAATTCTGCCAATTCGCTCGCGGTGACGGATCTGCTGGCCGCAGGCTACGTCAGTGTGGCCGGCAGCTCGGTGACGGTCACCGATGGCACGTCGCCCAAGGCCCAGTTCGATCTGGGCCCGGTGAATGGCGGGCTGAGCAGCGCGGGCCGCCTGAAAGCGGGTTCCTACCAGGTCGGCGCCACCAGCGTCTTCAATGCGAGCTCTGATTTCAGCACCACCATCAATGTGGTCGGCGCGATCCAGGTCAACAAGAAGGGCGTGACCGTCAGCCCGGACGGCGTGACCAAGGTCTATGACGGCAATACCGTGATGAGCAACCTGACACTGGCGCCGGTCGGACTGGTGGCCTCGGTCACGGGCACGGATGACCAGGTTGGCGTGACCGGCAGCGGCAATTTCGCAGACAAGAATGCAAGCGCGCTGGCCAATAAGTCTTACACGCTGACCGGCCTGACGCTGGGCGGCATCACCGTCAATGGCAGCACGGTCGATGATTCCGCCAATTATTTCCTGAGTGCTGGCAACAGCTACATCGGCAGTAACGGCCAGATCACGCCGCGCACGCTCACAGTCACCTATGGCGGCGTCAACAAGGTGTATGACGGCGCGGCCACCGCCACCGTGACCACCACGGACAATCGCGTGGCTGGTGACACGATCGCGATCACGCGCACCGCAGCCTTCAGCGACAAGAATGTCGCTACCGGCAAGACCGTCAGCGTGAGCGGCGTGTCGCTGACAGGCACCGATGCCGGCAACTACACGGTGGCGGCGACCGGTTCGACGACCGCCGATATCACTGCGCGCGCGCTGGTGGTCGGCTATACCGGCGTCAACAAGGTGTATGACGGCGGTACGGTGGCAACCGTGACGACTACCGACAACCGCGTGGCCGGCGACGAGTTCGACATCGCCCGTACCGCAGCCTTCGGCGACAAGAACGTCGGCGGTGGCAAGGCGGTGAGCGTTACTGGGGTGTCGCTGTCGGGTACCGATGCCAACAACTACACGGTGGCCGCGACCGGATCGACCACCGCCAACATCACGCCGCGCACCCTGGTCGTGACCTACAGCGGCAATACCAAGGTATATGACGGCGACACCGTGGCGACTGTGAGCACTACGGACGACCGCGTGGCCGGCGACGTCCTGACGATCACGCGCACCGCGGCCTTCTCGGACAAGAATGTCGGAACGGCGAAGTCGGTGTCGGTGACGGGCGTGAGCCTCTCGAGCACGGATGCCGGCAACTACACCGTGGCGGCCACTGGCTCGACCACAGCCGACATCACGCCGCGCACGCTGACGGTCACCTACGGCGGCATCGACAAGGTGTACGACGGCTCGCAGGTCGCAACCGTTACCACCAGCGACAACCGCGTCTCTGGCGATATGCTGGCCATCGCGCGCACCGCTGCCTTCAGCGACAAGAATGCCGGTAACGGCAAGGCGGTGAGCGTGACTGGCGTTTCACTGTCGGGCACCGATGCCAACAACTACACGGTCGCGGCGACCGGCTCGACCACTGCCAATATCACCCCGCGCGTGCTGACGGTCGCCTACACCGGGGTCAACAAAGTCTATGACGGCAATACGGTCGCGACCGTCACAACCACTGACGATCGAGTGGCCGGCGATGTGTTGACCATCCTGCGCACTGCCGCCTATGCCGACAAGAACGTTGCCGACAACAAGGCCGTCAGCGTGACAGGCGTCAGCCTGTCGAGCACCGATGCCAGCAACTACACGGTAGCCTCCACCGGCAGCACCACGGCCGACATCACACCGCGTACGCTGGTGGTCACCTACGGTGGCGTGAACAAGGTTTATGACGGCAATACGGTCGCGACCGTGACTACCACGGATGATCGAATTGCCGGCGACGTGATTTCGATTGCGCGAACCGCCGCCTTCGGCGACAAGAATGCTGCCACCGGCAAGACGGTATCGGTGTCGAACGTGGTCCTGTCGGGCACGGATGCGGGCAATTACGTGGTCTCGACCTCTGGCAGCACGACCGCGAACATCACCGCGCGCCCGCTGACGCCGAGCTTTGCCGGTGTGTCGAAGATCTATGACGGATCGCAGGTCGCACAAGTGACCAGCACTGACGACCGCCTGACGGGCGACCAGATCACGGTCGTCCGCACCGCGAACTTCAGCGACCGCCATGTCGGCGACAACAAAACCGTGACCATCGGCGGCCTGTCGCTGACCGGCACCGATGCGACCAACTACGCGCTGACCATCAATGGCGCGACCGTCACCGCGCGTATCGACCAGGCCGCGTCGACCACCTGGACCGGTGGCGGCACGACCAGCAACTGGATGGATGCCGCCAACTGGGCGGGCGGCGTGCTGCCGGATCGCGCCAACGTCGCCAGTGTAATCATGAATGCCAACGCCCCGGTCGTCTTCGACGCGTCCGCCGGCAACGTCTCGCTGACATCGCTGGAAGCCGCGAACATGGCCATGACGCAATCTGGCGGATCGTTGACGACTTCCGGTGCGATGACTGTCGGCGAGCTGTGGCAGTCGGCCGGAACGCTGTCGGTGGGTGGCCAGCTGACCGTGAATCGCGGCTTCAGCCAGACTGCCAGCGCGGGAACGATCTCCGCCGCACTCGGCGCCACCATCACCAATGGCGTCGGCAATGTCACGCTGGGCAATCTGACCAGCAATGGCCCGGTGTCGATCACCAATAATGACGGCGGCGTCAGCCAGGTGGCGGGCAGTGTGCTGACCGCGCGCGAAGGTTTGACCGTCGTCGCGCAGCAGGGCGATTTCCTGAGGCCGATCACACTGTCGAATTCCGGCAACCAGATCGAGGGCAGCGTTTCCCTGACGGGTAGCAGCACCGCGGTTCGTTCGAGCGGACCGATGTCGATGACGCTGAACAGCAATCAGAGCGGCACGCTGGAGTCCGACGGCACGCTGACCGTCGGCGGCACGGTGACCGGCAATACCAGCAACCTGAACCTGATCGCGCCGGACGTGCAGATCGGCACGCTGTCCGTGGGCGGAAGCCTGTCGGTTTCGGGCACGATGACGTCCACCGGCGCGATCAGCTCGGGCGGCAACCTGAGCGTCGGCGGCGCGACCGTGACCGGCAGTACGCTGAATGTTGGCGGCAACCTGACATTGGGCGGCGCGGCGACCCTGAACGGCGCCGTCACCGTCGGTGGCGCGATCGATGTCACCGGCTCGGCGTCGCTGGGGTCGTCCGTCACCAGCACCGGTGCGCAGCGCTGGCGCAGTTCGGTGGGTATCACGTCGAACGTCGGCATCAGCGGCAACGGCCTGACTTTTGACGGCAACCTGAACGGCCCGCATCGCCTGGTGCTGACCGACAGTGGCAACACCACGATCACCGGCGCTATCGGCAATGTGTCTGCGCCGCTGCACGTCGAGACCAATGGCGCCGGCACGACGACCCTCAGCGGCGGCCTGGTGCGCTCCAGCGGTACCGCATCGCTGGCATTCAACACCGACGTGGTGGTGACGGCGGATACCGTGTTTGACACCACCAACAATGGCGCGCTGCCGGTCGGCGCAGCGATCACGTTCGCGAAGACGCTCAACGGCACAACCGCGAACACCGAATCCGTGACCCTGAATGCCGGCACCACCGGTGTCGTCACCGTGACCGGTGCGATTGGCAATGCCACAGCATTGAAGACGCTGACCCTGACCAACAGCGGCAACGCGACCTTCAACGGTGCCGTCACGACCGGTACCAGCGTCGTGATCGACGGTACCGCAGCAGGGCAGTGGGTGAAGTTCAATGACAGCCTGCAGACCCCGCAGCTGGCTGCCAACGCCGGTGCTTACCACCTGTCGATGACGGGTTCGTCGAATTCGGTGCCGACGGTGAGCTTGCTGAACTCAGGCCAGCTCGTCATCGGCGATGCGGCAAATGACAGCTTCGCCTTTGCCAACGGACTGACCGCGACAGCGCCGTCGTCGGTGACGCTGGGCGGCAACATCAGCACGACGAACTCCACGCTGAGCCTTGGCGATGCGAATACACCGCTCGTATTGCAGGCGGCGACCACGCTGTCGAGCTCCGGCGGCGCAGTCACGATCGGTGGCACGGTCAATTCCGACAATGTCGCCGCGCGCAACCTGACAATCAATGCAGCTGGCGGGAATGTGCAGTTTGCATCGACCGCAGGTACCAGCCAGGCGCTGGGTGACCTCGTCGTCAACAGCAGCGGCAATACCCGCTTCGATGGCGCCGTGACCGCAGCGAGCGTGACCACGGACGCCGGCGGCACGCTGAGCCTCAATGGCAGTACCGTGACCACGACCGGCGCACAAACCTACAGCGACGCGGCGACGCTGGGCTCGAACACGACACTGGCGACAACAAACGCTGCCGTGAGCTTCCTGTCGTCCATCGACAGCGATGCGACGGCCGCGCGCAACCTGACGGTCAATGCGGGCACGGGCGACGTGCGCTTTGCTTCGACGATCGGCAGCGCGAATGCTCTGGGCAATGTGGTGATCAACAGCGGCGGTGTGTCGCGCTTCGATAACACCGTACGAGCGGCCAGCCTGACGACCAATGCCGCCGGCAGCGTGCTGCTGAACGGTGGCACGATCAGCACGACGGGCGATATCATCTTCAATGACGCACTGATCCTGGGTGCAACGACCTCGCTGTCTGGCCAGAACCTGACCCTGGCGTCGACCGTCGATGGCGCCTACGGCCTGACCCTGAATGCGCCGGGCGTGACGACCATCAATGGCGCGGTAGGCAGCGGCACGCCGCTGGCCAGCCTCGTGACGGATGCGTCGGGAAGCACACTGCTTGCCGGTGGCACCATCACCACCAACGGTACGGTCATTTTCAATAACGCCGTCACGCTGGGCGCTGACCTGAGTGTCACGACGACCAATGCGCCGGTCACCTTTGCCTCGACGCTGGACAGCGCCAGCGCGCAGCGGCGCGACCTGACAGTGACGGCTGGCACCGGCAACGTCACGTTCGGCGGCGCCATCGGTGGCGTGAAGGCGCTCGATGACGTCACGGTCTACAGCGACGGCCAGACGCGCTTTGGCGGAGACGTCCTGGTGTCCAACCTGTCGACGGATGCGCCGGGCAGCGTGCGGATCAACACGTTCAATGTGACGGCCAGCGGTTCCATCAACTTCAATGACGCCGTGCTGCTCGGTGCCCCGGTGACGCTGACCGCGCAGGATGTCATGCTTGCCTCTACCGTTGACGCGATCGGCAATGCATCACTCGATGTGATAGCCAGTGGCGTCACCACGTTCGGTGGTGTGATCGGCGGCACGACGCCGCTGGTCTACCTGAATACCGACGCGGCAGGCAGTGTGCGCCTGAACAGCGGTGTGATAACGGTCCAGAACGGCATTACCTTCTATGACAATGCGACGCTGGGTAACAACCTCGTATTGAATTCCTCGGCCGGCGTCGGCTTCGGCGGCGCGATCGACAGCGCAACGACGACGGCGCGCAATTTGACCGTCAACGTCAGTACCAGCAATGGCCCGGGCGTGATCCGACTCGTGGGCAACGTGGGGGCGACGCATGCGCTCGGCGCCGTCGCGTTGAACAGTGTCGCGGAGACACGGATCGACGGCACGATGAACCTCGGTAGCCTGACCACCAATGCTGGCGGGACGCTGGTTCTGAACGGAAAATCAGTCACAGCTTCCGGCGCGATTACGCTGAATGATGCCGTGGGGCTGGGTGATGACACGGTGCTGACTGGTCAGAACGTCACGTTCAAGTCGACCATCGATGGCGCTCACTCGCTCGAGGTCAAGGATTCGGGCGTCACGACGTTCGAAGGAGCCATCGGTGGGGCGACGGCGCTGACCAGCCTGACAACCGATGCGCCGGGCAGCGTCGCGCTGAAGGCCGGCACGGTCGAGGTCGACGGTGCGGTCACGTTCATGGATGCGGTCAACCTGCTGGCCAATGCGGTCATCGACGGTCAGGCCGTGACCTTCAAGTCGACGGTCGAAGGCGCTTACTCGCTCGAGGTAAACGATTCCGGCATCACGGCGTTTGACGGAGCCATCGGAGGCACAACAGCACTGACCAGCCTGACCGTGGGTTCGACCAATGGCACCGCGATCAATGGCGGCAGCGTGACGACGACCGGCAGCCAGACCTACAGCAACGCCGTCAGCTTGGGC
>JACCDI010215767.1_pt1 | contig 31115 bp, 27 predicted proteins | sample 7442791 | NCBI WGS metagenome assembly JACCDI01 (sample SAMN15323434, study PRJNA562643) | freshwater metagenome | isolation source: river surface water | place: USA:Blue River Watershed | collected 2017-08-15
CGGCATTGTCAAATTCAGACGGACGCCATTGTTTAAGTTTTTCAATATCCACTACATTGCCAGCTTCAACGATATTGACATCGATATGTATAGCAGTGGTGTCATATTGGTCTTTTAAAGCATAGGATACAAATTGATTGGTATTGTTGATGCGGTAAATCAAGCAAGATGTTCCCTGAATCATCCCCTGGTTAACCAGTTTGCGGGCAGGTTCATCGGCTTCAATAAAGCCCAGATCTTTTAAGAACTTGGTCCAGAATCTGAAGTACAATAAATGCCCGGTGGCGTGTTCGCTACCACCTACATACAAATCAATTTCTTTCCAGTATTTCAGGGCCGTTTCAGAGGCAAAAGCTTCACCATTATTAGGGTCCATATACCTCAGGAAATACCACGAAGAGCCCGCCCAACCTGGCATGGTAGTGGTTTCGAGCGGCATGCCTTTATAGGTCCAGTTTTCGGCTCTTGCCAAAGGTGGTTCGCCAGTTTCGGTCGGTAAATATTTGTCAATTTCTGGCAATTGCAGCGGCAGGTCTTTTTCGTCCATGCACATCGGAATACCATTCTGGTAGTACACCGGAATTGGTTCGCCCCAGTAGCGCTGTCTGCCAAAGACTGCATCGCGCAAGCGGTAATTGGTTTTGCCTTTACCTAAGCCTTTTTGTTCAATGGCTTCAATGGCTTTTTTGATGGCATCTTTAACTTGTAAGCCATTCAGGAAATCGGAGTTCACCAATTCGCCTTCTTTGGCATCATAAGATTCTACAGATAAGTCGCCACCCTTTACCACTTCGATAATGGGCAAATTAAAATGTTTGGCAAAGGCGTAATCGCGACTATCATGACCGGGAACAGCCATCACAGCGCCGGTTCCGTAGCCACCCAGCACATAATCAGCCACCCAAACAGGAATTAACTCTGCAGTAAAAGGGTGTTTGACATAAGAGCCAGTGAAGGCACCGGTAATATTTTTTACTTCCGCTTGTCTTTCGCGTTCGCTTCTGTTTTTTGCTTTTTCGGCATAGTCAAGAGCCGCCTGGCGTTGATCACCGGTGCAGAGTTCGTCTAAGAGCGCATGTTCAGGTGCAATGGCCAGAAACGACACACCGAAGATGGTATCTGGGCGTGTGGTAAAGACTTCGAGACGATGGTTGTCCTTGATTGGTTTTTCGAGTTCGAAGTGTAAGCTTGAACCTACACTTTTACCAATCCAGTTGCGTTGAGCTTCTTTGATACTATCACTCCAGTCGATGCCATCAAGTCCAGTCAGTAAACGTTCGGCATAAGCAGAGATTCTAAGGCTCCACTGGGTCATCAGTTTGCGTTCGACAGGGTGTCCGCCTCTTTCGCTGACACCATCTTTCACTTCGTCGTTGGCAAGCACAGTACCCAAAGCAGGGCACCAGTTCACCATGGCTTCGCTGAGGAAGGCCAGTCTGTAAGACAACAGGATATCTGATTGTTCTTTATCAGACATCGCTTTCCATTGTTCGGCAGAAAACTGGTGTTGTTCGTTGTTGCAGCCAAGTGTTTCAAATTGTTGGATCAGTTCGGAGACAGGTGCTGCGCTATTTTTTTCGGTATTGTAGTACGAATTAAAGAGTTGGATAAAGATCCACTGGGTCCAGCGGTAATAGGCCGGATCGCAGGTAATAACTTGTTTAGACCAATCGAAAGAGAAACCAATTTTATCCAGTTGTTCTCTGTAACGGGCGATATTTTCTTCGGTCGTTTTAGCCGGGTGTTGACCGGTTTGAATGGCGTATTGTTCGGCAGGCAAGCCAAAGGCATCGTAGCCCATAGGGTGCAGCACATTAAAGCCTTTGAGGCGTTTATAGCGGGAGACGATATCGGAGGCGATGTAGCCAAGAGGGTGACCGACGTGGAGGCCTGCACCAGAAGGATACGGGAACATATCCAGCACATAGTACTTTGGTTTAGAGGTATCCACAGCGGCTTTGAGCCATTGACTGTACACGGGGTGACTGGCCCATTTTGTTTGCCAGTCCTTTTCAATTCGCCTGAAATCGTAATTCGCCATAAATAAGTTTGCAAAAATATCATATCTGCACAGGAATACCATATCGTGCGTATTAAGAAATATAAAAACTTGATTTAAAGCAGAATTCGATCAATTTCCTTGAAATTTAATTTGATAAATGCGGTAAATGGTTAAATTTGCAACCCTTTAAAGCTTTTAAATAAAGAAAAAATGAGTAACGCAACCATTCACAGCAACCTGAATCCATTGGATTCGATGATGAAGCGCTTTGATGAAGCAGCAAAAATCTTAGGTTTAGACGAGTCAGCCTACAACACCTTAAAATACCCAGCAAAGATTGTCACAGTTCACCTTCCGGTGATTATGGACAATGGCAAGGTACAAGTGTTCGAAGGACACCGTGTTCAGCACAGCACCACATTAGGTCCCTCTAAAGGCGGTATCCGTTACTCAATGGATGTGTCATTGGATGAGGTAAAAGCCTTAGCAGCATGGATGACCTGGAAGACAGCCGTAGTGGGTATTCCATACGGTGGTGGTAAAGGCGGTATCAAATGTGATCCAAAGACCATGAGCAAAGGCGAATTAGAGCGTTTAACCAGAGCATACGCTGCTGCCATGAGCGATATTTTCGGTCCGGATAAAGACATTCCTGCACCAGACATGAACACGGGTCAGCAAGAGATGGCCTGGATCGTAGACGAGTATTCTAAAATCAAAGGACAATATACACCAGCTGTAATCACTGGAAAGCCTATTTCAATGGGTGGTTCACTTGGTAGAGTAGAAGCAACAGGTAGAGGTGTAATGGTATGTACCAGATCAGCTTTAGCTAAGATGGGATTAAAACCAGAAGAGTGCACTTGTGTGGTTCAAGGTTTTGGTAACGTAGGATCTATTTCTGCTAAATTAATTGAGATGTTAGGTGTTAAGATTGTTGGTATATCTGACGTAACAGGCGGATACTACAATCCAGAAGGAATTAAAGTAGAAGAAGCTATGGCGTATTCTAAAGCCAACGGCAACTTAGGTGGATTTACAGGTGGCAAACAAATCAGCAACAGCGAATTGTTAGAGTTACCATGTGATATATTGGTACCAGCAGCTATGGAAGATCAGATCACTGATGCCAATGCCGGTAACATCAAAGCCAAATTGATCGTAGAAGGTGCTAACGGTCCGACAAGTGCTAACGCCGATAAAATTCTTAACGACAAAGGCATCATCGTAGTTCCAGACATTCTGGCTAACGCAGGTGGTGTAACAGTATCTTACTTCGAGTGGGTACAAAACAGAATGGGTTACTTCTGGACAGAAGAGCGTGTTAACAGACGTGCTGACAGAGTGATGAAGAGCGCATTTGATGTGGTGTTTGAGAACGGTAAGAAGCACAATGTAAGTTTGCGTACAGCGGCTTATATCGTAGCGATTGACAAAGTTGCCACCACCCAAAAATTCAGAGGCGTATTCTAATGTTAATTCACAGAGAAGGATATAAAATCATTATGATGACAATGTTGATACTTGCGGGTATCAACATTGCCGTTTTATCAGGATTTGGCGAAGAGCATCTTGTCAGCAAGATTGTTTTGTCTGTTTCTTTGGTATTTTTCATTTTGATTGTACAGTTTTTTCGCAATCCATTCCGCAATACTGTTATTAACGAAAACCATGTCATTGCTCCGGCAGATGGCAAGGTGGTAGTGATAGAAGAAGTGGAAGAGCCGGAGTATTTCAAAGACAAGCGCAGACAGGTTAGTATTTTTATGAGTCCGGTAAATGTGCATGTCAACAGAAATCCAATTGCAGGTATTGTGAAATATGCCAAGTACCATCCGGGTAAATATTTGGTGGCCTGGCATCCAAAGTCATCTACAGAGAACGAAAGAACGACTGTAGTGATAGCGGGTTCTAAAGCAGAAGTATTGTTTAGACAGATTGCCGGTGCTTTAGCTAAACGTATTGTGTATTATGTCAAAGAAGGCGACAAAGTAGAGCAAGGTTCAGAGATGGGCTTTATCAAGTTTGGTTCACGAATTGATATTTACTTACCATTGGATGCGACGATTAATGTAAAGTTGGATCAGAAGACCAGAGGCGGCGAAACTGTAGTAGCTACTTTGGCTTGATTTTTGACACTAATAAAGAAACCAATTAAAGATAAATAATATGAAAAAAATACTTTTTAGCCTTGCTTTGATGATTGGCGCAACTGTTGCGGCCAATGCACAAACTGCTGCTACCAGCACACCGGGCAATGTACCAAGCAAACCAAAAACAGCTGTTGAAGCTTCAAAAGCAAACAGTGCTGCTACTGTAACACCAAAAGACACTGCGAAAGCAGCGACAGTTGCTACAGAGAAAAAATGTGCTAAGAAATCTTGCTGCAAGAAAGAAGAAGCCAGCACTGCAAAAGCAGAAAGCTGCTCACACGACAAATCAAAAGGTGGTGCTTGCTGCAAAGACAAGAAGGTAGAAGCTACCAAGAAAGACTAATCATTACAACTCATTATAGAAAGCTCCTGAAAAGGGGCTTTTTTTATGCCCTAATCAATTGGGTATTATTGGTGAAAGTATTGATCAGGATTCATCCCGGTGATCTTTTTAAAGGCATCCATAAGAGTGTTTTCGTTATCGAAGCCAGCTTGTTTTGCTGCATAGCTGATATCTTTGTTTACTGAGAGACTGTAATGCTGTATAAAGGCTTTAATACGGTAGGTATCCATTAAATCGTTATAAGACATTCCCAGGTAATGGGTTATAAAAGAAGCGAGGTGTTCTTTGTCGATGGACATAGCAATAGCAAGTTCAGGTAAACTAAGATTTTTCATCAGATAAATTTTATTATCTATGATAATTTTATCGAGAGTTGACTTTAGTAAAGTAGCTTGTTCTTCGGCTAAATAAGTTTTATCATTTGGTATTTCAAGAGCACCTGCACCACCATTTTGAGAATTTCTGAGGAGTTGAAGGGAATGACCAAGGATATCATTAATATGATGATCTATTTGAAGTTTTTGTTGACTGGCAGATAGAGTCTTGAGGAGTTGTTTTATTTTACCGGGTTTGTCTTTGCTGATCCAGAAACCTCTACTACCATATAGCAATCGTGGATTAATAAGAATACTTAGCGGGTAGAGGAAATACAGCAGCAAGCAAGGAGTAACGAAAATGTATTCTTTAATATCAACTTCTATACCTATTGTACCATTGAGTAAATCTGGCAGGCATGAGGCAATCAGTAAGAAGCTCCATACGGCGAACCATTGAATGATATGTTTATTATCGAAATAGAAGGCTTTACCACCCAGTTTAAGTAAGCTGGCAATCATGTTTAGTTGCAGAATACCCAAGAGCACGCCAAGGCTATTTTGAACGATGTAGTATGTACCATGGGGCATCCATCTGGATTGAATATGTAGGTAGATGGTTTCGTGAGCGATATCGTATTGTAGAGCGGCCAGTTTAGTTTCTGTATTTAACAAGAAGAATGGCAGATAATCGGCAAGGAATATTAGAGCCGGAGTAAACAAGAGGAGGTCAGTGAATTTGATGCGCGACTTTTCGAGGGTATATTTAATAAACAGGAAAGAGGCCGGCATATAGATAAAAGTAGACAAAGTACCTAATCTATAGAAGTGAGGAAACTGGACGAGTTTGGAGGTAATACCGAGATAATAGACGATAGAGATTATTATCAGAGCGAGCAATGATAGGTTTAGGAAGAGGTCGGATAAACTTTTTTTTGAGGACAGGCAGCATCTAACGATGCATACTACTGTAACAAAGAAAGAGCATATCAAAACCAGTTTATCCATTATTTTTTCTGGGAGGTATTCAAATCTACTACAAATTTAAAATTTATACAACAAAAAAGGCGGACCTGAGTCCGCCTTTTTTAAAATATCCTTAAAGGGCTTAGTAAGCCAGTTTGAAGTCTACACGTCTATTTTTAGCTTTACCTGGTTTGGTTTTGTTGTCAGCGATTGGTTTAGTATCACCGTAACCAGTTGCAGTTAAGCGAGTTTCGCTGATACCAGCACTTACTAAGTAAGCTTTAACGGCATCAGAACGTTTTTGAGACAGCGTTAAGTTTTCAGCAGGAACACCTACGTTGTCGGTGTGACCTTCGATAGCAACTTTAGCTTCTTTGTATTCGTTTAAGATTTTTACTAAGTTGTCAAGGTCATCGAAAGACTCAGCTAAGATTTTATCGCTACCAGTTTCGAAGTTGATACCTTTAGCGGCAAGAGCGATTCTTTCAACCACTTCTTTTTTAATTTCAGGGCAACCTTTGTTAGTGGTTAAACCAACAACAGCTGGACAAACGTCTTTGTTGTCATAGACACCATCGCCATCTGAGTCAGGGCAACCTTCACCTTCGGCAGGACCGGCAACAGTAGCACATTTGTCTTTTCTGTCTTCGATACCGTCGCCGTCTGTATCAGGGCAACCATTGAATTGTTTAGGACCTTTAACAGCAGGGCATTGATCTTCGATGTCGATGATACCATCACCATCAGTGTCAGGGCAACCATTGTTTTCAATTGGACCAGCTTTTTCAGGGCAACGGTCTTTGCTATCAATGATACCGTCGTTGTCTTTATCAGGGCAACCGTTGAATTTGCGAGGGCCGAAGTTGTAAGGGCAAGAATCCTGGTAATCTGGAATTGTATCCTGGTCAGAGTCTCTAGGGCAACCATTTTCGTCAACAGGTAACTGCCAAGGTTGAGTTTTAGGACAAAGATCCAATTTATCCATAACACCATCTTTATCTTTATCTTTAATAGATCCACCAGACATACCAGCAGATTCGCCGTAAGGAAGGTTAATGAAGAAACCTAAAGAATGGAACGCGAAAGCGTCATTGTTTTTATTACGGGTGTGAACCAGGTAAGCGTATGGCTGACCATCCCAGATATCGTTGAAAGTATAGTTAAAAGTAGACTGGTATCTAAAGCCAAAAGACTCATTAACACTGTATTGAAGACCAAAAGCACCAGCAACGTTACCAGCTGCGCCAGTATAAGAGTTAGGGTCTTGACTTACTTTACTGTGCAGGTAGATACCACCGCCACCCAACATAATATAAGGAGTGAAAGGTTTATCTTTTAAGAATTTGAATCTGATACCACCATTAACGGTAGCAACGTTTGCTCTGAAATAAGCATCCGATAATTCAGGAATAACGTAAGGGAGTTGAGTAAAGAATCCAACATCACCACCTGAACCAAAGAAAGCTAAGTCAATATTTGGATTTAAGTAGTAACTAAGAGAATACCCAACGCCTTGATAATTAGGCTTCTTAGCAAAGAACAGTGCCGAACCCAAGTCACCTTGATATTCGTTGATGCCACCGCTTAATTCAATGCCGAGTCTCTTTTCTGCGGACTGCGAAAAAGCCTGATGAACAGACATTATTGCAAAAATAGTAAATAGTAATTTTCCCTTTATCATAAGCTGCTTTTTATATGTAATTTGTTGATATAACCCGACAAATATATAAAAAGGTTTTACTTTGTAAAGAATTTTTTTAAAAAAAATTAATTTTTGATGTTAAGTAGATTACCACTGCGAGTTACCTGGTAATGTTTCAGACCATAAGTGGCTGGACCGGCAAAAACTTCACCATTCATCCAGAATCTGGAATCACAGCATTTCTGGAATCCAGAGCTGGTAGTCTGACCACATCTGAAAATGTTCACGGCGCTATCCACTTCAATGGAAGCACAGCTGGTTTTAGGTTGATAACTACAGTTTCGGTCGAATGCATAAAAGTTATCATCGGTATAATGCACCACAATAATACCTTTAACACCACCTGGTTCGAAGACAAAAGTTCCCTGATCCAGTAAATGGCTATAGGATGGTAAAGCCATATTAATGGTTATAGATACCGGAACATTATCAATAGGTTCGGGATTGACATTATTGTTTTTACAAGCGCTAAGGGCTATAATTCCGATGAAAAGGCCAAATAGTTTATTCATATTTATAAAATCCTTCTTTTGTTTTGCGACCATGTAAACCGGCATCCACTTTTTGTTTCTGTATTCTGCTTGGTCTGAAGCGCGCTTCGTGGTTAAAGAGGTGGTACTGACTTTCGGTAACGGAGTAATTGGTATCCACTCCGATGAGGTCCATTAAGCGGAAAGGGCCCATTTTAAATCCACTTGACTCCATGATTTTATCAATGGTTTCGAAACCGGCAACACCTTCTTCCATCATTTTTAGGGCTTCAACGTAGTAGAGACGTGCAATACGGTTGACAATAAATCCGGGAGCATCGGCGGCAAACACAGGCACTTTATTCAAAGATAAGACAAAATCACCAGCGATTCCAACGATATCTTCGCTGGTTTTAGCACCTTTAATAATTTCAACCAGTTTCATGATTTGGGCAGGATTAAAAAAGTGAATGCCCAGCACCTGTGAAGCGTACTTCAAAGGAGCTGCGATTTTAGTCACGGGAATAGAAGAGGTATTAGTAGCGTAAATGGTATCAGGACCATTAATCTCCATTAATTGTTCGAACAAGCCAGTTTTAGCTTCCAGCTTTTCAATAATAGCCTCAATGATCAGATCAACTTTAAGATCGTTTATATTGCTGGTGTATGTAATAGCATTTTTGAATTGAACTTGTTGTTCTGCGCTTATTTTAGACAGACTAACGAGTTTTTCTAAAGACGCTATAATAGATTTCTCAGCTTTTTCGAGTACTGAAGCGTTGAGATCAAACAGAACAACTTTATAATTTGCTTGTGCACAAACCTGGGCAATTCCGGCACCCATAGTGCCAGCACCTGCAATTCCTATTGTTTTTAAAGTATTACTCATATATTATTTTCTGGCCAACCAGCTTTCCGGGTTTTGTTTATCTTGATTATACCAAAGTTCGAAGTGAATTTCAGTCGAGCCATCTTCGTCTTCGGCAATTGTACCAATGTTTTGTTTAAGGTTGATGGTTTGACCTTGAGATACAGTTACATCTTTCAGTTTAGAATAAACGGTAAAGTATTCACCGTGATTAACGATAACGGCATTGCCCATTCCTGGGATGTAAATAACAGCAGTGACTGTACCTTTATGGATACATCTGGCAGTAGAGCCAGCATTTGTTTGAATATCTATACCATTATTCTGAATGGTTACCTGGTCTAACTTTTCGTGGGCATGAGTTCCAAAACGTTCACTGATAAAGCCTTTTTCTACTGGCCAAGGCAGTTTACCTTTATTAGCCGCGAAATTATCAGACAGTTGTTTAACCTCAGGAGTAACAGTAGGAGTTTTACTTTCAGTTTTGTTAGTTTTACTATCAGTGCCAGTTTTCTGACCACCAGTTTTTGCGACTTTTTTAGCTTGTTGGTCGCGTGCTTTCTGAAGTTCTTTTGCAATGATAGCATTGATTTGAGCATTCAGATTTTCTTTCGCTTTCTTTTGTTTTTCGAGTTTTGTTTTAAGTTCAGCTTCTTTTCCGGTAAGTGCTACCACTACTTTATTTTTGGCTTTCTTATCACTTTCAAGTTCACGAACTTCCAATTCTTTATTTTTGGCCAAAATTTCTTTTGACTGTTTTAGTCCGATTAGTTCTTTGAGTCGACCTTCAAGCATTAGTTTTTTATCATTAATTCTAATGAGGTATTTTTCTTGTGCTTCTGAAAGATATTTACTAAAGCGGTATCTGAGGACCCATTGATTGAATGATTTAGCCGCGAACAGGTAGAGAGCGTTGTTATAGACTTTTTTATTTTTATAAGATTGAACAACTGCCTTAGCATAGTTTTTCTTTTCCTGGTCGATTTGGGAATTGAGACTATCCACCTGATCTTTTTTCTGTTCTACATCTCTTCCGACGTAGTCAATTTCAGTATTGATTGTTTGTAACAGAGTTTCTCTGGCTTCAATAAGACGAGTAAGTGTGGTAATTTCTTTTAGACTTTGCTGCTTTTTACTTTTAGTTTCTTTAAGAATTTTCTTAGTAATCGCTATTTGTTCTTCGGTTTGTTTGCGCTGACGTTCAAGTTCTTTTCTGGTCGCCTGAGCCGGCGCCTGAACGAATAACATCACACAAGCCATGAACAGTGCAAAAGGTTTATTTAGTCTTTTCATAAGAGGCCGGAATAGTAAATGGGAAGTTAACCTGGGTAGTAAAATCAATTTCAGAATGTTCCAGTTTAAGTCGTATAGAGTTATTTACAGACTTTGCAGAAATATCGTTGTTAATTGGGAAATTGATACCATCAACGACAGAATAGTTGCTATAGCTGGCAACGAAATTAGAGCTTGCTTGATTTTTAATGGAAGTGCTATCTACAGTAAGGAAAGCCTTTTTATAGTAATGCGAAGTTGTGAATTTTGGCTGTGAGTATTGAATTGAAAGAGCGCTGTCTTTACCAAATATTAATTGATAGAATTTCAGGGCAAAGACAGGTTTTCCTAACAATAGATTTTGAATTTGAGTAACAGACAGGGGCGCATCACTTAGTCCTGCCAGCGACTGGTTACTCATTACCTGATAGGATTTTCCAAGTTTATTAAGAATAACCATTGAGTCTTTATTAATCAAGATGCGATAACCTTCAACGCCAAACATACCAGCAGAGACCCATATGAGGGAATCTTTATACATACGGATGTGTGCGCTTGCTTTAGTGTTATTTCCATTCTGCTCAAAATCAAGTTCTACTTTAGACGAGAACCAGGTCCATTGACTTAAAGTAGTACCAAGCATAGATTCAGCAGTCATTACAGAAGCTGTATCTGTTTTAAGAGTTACAAGGGGAGGAGCCACAACAGATTTTTTAGATCGGCAAGCCGAGACTAGTAATATCAGGGCAGAAATATATAAGAGAGTCAGTTTATTCATAGTATTTACTATCCGATATTTTTTTAGTAAGAAGATTGTTAACGGCACCTTTGGCAAGCGCTTTTTTCCATTGAATCAGAGCCTGATCGGTTTGATTAAGTTTAAAGTAGATATCACCCAAGAGGTCGAAATACCTGCCATCGCTATTTTCATTAAAGTTACCAGAATTAAGAGTTTGCAAGGCAGATTTATAATCATTTTTATGAAATTCTGCTTTTGCTTTGTAGTAACTCAGATTCTGAATATCATTGCTTAGAAGTGCAAAACTTAATCCGGAACTCGCATAACTGCTAACAGAGTTCCAATTTTTTAACATTGCTGCATTAGTAGCACCCATGGTATAAAGTGAGGCTGTGTTTGGGAAGTATTCCAGAGCAGAGTCAATTAACAGCAGTGTTTTTTTGGCGCCATATAAAGACTGGTGGCAGCGGATGGCACCCAACCAGGCATCAAAAGTATTTGGGATCAGGTTGATACACCTGGTAAAGCAAATATCCGCTTTAAGGTATTGTTTGTTTATTTCGTAGAAACTGGCAGCAGTGTTAAGAGCGTTGGCATTATCTGGGTATAAATCAAAGAAAGCATCTGCACAGAGTAGAGCATGATTTCGGAGCGATGAGTCTGTAGCTAAATTTTTATTGATTTCAGCTGCGAGTACGGCTTTTGTTTCAAATCTGGTATAAGGATCCTTCATGCCAGCGTTTAAATATTTAACGGCCATCTCCGAATTTTTTTCGCTTGAATAGTGTTTATAGAGAGTTTGGTTAAGAAGCCAGTTATTAGGATTGATACTCAGGGCCTTTTCGAAGTTAATAAAAGCATTTGTTTTATCACCATTTTCGAGGTAGAGGTTACCATCTTCTATGTAGTACTGGACTTTTCCTGGAGCAGCTTTTTTTATTTCATCATATTGAAGATGCGCAGAGTTATAGTCCTTTTTTTGTTTGTAAAGTTCAATAAGTTTGAGGGTATAATTCAACTTAAAACCCTTTGCTTCAATAAGGTCTTTCCAGATGGAAATTCTTTTATCGGTGGCGCTTTGAAGAGCGTATACTGCATCCAAATCTTTAACCAGAAATTCATCCTTTGGGTTTAATTTTCTGCAGGCTTCCAGTACATTGACAGCTTCATTGGTATTGTTAATATGTCTGAGGAGTCGCGCATACCACATAGCGTAATAGGGATTAGAGGCATCGAGTTGATTAGCTTTCAAGGCAAATTGCAGAGATTTTTCAATACTATTTTCTGTATTGTAAATACGGCTAATCTGGTAATAAACCGAGGCTTCATTGGGCTTCAGATCGATGCATCTATTATAAAGTTTGAGTGCCATTTCATAATTATTGTTATTGAAATGGGTATTTGCATCAATAAAATACTCATCAAAGGATATTTCACCTTGCTGAGGAGCGGTAGGAGAAAGCGCAGATTTTTTAGGTTTGCAGGAAGACGCCAGCAATATTCCTCCACAAATCAGAGCAGACAGGAGGATATGAAAGCGTCTGTTCAAGAGGCTTATTAGTTTAGGGTACTGTAATCACCGATACTAAATTCGTTACACTGACCATTTATAGAAACATGGTTACCGATCATACTATTAGAGAAGTTAACAGATTCTATGTTGCAATGTTTTTGAATGATGCTATTGGAGATGGTACTATTTTTAACCACAGAGCCTTTACCGATGGAAACATGCGGACCGATGGTACAGTTTTCCAGGACCACATCTTCATCAATAAAGCAAGGTTCAATGATTTTAGTGCCATGGTTAAAGCGATCAGCAGGAACGGCAAATTCATCTTTTTTAATTTCGAGCACACGTTGGTTGGTAAAGACGGTAGCATCTTTATTACCACAATCCAGCCATTCTTCCACTTCACCTGGTTTAAACACGAGGCCTTTATTCTTCATATTTTCCAGGGCATTGGTTAATTGGTATTCGCCTTTTTCTTTGATATCATTATCGATGAGATACATGATTTCATCAAGGAGATTGTCGCCATCTTTGAAATAGTAGATACCGATGATAGCCAGATCAGACACAAATTCTGTAGGTTTTTCAATGAAGTCGGTGATGGCATTATTTTCATCTAATTTAACAACACCAAACTGGCTTGGGTTAGCCACTTTATGTACCCAGATGGTGCCATCGGCACTTTTATCCAGGTCGAATTCAGCTTTAAACAAAGTATCGGCGAAAGCGACAATTACTTCACCCGTAAGAGAAGGTGTTGCGCACATAACAGCATGGGCGGTACCAAGGGCTTCGTCCTGGTAATAGATTCTACCTTCTGCACCAATACTTTCGGCAATTTTAAGTAACTGGACTTCAACATCATGTCCGAAATCGCCAATAACGAAGGCAACTTCATTAATCTGATCTTTGCATACTGCAGCGATATCTTCTACAAGACGTTGTACAATTGGTTTGCCAGCGATTGGCAATAATGGTTTTGGAACAGTTAACGTATGGGGTCTCATTCGTTTGCCCATACCTGCCATTGGGATAATAATATTCATTCCGCTCTTTTAAATTCTTTTTTTATCTGGTTCCAGTATGTCCGTAACCACCTTCTCCTCTTTCTGTTTTGCTTAGTTCAATTTCAGAAATCCATTCAGCTTGTTCGCATTGAGCGATTACCATCTGAGCAATTCTGTCGCCAGGAGAAACGGTAAACGGTTCACGGCTTAAATTAACCAGAAGCACTTTAATTTCGCCTCTATAATCAGCATCAATTGTGCCAGGAGAGTTTAGCACAGTGATACCGTTTTTATAGGCCAGACCACTTCTTGGTCTGATTTGAGCCTCGTATCCTTCAGGAAGTTCGATAAACAAACCTGTTGGTATTAAGACTCTTTCAAGAGAGTCGATGACGATAGGTTCATCAGTATTAGCATACAAATCTGCACCAGCAGACAGAGATGTCTGATAGGATGGCAAAGGATACTGACTGATGTTTTTTATCTTGACTTTCAATTCGAATTAACCGGGCAAATTTAAGCATTTTTTCGTTTTGGTTGTAGCAACCAAATTATCAACAGAAACAACGACAGAAGAGAAAAATTTATTGCAAACTGTTGCCATTTGACCTGAATATGACAAACCAGTTGATTTGAGAGTAGCCAAAGTAGTAGTGCAGATAAAAGGACAATGAGGTATTTACCAATATGGTATGGTACTGGATAGTAGTGTTTGCCTACAAAGTACGACACAATAGTCATTGCCGCATAAATACCAAGCGTAATCCAGGCGCAGGCAACAAAACCAAAGGAAGGAATGAGGATAATATTGAGTACAATCGTCAGCAGAGCTGCACTTGCAGCAATGATTGCACCTAGTTTAGTATTGTTAGTAAATCTATACCAGATACTTAGATTGTAGTAAATACCGAGGAAAAGGTTGGCCAGAAGAAGGATTGGAACGATGAACAAGCCGTTTGGATCATCAAAGAATTCAGACTTTCTGATAAACAGATGTGCAAGTTGATCAATAAAGAACATACAGGCGAGGAAAATGAAAGAACAAACACCAATGAACCAGTACATCACATTAGCATACATTTTATTACTTTCTTCACCATCTTTTTGTTTAAAGAAGAGAGGTTCAGCAGCAAATCTAAAAGCCTGTACAAACATGGTCATCACCATGGTAAGTTTGTAGAAGGCGCCATAGATACCATTTTGATAAGAACCTTCCTCGGCTGGAAGCAATCGTTTTAACAGAGTACGATCGAGTGTTTCGTTGACAATACCTGCGAGGCCCACGAAAATGAGTGGCCATGCGTATTTCAGCATTTTCTTATATAGATCTTTATCGAAATCCAATCTGATTTTAAAGACCAGAGGCGATAGTAAAGAAAAAGAAACTAAACTAGCTGCTGCATTTGCAATTAAAATAAGACTTACCTGATTAAAAGATTTTAAAAAATCTGGGGTATGTGTTAAAAGTAGAAGGTTTAGGCTAACATTTACCAGGATATTTGCAAGTTTGATAGTTGCAAACTTCAGGGGACGTTCTTCATGTCTTATTCTTGCAAAAGGCAGAATAGAAAGTGTATCGAAGCAGAGAAAGATCAAACAAATGTATACATATTCTTTATTTGCAGGGAAGCCCATGAAATCGGCTGCAGCCTGACTAAACAGTAGGATAATGACAGAGAATATGAGTGTTGAAGCAATCAGACTTTTCTGAGCGATAGCATACACTTTATCTGCGGGATGACCATTTCTAATAAAATTAAAATAGGTAGTATCCATGCCATAGCTCAGCAAGATATTAAAGAAAGCCATGAAGGCAAATACAGTTGTAATATCACCGTAAGTACCGACAGAATTTAGGTATTCTGTATGCGGAATAACGAGCAGAAAATTAATAAATCTGCCCAGCATAGAGCTAAGTCCGTAAATTGCAGTTTGAGAAGCAAGTTTCCTGAGTATACCCACAGGAAGCAAATTTAATAGAAATTAGAGGCTTGTCATTTTTTTATTTCAACAGTTCCCAGCTTTTGTCTGCCAGTAGTCGGGCAGAGCAAACGTGTCTGGAGAACGGCATTTTCCGTCCCCATTCGTTAGGTGCTACCAGAGAAAGTACTGTTTTGTCCCCTTTTTCATAGACATGATAGAGCGTACCAATTACAGGTTCAAAGTTGAGATCAGCCTCGTAAATTCTTTGAGAAACCATCAATCTTTCTTCAATCAAGCGCGCTTGTTCGATGAGCAGGTCTGCTTGTTTTTTAAGCATCATAATTTGCTGATTGGCCTGGTATTGCATTGTTTCGAAAGCATTAGCCTTAAGCAAACGTTTATCCACAGGCTGTATTTTTGGTGAGGATACAGAAAGTGGAATAGGCGAGAATTTATCCGGACCCTGATAGAGTGCATCCTTTTTTAGAGGATCTATTTCTTCGGTTGTAAAGTTATTTTCCAATGTTTATTCCTATTTTAAAACACAATTAAGTTAAATTTGTTCATCATATTATGAAAAGCATATTATTTAGCATGGGAATACTTACATTTTTTACATCTTGTTTTGTAGGCAAGTCGAAGAAAATCGACGGCGCAGAAAACATCCAACCAGACAGTTCCATATACAGTATCAGTTTAAAGACACTGGATGGCAAAGGCACAATCAAACTATCTGACTACAAAGGCAAGTATTTGGTATTTGTGAACACCGCCAGCGAGTGTGGTTACACACCACAGTATAAAGACTTACAAGACTTTCATTTAAAATATTCTGACAGCAATGTGGTTGTTATAGGCAGTCCGTGTAACCAGTTTGGCGGTCAGGAACCCGGTACAGCAGAAGAGATTGGAGCATTTTGTCAGAAGAATTATGGCGTTACATTTATGTTGACAGAGAAACTGGAGGTGAAGGGTAGCAATCAGCACGCACTATACCAGTGGTTAACTCAGAAAGCCAAGAATGGAGCAGGAGATTTCGAGGTAAAATGGAATTTTAATAAGTTTGTTGTTAGTCCTGAAGGCAAATTACTGCACTACTTTGGTTCGAATGTTAAACCAGGAGATCAGGAATTTCTGAATGTTTTTAAGAAATAAATGGGTTACTGATTATATCTGAAATAAAGAATTGAAATAATCAGGAGCACATTAACAATTTCTTTCAGCACATTGATTTTGCTGTTAGAAAAATAGAAAGTAAAAGAGAATGCCAGAGGGATAGTAACGAAAGCGAATTCCTGTCTGGCATTTTGTTTTCCTGTCATCATCAGAATAAGGGAAGTCAGCAGTAGAATTAGCATAAATTGAATGGAGCGTCTTTGTTTGGTAGAGTTCCTAAAGAAGTTTTTATACATTCTTATAAAAGCCAGAATACCTACAAGACCAATGCTTGGCAGGGCAGAATAAAGTGCCCAGTTTGGGTTATTAAAATTGCCATAATCCGGGAAGAAGATATAGAATGGCAAGAAGTTGTCATTGATAAGAAAATTTATCATTGTTCCGATGTAGAGTGGTAATAGAAACCCGATAAGAGCGGATAAATTTTCACGGAAATTGAATGGCCTGAAAATATTAATTCCAATTAAAACAACCACAAAGAAGGCAATGTAAGTCATGTTAAGCAAGGCACTTAAACCTGCCAGAGTTGAGGCCGAGAAAATAGAGATACTTGGGTTATCAGACTGATAGAGTTTTAAGATAGCGCCAAGAGAAATAATCAGGAAAAGGTTTACAAAGATAACCGGACCGGCATAAAACTGGTCGACAAAGACAGAATTTAGTAGAACGAAGAAGTAGGCAGGTAAATAGGAAGGAAAGATAATCAGTTCATGTTGTATACAGATATGGTTAAATATGAGTGCTGTTACAAAGACAAAAAGTGTAGAGATAATAAAGCCAAGCAGAGGAAATTCGTTGATAGAATTGAAGAAATCAGAGAGATAATTGATGTTTAGATTCTGGGTGGTATTGATATAAGGCACCAAGAGTCCGGAAGTCCTGATAACGATTGTAAAGATGAACAGGAACAGTATAGTTTGATTAAATGTGAATGAAAATAAACGTATCAATAGAGTAATTTTATGTAGGTGAAGTCGCGGTTTTGATTGATCGGAATGACAATACTATTAGCTGAAACCTGATTGTATTCTGCTGGAATAACGAGCGCATAGTATTGATCGTTGTTAAGCAGTATTTTTTTAGAGTGTTCGCCATTCGGAGAATAGCTTACCTGAATAATATCAGCATTTGCATTGAGTTTATCATTATAAAGAATATTGACTTGATCGTCGTTAACCATCACGATAATGCCATTGTAGTATCCACCATCATTTACAGTTGATTGGTTTTTGATGATTACATCTGTCCACAAGGTATTTCCTACACTATCGGTGCAAACCAGCAGAACTTCATCGTTATTAAAAATTTTGGCGTAGCTACTTTGTGGAATTCCATTCACATAGAATATTTCACTTTGAGTGGTAACGTAGCTTCTTTCAGCGATGATCATGGTTCCACCATCCATTTTAGGGATGAGTTTTTTAATTTTAAATTTAGAAAGTTGATCACCGTTTTTTTCATTTTTAGCGCCGATTATCTGAGACACAATTTTCCTGTCAAAGTCTTTGAAGATGGTTTGTTTTACTTGTTGAAGCGCGCAATCAATTATAACAGAAAAGTATCCTTTGTTTTCATCTTCATTATCTACTCCATGAAAGCCAATTGCTGTTACCGTATTATTGTTGTAGTTATAGGCAATTTTATAAGAGCTGACATATGTTTCAGTATTATTAATTAACTGATTAAGTATTTTACCAGAGTTAAGGTTATGAGCATAGACATAATGGAAAAAGTCTTCCGAATTTTTACTTCTGAATTTTTCTGATTTTGAATAGAAGATATATAGATTAGCTGAATCGTCTAGCACGGCATCTCCAATATAAATTTCCGACAAGTTACTTTCTATGACATTTTCACCTTGTTTGAGATAGTTACTGGCATTACAGAGGTGGTATACAAGTTTAGTTTTGTCGCCAGTTTCGAGCATATACCAGATTAGAAATTTATCTTTTTTATGTGTATATTCAATTCTGAAATTGATAGCTTCATTATTAAAACTTTCTGAGTTAACAATAGTTTGTGGGGCAGATTCATTAAAGGCAGAATCTATGGTTTGCATTTTCAGGGTATAGAAGAATCCTTTACCATAAACTTTCGTAAAATAGACAACCTGATTTTCTGCAACTACAATTTTCTCTAATTCTCCTCCTGGAATTTTAAAAGTTTTGCTTCTGAGGAGGTTCATTTTTTTATCGAATTGTTCGAGAATAAAATAGCGTCTGAAGGTGCTATTTTTATGTTTTAGCACGTAAACACCGAATCGGTTTTGGCCAATAACTTTAGTAAAATCAGTTCGTTTATCAAGGTTATTTTTATTGGCCCAGATGACTTGTTGAGCAATTAAATCAGGCACCGAGAGACAAAGCATCAACAGTAAGATGAAGCAACTAATATTTTTTCGGTAAAGACTGTTCAAACCATGCACGAATTGAATGGCTAAATTACTATGTTTGCGGTAGTTTAACAAATTATATTTCCACACTTGAAGTCACAATACCATTATACAGAAGTAAAGAGAGAGCGAGCCATTCTTGTAGGCGTTCACGAAAAAGGGGATAAAAACGACCGTACCAAAGAGTATTTAGATGAGTTGGAGGCATTGGCGACCACAGCTGGAGCTATAACTATGGGCAGACTAACTCAGAATTTAGAGTATCCGAATCCAAGAACCTATATCGGAGAGGGGAAGCTCAAGGATTTAGTAGAGATGGTAGGGGCTTATAATGCCGATTTGGTTATTTTCGACGATGAACTGAGTCCATCACAGATTCGGAATATCGAAAGTGAATTTAAGGAAGTGAAGATCATTGACAGAAGTATGTTGATATTGGATATTTTTTCGAAGAACGCCAAAACAGCGCAAGCGAGGACACAGGTAGAACTGGCGCAGAATCAGTATCTATTGCCGCGATTAACGAAGATGTGGACGCACTTAAGCAAGCAGAAGGGTGGTATTGGTATGAAGGGTCCGGGGGAAACAGAAATCGAGACAGACAGACGGGTTATCAGAAGTAATATCACGAAGTTAAAAGACCGACTTGAACTGATTGAAAAGCAGAATAAAGTTCAAAGACAGAACCGTACGGATAAAAAAAGGGTGGCATTGGTTGGATATACCAACGTTGGTAAGAGTACAATAATGAATTTATTGAGTCATTCAGAAGTACTGGCCGAGAATAAGTTATTTGCCACATTAGATTCTACAGTTCGGAAAGTAGTATTTGAAGATCCAGAAAATGAGGGCATGCATATACCATTGTTGCTGAGTGATACAGTAGGATTTATAAGAAAGCTACCAACCTTATTAATAGAGAGTTTTAAGAGTACATTGGCAGAGGTAGTAGAAGCAGATATTTTATTACATGTCGTAGATGTATCAAATCCTGAATTTGAGAACCAGATGGAGTTGGTAAAGCAGACTTTATTTGACATTGGTGCAAAGAATAAGCCGACACTTTTGGTATTTAATAAAGTAGATAGTTATGTTGAACAGAATCCAGACACGCTTTTAACAGAATTTGAGAGCAGTTGGATAAGTAAGGAGCACAATCCTGTAGTTTTTATATCAGCAACAAAGAAAACGGGTATTAGCGAACTAAGGCATCAAATTATTAAGTTGATTCATAAGCTTTAATAATCAGTGACCGTTTGGTCATTCAGCCATTCTTTAGCTTTGTTATAATCAGTAAAGAACTTAGAGGGATAGCTGTCTTTTATAAATTTAAGATAAAAATTAGTTGTCATTTTTTGAGTTAAAGACGTGACCAGAACAGCTTCAGCAATTATGGTATTTTGTCTGTCTTTATTCTCTTGTTGAAGGAAAAGTCTTGCAGGCAGTTCCATTTGAGCATCTTTAGAGATAACTATTAATCTTTTTAGTCTTTTGTTTTGGGTAAAAGCATAAACATGATTTAGAATTTCTCGCATATCATCCAGAGTTACATTTACAGCGGGTTTGTAACGCACTTCAATAGTTTTTTCATCTAAGAAAGATATTGATTCTAGGACTCTTGGGAGGACTTTTTCGGGCATAATGTTTAAGTTAAGTTTTAATTTACAGCAAAAGTAATTAAAAATATAAAATTTAGCAATTGAAAGTTAGCAAAGTAGGTGAATTCTATTGATTTAAAGTTAGAGCAGTGTTAAAAAGGTATTATCCGCTGATATCAGGTAGTGAATATTTTTGTAGACATTTACTATGTATTGAAAACAGTAGGTCTATCGTGATATAACATTTAAATTCAATTCTTATTGTTTATAAACGATGAAGGTAGTTGGCGGGGGTGTTTAAATATGAGAAAATTCTTAACTTATTTTGTGCATCAATACATGCTGAACCAATTACCATTTGAAAAGTTGCACAAAGAATTAGAGGAAGAGTTTTCCGGTTTAGAGAAGTCGCTCGAAAAACTCTCGGAATTATATAAATCAATTCCTGTAGGAGAGACATTCAAGCGTCAGTTTTCAGAGCAGACACTCAAGCAGAAGTCGGCGTGGTACTCTTGTTTAGTGAATCATAACATTGACATTTTGTTGCTACCAGAGTATTTAGAGAGTAAACAAAGCAGAAATATATTATTAAAGAAAGAGACAGATCAGTATTTCAAATCTTTTGATAATTTTGATTTGTTGAGTGGCAAGACATCGTCAGATTTATTTGCGTGTTTATTGCATTCTGAGACTTCTCAGGCAGCGAGTAGTTTTGATTTATTTTCTTCTCAGGTAGTTGAGACAGCTGTTTGCCCACCGGCGCTTGAGAAAATCATGCAGCAATGGTCTAATAAATTTGAAAAGTATGGCAAATTAGCAGAAATTGTATTTGAATTTATTGAATGGCATGCTGTTAATCGTTTTAGTTTTAATTCACAGAGGCAGATTATTCTTTGGCTGAATTATCAGTTAAGAAAGCAATATGGCAATATCAGTTTCATGTTGAATCATGAGCACTATTTTTATCATCACTGGAACAAGGAAAGCAGAGACATGAAAGGATCAGTTAAAGAGTTACTTCAATTTTGGAGTAAATCAGTTGATCAGATTTCTGAAGATTTGAACAAGCTGTATAAAGAGCAGATTAATTTTGATCAATTAAATTCATCTCAAAAGATAATAGCCAATCATTTGTTCACCACTGGTTTTAAGTCGCAGTACCCAATGCCGGTTCAAATGAGCCAATATCCTGCATTGAAACCATTGCTCAAAATGGGTTTTGTAAAGTTAAGTGACTTTGTAGGAAAAGAAGATTTTGAAAAGTATCAGGAAATTTTAGATCAGTTATTGGCACAGAAGTTTATTTTGCCAGTAAATGAAGATGAAATTTTTATCTGTTTGAACCCTGGATATGAAACCAGAAATAGCAGATTTTCGGCTTATCAAAATACCAATATTTCAAGTGAAGTAATTGACTGGGAGAAATTTAAGAATCAAAATATCATTAAACCGATAGCGCCTATAGAGGTAAAAATAGAAATACCATCAATACAAGAATCATTTGTAATTCCTGAATTGAAACCAGTTAAAAAGAAAGCTTTCTTCGGTTAGATCAATGCTCGTCTTCGTGGAAGAAGTAGTCGTCATCTGTCGGGTAGTCACCCCAGATTTCTTCTATACTTTCATAAGGCTCACCATCATCTTCAAGTTCCTGAAGATTTTCAACGACTTCCATTGGAGCACCTGAACGGATTGCATAATCTATCAACTCGTCTTTGGTGGCAGGCCAAGGTGCATCATCCAAATAAGATACTAATTCTAATGTCCAATACATGGTAATGATTCTATTTTTTGCAAAAGTATGTTTTTTAAGCAATTAATGCTTAATTTTTTTCTTTATTTTATAATTACCTGCAAATCAATTTAATATAAATCAATTTGCAGATAATGGCAAGACTTTTTTAGTGTTGGATGATTAATTTCATCGCGGAAGATTCATCTCCAAAACTGAGCTTTAAGGTATAGATTCCATCAGCCAGATTCTGAGTTGAGATAAGATCTCCATTGTTAATTTTCCCAATTTCAACTACTTTACCGCTAACATCAAATATGGAATAACTAAGTGGCAAGTTTATTTCAGTAACAATTCTGAAATGGTCTTTTGCCGGATTTGGAGATACAGAAAACAAGGCTCCTGAGTTGATGCCTTCGATACCTGTAAAGTCTCTCATCGTTATTGTAGTATCATCGGTATTACAATTACCTGTAACGACTAAACGAACAGATTTATTGCTGGCATTGGTATAAGTATGAATTGGATTTTTAAGAGAACTGCTATCGCCATCTCCGAAGTACCATTTATAGCTCATGCCAGAACCTGTGGACTGGTTATCGAATCCAACGATATTCTTACCATAATAGCCATAAATAAAGCTGGCTTTTGAGAAAGTATCAGTACCAACAGAAACTATATTACTTCTGGTATAGTTTTGATTGGCAGAACCAGAGACACTGATTTGTAATGATGCAGACTGATTGCCGCTGGTTGAATAGCTTACTTTATGCGGACCTTTACCAGATGCTGAGGAAGGAGATCCGTTAGGGAAGGACCATTGCCAGGTTGCAGCATTGGCAGAAGAATCTATGAAGTATATTGGTTCGTTGATGCAAGCTGAAGATTGAGAAGTTCCAAAATTCAGGTAAGCAAACGTGATATTTCTAAGTGTATCGTCAGTGTTACAGGTATTCTGAGTTATCAGTTTAACCGGGTAAACTCCAGAGAAAGCATATTGATGGACAGGGTTTGCTAACAAAGAAGAATCACCATCACCGAAGTACCAGATTGAACTTGTTGGATTATTGGAAAGATTGGTAAAACTTACAATCCCTTTTTCTGCCGCTGAGTAAGAGAAAGCAGGTATTAGTTTTGAATCATTTTGCACCAGAAGATTTTTAGATTTTAGCAGATTACCATTTAAAGTTGTAATAGTCAGGCTCACGGTTTTAGAACCTCCGGCAGAATATGTGACAGTGTGTGGACCTTTGGTATTGGCTGTAGAAGGTGTTGCGTTAGCACCAAAGTTCCAGGAATAGGCAGAAATGTTTCCCAGAGAAGAATCGGTAAATGTGAGGCTCCCGTTTTTACAGATAACAGATGATGACATGATAAAATTTGAAACAGGTGCAACGATAGCGCAGTTGTTTGAATTTAATTTTGCATGAGCGTTTTTACCACAAACAGAGCTTCCACTTTTAGTAATGACATAGTTTCCTCCAGCGATATCATTAGAGGATAAGCCTGGTTTCGTTTGGCCATTAGCAATCGAATAGTGCATTACGACAGAGCTATTGATAACGTGACCAAGTTGGTGGCCATGACCAAGTTCGTGGGTAGCTACAGATTCGAAGTGAAACTGCGTGCTTGAGGCATTACCGGTGGTATAGTTCCAATTGGTGGTATTGGTTGGTTTTAGTCTGAAGCGAATATCCAATTCGTTTACAAACCATTGCAGATTCGGGTTAAAGCAACCAGACCAAAAGCTAAAGCATTGGGCAAGAACACCACTTGGCATACTGGAACTGGTATCCCAGGCGCACATGTTTACACCATCAGATTTAATGGCGCTATGGTTAAGTCGGCCCAGAGTATCCCAGTTAATATAGGTACCACATCTCCAGCGTTCAAGACTTCTGATAAAGGCACCTCTTGCACCAGTTGAGTCAAAGAATCGTTTATTCATTTTCCAGGTAATACCATTGCTGGTATTCATACCAATTTCTTGAGTTTCGTAGGAGATGGTATCTCCACTAACAACATTGAGGTGAGAATATGGCACAGTCAGAGTATCTGTTGAATTGGCTATACCATTTCCTGCTATTACTAAACGGATTTTTCCGGTACCAGCTTTGGTTCTAACTCTAACTTTGATCATGGTATCACTCCATGATACATAATCTCTTTTAAGTGCTTTAATGAAGCTTAATCCACCATCATCTCCATTTTTAAACTGAACAGAGCTGGTATCGATTGCAGAGTTAAAATTAGTGCCTTTGATGGTTAATATACTTGAAGTTCCAGCATTAACAGATTTAGGAGATATTGAGCTGATTGAAGGTGCGGCTCTTTTAGAGTTGATGCTTACATTGGTTAACTGAGCATTGATAGTTACAATATTTTGTTTGGTATAACTTACAATAAGTGGTTGAATAGAGAAAGCGGGATAAGTATTAAAGACATCTGAAGCCTCGATAGTATGTTTATCTATTTTAACAAATCCTTGTGGTCCGCTTTCAGGCACCCATTCACCATTTTTCTGTACCAGCATTAGAATACCGATATCACCAGATTCCAGTTCCAGTTCAGGATCAACTTTTACAGCTTTATCGCCGACAACACCACCCATGGTTATGACATCAATGGTGTAATTGGAAATCAATTGAGAGCCTTTAAAAATTTTAGAAATCTGAAAAGAGTTTTTAGTGTATATCATTGTCTGATCGCTGTTCCAGTGACTAGATTTTGATTGCACAATACCTTCAACAATCAGGGTTGAGGCATTTACACGTTCCTGGAGGCTTAAGGGAACCAGAACACATTCAGCGGACAGTTTAGAGATAGAAAAAAGTGTTAGTAGAATTAGTAGATTTAGAGGTCTTTTCATTTATCAGTTGTAATTGGATTCACAAATTTAGCAGGATTCATGTGAATACGCAAAACCGCTGTACTGTGAGCGTCCAATTTACAGGTCTCTGACACGATATCAGGCAAAATGCAGATCAAATTAGCCTTGGCATCTTCAATTATTAACTGCCGAGCTCTTTCTGAGTGTGGAATTTTTCTATCTGTCAGAATATCAGATACCTTTTTTCTCCCCTTCATGCCCAGGATCTGAATTTTGTCACCAGGAATCCAGTTTCTTATAATTAAAGGATAAGTGATTTTACCTGCATCGAAAAATAGACAATTCGATTGACCAAGTTGAACCTCTTTTTTATCAATAGTATGGAAATCAAATGATAGTCTATCCAGAACAACTTTTTTAGTTTTACTGGTAATTTTTTCTAAAATTTTTTGAGCGGATTGTTTTTTCTGGAGAATAAAGCCCATTCTCTCTCTAATTATTTCCCAATCTGCAGAAAATTGGCTAGAACCGGGACCAGCCGATTTTGAATTTGCAATGGCATTTGTCTGAGTTCTGCTAAAGCCATATTGTTTCAGATTGTAATAGAGAAGAGCAGAAATGATTTCAGCAGGCAAGCTAAAAATCTCATCAGAAATGAAATAATGCTCATTTCTCGAGGTACAAATTTGTTCCCATTTTTCTTGCATTAAGAATCGGGACATTGATTCGAATTCTAAAATTTCCTGACTTGATTTAAAAAAAGCTTTATCAGTAAGAGGTTCTATTTTTTTTAGTTCAGGGACAACATGAAGACGCAGGGCATTTCTCAAATAATAGTCATTTTGATTGCTGCTATCTTCTCTGAATTTGATGCGGTTTTTCTTAATAAAAACTTCAATTTCACTTCGGTTGCTAAACATCAAAGGACGGCAAACTTGATGGTTTTTTAGGGCAATACCATGTAATCCACTGATACCTGTAGACCTGATTAAATTGATCAGCATTGTTTCGGTATTATCACCCACGTGGTGGGCTGTGAGCAGTTTGTCGTAATTAAATTCTTTCAGCAGAGAATTAAACCATTGATACCTTAAATTTCTTGCAGTTTCCTGAATGCCTGTTTTGTTTTTTTCGGCCGCAATAAGTGTATCAAAGCGAGTGATATGGCAAGTAATTTTATGTTTTGCTGCCAGCTTTTTTACGAAATTTTCATCCTCATCACTTTCTTTACCTCTTAATCCGAAATTACAATGAGCAACAGAAAAGTTATAACCCGATTGAAGCAATAAATGAAAAAGACACACGCTATCAATACCACCACTAAAAGCTAGTAACAGCTTATGTTTGCGTTTGAAAAGTGTGTTTTTTTTAATAAAATGCTCGAATTCAGAAACCATGGCATTACTTTTGACAAAGGTAAGCAAATCAGGAATTATACGATTACAATGACATTAGACCGAATAAAAAAGATAGTTTTAGGGATACTTTTGATGTTCTTCTTCAAGGTATCAGCTCAAACTAATGTCGAGATTACTGGTGGCGAAAAATTAAGTGTAGATCAAAAGAAGAACTATACCTATATTGTCGGTAATGTTGTCATCAGGCACGATGGGGTTGTTATTCAGTGTGACTCAGCCATTCGAAAAGGCAATGAAGGAATAATCGAGGGATTTGGTCATATTTATATTTATCAGCCAGACACTTTTACCTTGTCTGGTGGAGATTATCTTCGATACACAGAAGCCGATAAGACGGCGATGGTAACTGGAAAGAATGTTATTTTACAGGATCAGAATATGACATTGCTTTCAACAGAATTGCAGTACAATATTAAAAATCAGGTAGGGTATTACGTCAAAGGTGCAGACATTCTCAGCGAGCAGAATACCTTAAAAAGCAGGAAGGGTTATTATAACAGACGCAGCAATGTTTTTAATTTCAAGGACAAAGTACAGTTGAATAGTCCGGATTATACCATGAGCAGCGACACACTAGATTATTATGCAAGCACCAGAACAGCGTACTTTTTTGGTCCGACTCGTATAGTATCGAAAGAAAATACCATTATTTGTAATAGCGGTTGGTACAACACAGTCAGTGAAAAAGCTGAATTTAACAAAGGGGCACAGATTCACAGTAAGAAATCAAGTATTATAGCAGACAGTTTATTTTACGACAGAAAACTAGGCTATGGTAGAGGATTGGGGAATATCAGGCTCTGCGATTCAAGTGAATCTTTTACCGTCTATGGTCAGAAAGGTGAATACTATCAGAAGACCAATGAAAGTTACGTTACTGTTGCGCCAATGGCTATGCAGGCAAAAGACAAAGACACTTTGTATGTGATGGCAGAGACATTTTATTTTAAAAATGATTCTTTGGACAAACGCATGAGAGCTTATAAAAAAGCCTCTGTGTTTCAGAAAGATTTACAAGGCATTTGTGATTCTTTAGAATATGCTTTTAACGACTCAACAATCAGTTTATTTAATGATCCGATTTTGTGGAATGGTAAGAATCAGATTAGTGGAGACACCATGTTTATTTTTCTTAAGAACAACAAAATTAACACCCTGAGAGTGTCTGACAATGCTTTTCTGGCATCTGAGGTCATTACAGGATCATACAATCAGATTTCCGGAAGAGAGATGATCAACAGATTTGACAGCAATGCTTTAAAATCAGTTTTAGTTGAAGGCAATGCAGAAAGTATTTATTATTTAAGAGACAACGAAACTGATTCAGCAGAGTATACCGGTGTTAATAAAGTGGCATGCGGAAAGATGCTCATCATAATGGATTCATCTAAAGTGAAGGCCATTAAATTCTATGTACAACCAGAAGGAAAAATGTATCCAATGTTACAATTTCCAGAGTCTGAAAAATATTTGACAGGATTAGATTGGAGAGTACAGTTAGTGCCTAAAAAAGAGAAGTTTTTAGAAAGAGCTCTTGTGCTCACTCCACCTGCAATTACTAAGCCTGTTAAGCCTTCAAAGTCCGCTAAAAAAGCTACTAAGAAGTCCGTTAAAAAGAAATAAGTTTCTATTTTTTATCGCTGTAAAATTTTCTAGTGCCAGTAGCGATAATATTTCCTGAGTGGTCTCTGCAAGAGATTTCAAGTATTAGCTCAGTTTTATATTTTATTGTCTGAATATAGTTTTTGTTTATAGTGATTTTATTATCGTGCGTATGGATGTTTTCGGCAAATGCAGTGATGGTATTATCTGCAGTTTTAACTTTCACAGAGACATCATGTAAAGACGCATCAGATGAAATGCTTGCTTGAATAAAAACCGTGTCACCCATTTTAACACTGCTGTTTTCGAAAGGCGTCTGTATATTGATAGTAATTGGGTTTTGATCAATTTTAGTAAAGCTTGATAAGCCAATTAATACGAATAGAAGAGTCGTGTTTTTGATGTTTGAGAATATCATTAGAATAGTAATATTTTGGTTAAATTTATCAGAATAAAGGCAAGGAATATGCCAAGTAGAGTATCATTTGAAATTTTGTTGGCGACTTTAACACCCAGGGGCGAGGCCAGACCTGCAGCAATGGTGATTGGCAGGATGGCCATCCACATGATGTAACCAGTTTGTGCTCCCGGATAGACTTCTTTAAGTGGCGTATTGGTCATGTAAAATATCAGGAGTGGAGCCGCAATCAAAGGAATGACTGATAGAGATAATCCAGTTGAAAATTTAATAGGCAGTTTTAGTATTTTATTGAAGTAAGGCACCATAACAACACCGCCACCTAAGCCTGTAATGGCAGTGACTAAACCAGCAATAAAACCGGCAGGAATAAAGGCCTTATAGGGAGGTAGCTTGATGGTATCGTCAGTGATTTTGTTTTTTTGTTTTCTTTTGGTCATCCACATTCTGATGGCAGTAATAATCAGAATAACAGCAAAGATGTAATTAAATAGTTTCTGATTATTGATGTGATAATGCTTAAGGATTAGAGATAAAGAGATAGAGGATAGTATAGCGAAAACACCCGTAACCAGGGCAGCTTTAATATTCGTGTTTTTAAGTTTTACTTGTTTAATAGTACCGCTTATTCCGACAACCAGAACGATGGCCAGACTATTGGCAAGAACATAAAAAGCTTTTTCTTCTTCAAGAGCTGAGAACCTTACAATTTCCTGTATGATAGGAATAAAAACAATACCACCACCAACGCCCAGCATTCCAGCCATAAAGCCACCAAACGCACCGGCTAAAACGAAAATGATGAGATGCAGATAATCCATATTACTTCTGACTACCAGTTATCGTTTTATAGGAATTGATATCGTTTAGTAATTCAACAGCTTTGAGTACATCTGAATCATTCAGGAAACTGATTAAATAGTCGGCTTCTTCGTAGAAATATCTGCGGGCAATTTCAAGTTGAAGAGCTTTCAGAATATCTGATTTCGCACCATCTATCTCGGCATTTTTAGATTTTTTCAAAGCCGTTTCCAAAGCATCAATTTCAGATTTTAGAGCAGCATTATAGTTGTCCTCTTTAAGTTTTTCTTTGAGTGCAGAGAGAGCAATTTCGCTGGCATTCTGATGGGTAAAAGATTGCGTACTTACAAAAGATTTAAAAGCCTCAAAAGTAGCATCATCAACTTTAAATGTTTCAATATTACCAATAGATTCATGTTGATGGCGATATTGGTTAGCGAATCCGAAAATAAGATTGCTTTTTTCCAGACCTTCAATGATGTTGGGCAGTTTCTTTTTTTCTACGGTAATGTCTGGTCTGACACCACCACCATCCAGAACCGTTCTTCCATTTTTAGTTTTAAATTTCTTACGCAAACTATCAGCAAGAATAGAAGGAGAGCCATCTGGATTTCTTTTAGAATAATCCAGAAGTTGAATGCATCTACCAGAAGGAATATAATATTTTGCAATAGTAACTTTCATTTGGGTGCGGTAAGTGAGAGGAATGACATTTTGCACCAGACCTTTACCAAAAGTATTGCGACCGATTATGACCCCTCTGTCGAAGTCTTGAATAGCACCACAAACAATTTCGCTGGCAGAAGCTGATCTTTCATTAACGAGTACTACCAGGGGAATATTGGCATCCGTTGCAGGGTCAAGTGTTTTATAATCTTTATAGGCATTGTTGGAGCGACCTTTAGAGACAACGACAGACTGATCTGCACCAACAAAAATATTGACAATGTTTACAGCCTCGTGAAGCAGTCCGCCACCATTATCTCTCAAATCAAGTACGACATTTTTTATACCCTGAGCTTTCATTTTTATTAAGGCATCTTTCACTTCAAAAGATGCTCCATGCATAAAGTGGTCGAGTCTGATGTATCCGGTACTTGGATTTATAAGTCCGAAATACGACACATTTTTTAATTTAATCTCCTGTCTTTCGATAGTAAGTTGTACTAAAGAACCTTGTCTGTCAACAGTGACATTGACTTTAGAGAGCGGAGCACCTTTGAGGGCGTCACCAACTTCATCATTAGATTTTCCTTTAAAATTTTTACCATTTACTTCAACTATTTTATCTCCAATTCGCATACCTGCTTTATCGGCAGGCAGACCTTTTCTAACATTGGTAATGACGATATAATCGCCAATTCTGCGGCTATTGCAACCGATGCCACCATATTCGCCACTTTGCATAATCATGGCATCTTCTGCTTGTGATTCGTTGTAGAAATTGGTGTAAGGATCGAGCGAGGCCAACATAGCATCGATGCCCTTCTTCATCAGGTCGCCGGGATTCACCTCATCCACATATTCGCTGTTAACGGTTTTGTATACGGTACTGAATATTTCAAGATTCTTACTGATTTCGAAGTATTCGTCGACTTGTTTAAAGGCGAACATCACCATCAGTATGGCAGACAGGATAAGAAGTTTTTTCTTAGAAAACATAAAGACAAAAGTAAGGATTAATAATTATAAATGGTAATTGTTACGCATTGTTAAACGCATAAAAGCTACAAAATTATATACTTGTCAAAGCCATTTATTTATTATAGTTTCGGAACTTTAAAAAGTATGGATTCTCAGTCGTTAAAAAATGCACGTGTACTGGTTACCGGAGGGGCGGGTTTTATTGGCAATAATTTGGTTCGCAGATTGTTGC
>JACCDI011465937.1_pt1 | contig 31110 bp, 24 predicted proteins | sample 7442791 | NCBI WGS metagenome assembly JACCDI01 (sample SAMN15323434, study PRJNA562643) | freshwater metagenome | isolation source: river surface water | place: USA:Blue River Watershed | collected 2017-08-15
CGTTTATTAGATAGAATGGGAAGTACTATCGATGGTTCTTCTAATTTAGATATGGGTTTCATTTCTATGAGTTGTATCTCTAAGAATTTTGATGCTACTTGGAATATTTTCGAGGATGTTATTAATGCACCTTTATTTGATGAAGCTGAATTCAAAAAGCAAAGAGATGCTATGATCTCTGCTATTCAGCAGTCTAAATCAGATCCTGATGCATATTTAGGTGACATGGCTCTTAACGATGCATTCGCAAATTTAAATTATGATAAAGACCCAAGAGGTTCTGAAGAATCTTTGAATAAACTTACATTAACTGACGTAAAAGATCATTACAAAAAAGTGATGACTAAAAGTCAAGTTTTCATTGTAGTTGTAGGTAAAGTTGATAAAAATCAATTAGTAGAAAAGGTTCGTAAAATGATTAGAACTATGCCAACTGGTAGCTTTACTCCTGTAAAACCAACATTGTTAACTATCACTCAATCTACTTTAAATACTGAAGATAGAAAGCTTGCTACTAATTATATTAGAGGTATTATGAATGCTCCTGCTTATGGTACTTCAGAAGCTTACGCTATGCAAATTGCTTTCGGTATTTTAGCTGATAGATTATTTGATGAGATAAGAACAAAAAGAAGTTTATCATATTCACCACAGGCTTATTTTTCAACCAATATCAATCCATTTACTAATATCTATGTAACTACGACTGACCCTGAACAAGCAGTAGGAGTGATGATTGATGAGTTGAAAAAAATTAAAACAGAAGGATTCAGTGAGACAGAAATTAGAAATCAGAAAAGTCAGTATTATACTACATACTTCATGGGACTTGAAACTAATGATGCACAATGCGCTGGATTAGGTGTTGCTGAAGCTAAAGGAAATTGGAAGAACTTCAATACCTTTATTGATAATATCAACAAAGTACCAGCTAAAGAAGTTAATGCGGTATTCAAGAAATACATTACAGGCATTCGTTGGTCTTATTTAGGTGATCTTTCGAAAGTGAAGTCTGAGGTGTTCTTGCAGAAACTATAATTTCAAATTCAGAATTCAGAATTCAGAATTAATTTTGCATTCTGAATTCTGAATTTTGAATTTACTCTTCAGTTGTTAGCACACTATCAACCACCGCATTCATATTTGTTGAATCTACTTGAGAGGTATCGACTCTCGGTCTTGGTGTCGGACAATAATATTTCTTTTCAATCTTCGTCCAAGGTTTGGGTAGTTTACCAAATGTGATACCCGATTTCGGATCTTTGTATAATTTCTCCATGAACTTACCATAGATAGGCAAGGCTGTCTTTGAACCTTCACCATAGTCAGATGTTCTGAAGTGAACACTTCGTTCGTCTGCGCCCACCCAAACACCTGTTACAAGGTCTTTAGATACCCCTATGTACCATCCGTCTGAATGATTGGAAGTAGTACCAGTTTTACCACCAATTTCATTGCCCTTCTGCCATAAATCAAATTCCCACAATGCTTGAGAAGTACCACCTGGTTCTTCCATACCACCTTTTAACATATACAACATCAACCACGATGTCTCTTCTGAAATTACTTGCTCTTCTTGAACTTTAAATTCTTGAATCAGCTTACCTTCATGATCTGTTATTTTGGTAACAAACAATGGTTCTGATTTTTTACCCTTATTCAAGAAAGTTCCATATGCTCGTACCATCTCATAAACCGTAACATCGTTTGACCCTAGTCCGACCGATGGTACAGATTTCAACTCACTCTCAATACCCAATTTCTTTGCATACTTCACCACATTATCCCAACCAACTGCTTGTGTTAACTGTGCCGTTACTGAATTACATGATTTACCCATCGCCCAACGTAGAGACATTTCATAACCCGTGAATTTCCAATCTGCATTTTTCGGAGACCAAGTTTTAGTTTCACCATCTTCTTCGTAAGTAATAGTTACTGCTTGATCAATCATCTTATCACAAGGAGAGTAGCCATTATCTAATGCAGTTAAATATACAAATGGTTTAAAAGTTGAACCCGCCTGACGTTTAGCCTGCATCACGTGATCATACTTGAAATAATTATGATTTATACCACCTACATATGCTTTTATATGTCCGGTCACCGGATCAAAACTCATCAAACCAGCATGTAAAATTTTAGCATAATAAGCTAAAGAATCATAGGTAGAAAAAGTAGTGTCTTTTTCACCTTTCCAAGTGAATACTTTCATACGATGTTTACTATTCAATGCATTCTCAATAGAATCTGTATTGCCATCGTATTTCTTTTCTAACTTCTTATATAAAGGTAATCTCTTAGCTAATGTATTTAAGAAATTCGGAATCTCTTCTCCATTTTCATCTCTCCATGGAGCATCGTTCTGCCAATGATTTTGAAATCTTTTCTGTAAAGTTTTCATCCATTCTTCTACAGCTTTTTCTGCATGTTTTTGAATGACAGGGTCAATGGTAGTATAAATCTTTAATCCGTCTGCATATAAATCAACATCGTTCTCATCACACCATTTATCTAAATAATTAGCAACAGCATTTCTGATATATGAATCTTTTGTTAGATCATCGTCATCTTCTGAAACATTTAATTTTAAAGGCTTCTTCAATAGTCTCTTCATCTCTTTTTCAGAAATGAATTGACTTCTGTACATCTGAGTGATAACAATATTTCTTCGTTCTTTAGATTTCTCTGGATTGTTGATCGGATTGAAAGTAGAAGTAGCCTTTAGCATTCCTACTAGCAATGCAGCTTCTTCTGTATTTAGTTTCATTGGTGATTTGCTGAAATATTTATTAGCTGCAACCTTAATTCCATAAGTATTATTACCGAAACTAACTGTGTTGAGATACATTTCTAATATCTCATTCTTATCATATAATATTTCAAGCTTAATGGCCGTAATCCATTCTTTCGTTTTATAAATAACGGTCTTCACACCAGGTACATATTTCACCAATCCCTGTGAGCCTTTACTTCTCGTTCTAAATAGATTTTTTGCTAATTGTTGAGTTATGGTACTTGCGCCTCTTTTATCGCCATTCGCTGTAGACCATATACTCGAAAATATAGAATAGAAATCAATACCATGATGTTGGTAAAACCTAACATCTTCTGTAGCAATCAATGCGTCAACTAAATTTTGTGGTATCTCCTCAAATTTAACTGGAGATCTATTTTCTTTGAAGTACCTGCCAATTAAAGTCCCATCGTTTGCATATATCTCTGATGCTACTGTATAAGGTGGATTCTTCAATTCAACAATACTAGGTGAATATCCGAATAACCAAAGAAAATTAAGCTCAATTAATAAAAAATATATAGCGACAATTCTACAGAATTGATAGAGTACACGAATCCAGCGTTTATCCATTTTGCAAATATATAGATAATCTTTAAACCTACATTTTTCCTCGTATTGTAGATTTTCTTACTCGATAATTTTCATTCGAAATTTACTTATATGCTAAAATAGATTGATAATCAGGCTAATTGCAATTTGGTACTGTATTCGCATTACATAAGTCAAAACCCTACATTATGAAAAAGATAACTTATTTATTGATGCTTATGATCATTACTAGTGTAATGGTAGCATGTAAAGACGATGTTGTAAGCAACCCAGATTCTTACAGTCGTTTGAAAGTTAGCATGACAGATGCTCCTGGTGATTATGATTCTGTAATTATCAATATTAAATCTGTCGAAGTAAAAACTAACAATGGTACTTATGACTATCAATATTCTAAAAGTTTGAATTTGTTAGATTTAGTTAATGGTAAGGATACTTTATTAGTTGATCAAACAATACCTACCGGTAGAATATCACAGATCAGATTAATACTAGAAGAAACTGGTAATTATATTTATAAGGATGCTACAAGATTTGATTTGCAGACGCCAAGTGCACAACAATCAGGACTTAAGCTAAATCTTCAACAAGAATTAGTGCAAGGAATAACTTATACAGTAAAGTTAGATTTTGATGTTGCTAAATCAATTGTTGAAACTGGTAATGGAACCTATATTCTAAAACCAGTAATCAGATTACTAACTGAAGCAATAACTGGCGGTATCAAAGGAGAGATCGAGCCTTTAGGATCACAAATTGCAGTGATGGCAGTTTTAAATGCTGATACATTTGGCACTTATACAGATTTAAGTACAGGGAGATTTTATTTACCAGGTTTATCAAGTGGATCATATAAACTCTTGATAGATGCAGCAGATCCTTTGAAAGACACGGTGATCAATGGTGTTGTTGTTCAAAACGGACAAATAACCGATATAGGATTACTTATAGTTCAATAAGAAGAATGCGTATAAAATGAAAGGGGAAATCGAGAGATTTCTCCTTTTTTTATTATATTTATTTTACAACAACATGAAAACCGTAGAAAAGAAAATTTATACAGGCTTTTTTTTAATTTCTTTAATCATATTATCATTAACGGTGGTATCGTTAATAAGTATGAGGTTATTATTAAACAGATCGAGTACTGATAAACACACCTTAGATGTTTTAAAAACTGTAGAGAATTTAAACCTTAATTCAATAGATATTGAGACAGGGGTGAGGGGTTATTTGATTTCGGGTGATACTACTTTTTTACGACCATATTATTCAGGAGCTGATTCGATTTTACAAAATCTAAAATACTTAGAGATATTAAATAAAGATGATCATAAGTACGATCATGATTTAAAGTATTTGAATAAATACATTAAAGACTTAACAAACATTTCTAATAGATTAATATTAGCAGAAAGAACTAATCAAACTGACACCTTAGAAAGATATCAGCAAATATTATCGGCGAAAAAGTCGATGGATAGAATAAGGTCAATTATTCATGCAATAGAGTCTGAAAATAGAATCATCCTGAAAAATATTAATATTAAAAATCGAAAGCTTGCAATTTTTACGCAATACGGATTTATTATCACAGGCATATTTACATTATTTGCTTTATTTTCTGTTTTCTTAATTATCAAAGGAGAATTCAGTCGTAGGAAAAAAGTTGAAGCAACCTTACTTGAAACTCAACAATTCCTCGATTCTTTAGTAGAATTTAGTCCGAACGTCGTCTACTCTAAAGACAAAAAAGGTGTCTACACCTTTGTCAATAAAGCATTCGAGAAATTAATAGATAAACCTAGAGAAGAAATATTAGGTAAAAATGACATTGAGTTATTCGAAAATAAGGAAACTGCTCTTAAACTTATGAATAATGATGCTGAAGTTTTAAGACTAAAAAAACCGATGATTTATGAAGAACAAACATTGTCTAGTAACAATGAAGTTCGATATTTCTTATCCACAAAATTCCCAATATTAGATGCTCGTTCAGAAGTTAAATATTTATGTGGATTTTCTTCTGATATAACAGACAGAGTGCATGCTGAACTAAATATCAATAAACTGAATGCTGAATTAGAGGCATTCTCTTATTCTGTCTCACATGACTTACGTGCACCGCTTAGAGCAGTTGATGGATTCGCAAAGATATTGGTTGAAGATTATGCGTCAACACTAGACTCAGAAGGTAATAGATTATTAAATATCATCATTCAAAATGCTACTAAAATGAGTAAGCTCATTGATGATTTATTAGACTTCTCAAGAATTGGTAGAAAAGAGTTAAGCAAGATAAATATCTACTTTAAAGACTTATTTAATGAGGTAATCGCTGAAATTGAAATTCCTGAAAACCTCGAAATAAAAGTAAATATTTCTGAAAAAACGCTAATAAATGTAGATAGAAACATGTTGAAAGTGGTTTTGAATAATTTATTGTCTAATTCAATAAAATATTCATCAAAAGTAACAAGTCCAATAATTAATGTTTTTGAAGTAAAAGACGAACATAATTTTATATTTTGCGTAGAAGATAACGGTGTTGGTTTCGATGAGGTGTTTAAGAACAAGTTATTTGAGGTATTTCAGAGGTTACATTCGGAGGCTGAGTATGAAGGTACAGGTGTCGGTCTTGCTTTAGTTAATCGAATAGTAGAAAAACATGGAGGGAAGGTTTGGGCTGAGTCGGTGCCAATGATATCTACTAAATTTTATATTTCTCTGCCTTTAAAATAACACATAAATATTTTTATATTTATACTAACGACAACAAATGGATCACGTAGAAATATTACTTGTAGAAGATAATGTAAACGATGCTGAATTAACCATTCGTGCTTTACGAAAGAATAATTTAGCTAACAATCTCGTACATGTACACGACGGTGCGCAAGCACTTGATTTTATTTATTGTAAAGGAGAATTCCAAGATCGAAATACTAATTCAAAACCTAAGTTAATATTACTAGATCTCAAAATGCCAAAGATCGACGGATTAGAGGTATTGAAGATTATTAAATCAGATGAAGAAACTAAACATATACCAGTTGTTGTATTGACCTCATCTAAAGAAGAAAAAGATTTACTAGAAAGTTATAAATTAGGAGCAAATAGTTATATCCAGAAACCTGTTGAATTTCAGAAATTCATAACTGCAATTGTTGATATAGGTTTTTATTGGGTAATACTAAATCAGAATACACAAAAATGATTAGTGTAAAATTTTTAATTATTGAAGACAACGATGCTGACTATGAACTTTTAGTTCGGTCAATACAGAAACACGATATAAAAACCGATTTTGTAAGAGTACAAGATGCACAAGAGATGCGTAAAGCGCTTATTGAGCATAAATTTGATGTTGTGGTTTCAGACTACATGTTGCCACGATTTACGGGATTAGAGGCATTAAGACTCTTTAAAACTTTCAGATTAAATATTCCATTTATTACTTTAACAGGTACCGGTGCAGAAGAAATTGCAGTAGCTATGATGCGTGAGGGGGCTGATGATTATGTTATAAAAACACATGTCGAACGCTTATATCACAGTGTGATTAATCTATTGCAAAAATATGAAACCATACGTCAGAAGGTTAAACTTGATAAAGCTATTAAAGAAAGTGAAAAAGCATATAGACTTTTAGCAGAACATTCGAGCGACTTAATATCTCGACATAGTCTTACGGGTGAATTCATTTATGCTTCGCCAGCAATTTATGTAATTACGGGTTATAGACCAGATGAAGTTAAAGGGAAATTACTAAGAGACTTTTTGCATGTTGATGATATTGTAAAAGTTAGAACACAAGTAAATTCAATAATCTTAGAAAATAATACTAGTATTTTTGAATACAGGTTCAAACGTAAAGATGGTGAGTTTATATGGATTGAGACCAGTGGTAAAATCATTTACGATGAATACAACAATCCGGTTGAAATCGTATCAGTTACTCGTGATGCTACAGATAGAATTTTAAAAGATCAACGATTAAAAGAGAGTGAAGAGCAATATAGATTGATAGCAGAGAATGCTACTGACATGATTACTCGTCACGATTTATTGGGTTTTTATAATTATGTATCTACCTCTTCATACACTTTATTAGGTTATGCACCTGCAGATTTATTAGGCAAAAATGCTTATGATTTCTTACATCCGGAGGATAAAGAAAAAGTAAAAACTGGCTTAAATGAGTTTTTGAAAATGGGATTGGGCATACATACTACTAGCTATAGATATAAAAAGAAAGATGGTAAGTATGTGTGGATCGAGTCAACTAATAAACTTACATTTAAAGAGAATACAGGTGAGATAGAAGGTGTTATTTCTATTAGTAGAGATATTACCGAGAGAAAATTATTTGAATCAAAATTAGAAGAGAAAATAAAAGAGTTAGATACTTTTATCTATCGCTCATCACATGATTTAAAAGGTCCGCTCGCTTCGTTACAAGGACTTATCAACGTAGCTAAATCAGAAGTTCAAGATATAAAAGCAAATGAATACATTAGCTTAATTGAGAGAAGTGTTAATCATTTAGATAACATTTTGATGGACTTGTTGAACATAACAAGAATTACACAAGGAGCAATAAAATATTCAAAACTAAATTTAGCCAACTTAATAAAAGATACAATCAGTTCGTTTGAAAATTTAACAGAGTATAAAAAGATAGAATGGCTATTAGATATTGACGAGAGTATATTATTAATAACTGATAAGTCTTTAATTAATAATGTGCTCCATAATGTAATCATTAATGCTATTAAATATCACGATAGAAATAAATCAAATTCATTCGTAAAGATTGTAGCTCATGCATATAACCACAATGTAGAGCTAATTGTAGAAGATAATGGTGAAGGTATACCAGAAGAGCTTCAAAAAAATATTTTTGATATGTTCTTTAGAGGTAATACAAAATCTTCGGGTACAGGATTAGGATTATATATTGTTAAAAACGCAGTAGAAAAGCTAGGTGGACAAATAGAATTGATTAGTAAGGAGAACAAGGGTTCGAAATTTACTATTACATTGCCAATGAATTTAGAACTTGTTCAATCGAACGAATTGAAATTGCTAAACTAGAAAATGAAAAAATATAACAAAGTAATGTTAATAGATGATAGTGAAATTGACAATCTTGTCAATAAGCATATCTTATCAAAATCAGAACTAGCAAATGAGATTCAGATCTTCAGTCTTGCTCAAGAAGCACTAGATTTTTTTGCGAAATCTGATGAGAATGATTACCCACAATTAATTTTACTTGATATTAATATGCCAATTATGAATGGCTTCGGATTCTTACAAGAGTATTCGAAACTATTAGGAGATAGAACAAATAAGATTGAAATATTTATGTTGTCAAGTTCTGTAGACCCTAATGACATAAGAAAATCTGAAGACTATAGTTTCGTTAAGGGATTTATTTCTAAACCACTTTCATTAGAACATTTAAATAAATTTTAATGTGCTCGGTAAAAGCTCAAACTGAATTAAAATTTAAAAATCGAAAGAAATCTAAGATTGCATCAAAAGCCTTAGAGCAAAGAATTATTCACGAGAGTATAAACTTTAAACCTAATTACAATTTGTGGATAGGTATGAAGGCATTGGTAATTACTGCTGCTGAGCCAGAGTATTATCAAGAGATGACCTTCGGACTTACACCATCATGGGCTGATAAGAAATTATATTTATTTAATGCTAGAGCTGAAGGCAAATTGAACCCGGAAAATGATTCAAATTACCAAGCAGAGAAAGGTATTTTCAAAATGCCTTCATTCAAAAATGCAATCAAAAGCAGAAGATGTATCGTACCGGTAGATTATTTTATTGAAGGTTCTGAGAAAGAAAAATTAAACGACCCTTATTTAATACGCAGAAAAGATAAAGAGGCATTAGTACTTGCAGGCATCTGGGAAGAGTGGACAGATAAAGAAACTGGTGAAATATTTAAATCTTATGCAATCATTACTACCGCAGCATCTGATTTGATGAAAGAGATTAAACATCATCGATCACCATTAAAATTAGAAGATGATGAAATAGATTTATGGCTAGACCAAAATGCAGATGAACAAGCTATCAATAAAATTCTTTACCCACATTCGTTCGAAGAATGCGAAGCAACTGCAATAGATCCCATAATTAAGTCGAAGGTGAATAGTAGGGAGGTGATAAAGCTTCGTACTTCTTTGTTTTAGTACAAAAGTAGCTACTAGCTACTTTCGTACTATATCAGCACCTAGAGCTTTCAATCGCTCCTCTATATCCTGGTACCCTCTATCAATCTGCTCTATATTCGAAATCGTACTCTTGCCTTCTGCAGATAATGCAGCGATTAATAAAGATACACCCGCACGAATATCTGGCGATGTCATATTGATACCTCTCAATGGGTTCTTTCTTGCTAGTCCGATGATGTTTGCTCTATGCGGATCACACAAAATAATTTGCGCCCCCATATCAATTAATTTATCAACGAAGAACAATCTACTCTCAAACATCTTTTGATGTATTAGAACGCTTCCTTTTGCTTGTGTAGCGACAACCAATACAATACTCAATAGGTCAGGAGTGAAGCCTGGCCAAGGTGCATCAGCAATTGTTAAAATAGAACCATCAATAAATGTTTCTATTTCATATATATCTTGAGAAGGAATGTAAATATCGTCGCCTCTGCGCTCTAATTTAATTCCTAATTTTTTGAATGTTTCTGGTATAACACCAAGCTCATCGTATGCAACATTTTTAATTGTAATCTCTGATTGAGTCATGGCCGCTAAGCCAATGAAACTACCTATTTCAATCATGTCGGGCAACATGCGATGCTCACATCCGCCTAATTTTTCAACGCCTTCAATCGTTAATAAATTTGAGCCAATGCCAGTGATTTTTGCACCCATGCTGTTTAACATCTTACATAATTGTTGTATGTATGGTTCGCATGCTGCATTGTAAATAGTGGTAGTGCCTTTTGCAAGTACTGCCGCCATTAAGATATTTGCTGTACCTGTTACTGATGCCTCATCGAGTAACATGTATGTGCCTTTTAGTTCAGATGCATCAACGCTGAAGAAAGAATCTTTCGGATCGTAGTTGAACTTTGCACCTAATTTTTGAAAGCCTAAGAAATGAGTATCTAATCTTCTTCTTCCAATTTTATCACCACCTGGGCGAGGAATGTAAGCTTGTTTGAAGCGCGCTAAAAGCGGACCTACAATCATTACAGAACCGCGTAAGGCAGCGCCTTTCTTTTTAAACTCATCGGTTGTGAAATATTTCAAATTAATTTCATCAGCCTTAAAAGTATACGTGTCTTTAGAAAGTCTTTCTACTTTAACCCCCATGTCTCTTAACAAATCAATTAATTTGTTAACATCTACAATGTCGGGTATATTAGATATCGTAATCAACTGATCTGTTAAAAGAACAGCAGAAATGATTTGTAATGCCTCGTTTTTAGCACCTTGTGGCGTAATTTCACCTTTTAGCTTTTTGCCACCTATGATTTCAAAAGTATCCATAAATAAAAAATCCTTTATCGGGTTTGAAGATAAAGGATTTTGAAAGATTTATGAAATAATAATATTCACAAACATTAATAACGATGTTTGCTCTGATTGTTTTTCTTATTGCGGTTATTATTATTGTTGTTGTTATTGTTCGTATTGTTGTTCTTATGCTTGAAGTTATTGTTTCTTGGTGGAGTATTCTTTCTAACTTCAACCTTCAATAAATTGGTATTCTCATCAACCTCTAATTCACCATTTGATAATTTCTTTAAATCAGAAATAATCGTTTCATCACTCACTGTATCTTTATTCCATGTCACATATGACATTTTCATGAAATTAGCGATTTGTGCTACTAATTGTGATCTTCTTTCAGGCTCATCAGCAGATACTGATCTAGCTTTCTCAATCATCAACTCAACCGTTTTACCATAATGTTTGTAATGTATGTTATGCATTGGGTATGGTACTTTCTTAGGTTTTGTATCTAATGATTCTTTGGATGGAATAGGATAGGGAGAGTCTACATCTAAATCAAAATCAGCAATGATGAACAAATGATCCCATAGCTTATGTTTAAAGTCAGCAACGTCTCTTAAATGCGGATTCAAGAATCCCATTAAGTCAATAACTGCCTGTGCATGCTTATTTCTCTCATCTTTGGTTGGCAAGGTTTTAATAAACTTTACCATGTTTTGTATATTTCTACCATACTCTGCATATAATAATGCTGGTCGGGTAGTATTATAATCGAATGTCATCTCTGTAATTTCTAACTAACTATGCGCAATTTAGCAAATTTTAATAACAATTGTTTTTTCCCAAGCCCATTAAAGTGAATGGTTGTCTTAATATCGCCAGTACTGCCTTCCATTTCTAGCACCTTGCCAAATCCGAATTTTTGATGCTCTACTTCCATGCCAACTCTAATGTCGGTCGGATTTGATGGTACAAAGTCGGCACTTGCCACGTGATTAAATACTTTATTAGCACTAGGTTGAACGGTCGTTTTCGGCTTAACCGATACACTGTTATACTGATCTGGGTCTTTATCAAAAAACGAATTTCCTTGTATTGGTTTTTGTAGATAATTTACCTCTAAATATTTTGAATCAATTTCTTCTAAGAATCTGCTCGGGTCGCATGAAATAGGAGAGCCCCATTTGTAACGAGAGATAGCATAACTAAGTGTTAGCTTTCTTTCAGCTCTAGTAATTGCCACATAAAATAATCTTCTCTCTTCTTCTAAGTCAGCTCGTGAATGCAATGACATTTGAGATGGAAATAAATTCTCTTCTAAGCCAACAACATATACATGCGGAAACTCCAATCCTTTAGCAGAGTGAATCGTCATCAACGATACATGATCTTTGTCTTTATCTTCTTCTTTTTCATCACCCGTAAGCAAAGCAACATCTTGTAAAAAGACATCCAAACTTGGGTTATCTATATCATCTCGCTCTGAGAAATCTTTTATACCATTCAATAACTCTTGAATGTTTTCATATCTATTCAATCCCTCAACCGACTTATCATCGTATAGCTCTTTCAACAATCCGCATTGTTTTGCAATATGTGACGCAGCATCAAATGCCGATTGATTTTTGATCACTACCGCAAAACTCTTAATCATCATAGCAAACTGCTCAATGCTATTGCCCGATTTACCTCCGATGTGTTGGGCTGCATGATTCGCTACTTCCCATAAAGAAGTCTTCTGTTCATCAGCTACTAGAATTAATTTATCGAGACTGGTCTTACCAATACCACGAATAGGGTAGTTGATTACTCTTTTGAAAGCCTCCTCATCAACATGATTAACAGCCAACCTAAAGTAGGCAATCAAATCTTTAATCTCTTTTCTCTGATAAAATGAAAGTCCGCCGTAAATTTTATACGGTATGTTCATCTTTCTCAAAGCTTCTTCCATCGCTCTCGATTGAGAGTTGGTTCTATATAAAATTGCGAAATCTTTATTTCTTAAATTCTCATTATCTCTAGCTTGGGCAATAGATTCAGCCACTAGCTTACCTTCTTCATTATCAGTAAATGCTTTTAATAAAGAGATTTTTTCACCACTTTCTTTTTGTGAAAAAACATTCTTCTGAATCTGATCTTGATTGTTCTTGATGATTGAATTAGCGACCTGAACGATGTTTTGTGTCGAGCGATAATTCTCTTCGAGTTTATAAACTTTTAAATCAGGGTAGTCTTTCTCAAAGTTTAATATATTCTGAATGTTCGCCCCTCTAAATGCATATATACTCTGTGCATCATCACCCACTACACATATGTTCTCATTAATAGCTGCAAGTTTTTTAACTATCAAATATTGTGAGTAGTTAGTATCTTGATACTCATCAACCATTATATACTTGAACTTATGTTGATACTTGTGTAATACATCCGGATGATCGCGTAACAATATATTCGTCTTGAAAAGCAAATCATCAAAGTCCATCGCCCCAGCACGTTCGCATCTATTTGAATACAATGAGTAGATGTATCCGATTTTACTTTTCCCTAATGAATAATCTTCAGCTTGAATCTGATCATTTTCATTGTATTCTTTTGCAGAAATCAAATTGTTCTTTGCGCTAGAAATACGATGTAAAACGTGATTCGGATTATAGTTTTTCTCGTCTAGATTTTGTTCTTTTAAAATTGATTTGATTAATGATTTAGCATCATCCTTATCATAGATAGTAAAATTCGCTGGATAACCAATTTTATCGGCCTCCATTCTCAATATTCTAGCAAATACTGAGTGGAAGGTACCCATCCATATATTTCTTGCATTGCCACCAACAATACTGGTAATACGTTGGCGCATTTCTGCAGCTGCTTTGTTAGTAAAGGTTAAGGCTAATATACTAAACGGATCGACTCCGTTATTAATCATATGTGCTATGCGATAGGTGATTACCCTGGTTTTACCTGAGCCCGCACCAGCCACTATCATCATAGGCCCATTTAAATTCTCAACAGCAGCTCTTTGCTGTGGGTTTAATAATTCTAAATAATTCGACATTCCCGCTTAATCTCTTATCAATCAAAAATAATAAAAAAAGGGATTCTTAGAATCCCTTTTTATTAACAATTTTCTTGTTGTATGTTATTATTCAATAATACTTATTTCACCAATTTTGTAATTAACCTTTGAATTACCTAATATACTAATAGATATTTTATCAGTAGGGTAGGCAATAACATGCATAACACCTGATTTATATTGTCTGCATTTTTCAGGTGGTATAATAATATTTTCTTTTTTATTGTTAAAGACAGGCTTATAGGTCATTTCACCATTAATATCTACTGAAGTATAACACAAAGTTGCATTTTTTGGTCGAGCCATTACTTTGCGCTTTTTATAATTTAGTATCTTTTCATTTCTTTTTTCATCATTATAAAACAAATAAATCTTATCGTTCTTAATCATCGATGAGTATGAACTATAAAACCCACCATCATTTACTGTGTGTTGTCTTTTTGGTACTAAACTCACCCAGTTTATTTTACATTTTTCATCATAACTAAACAACAATATATCATTGTTGTAATAATGGTAAGTAGTGGTAGTCACTCCATTTGAACTTCTCGTTGTTCTAACTATAATATATTCTTGTTCTGTAATTAATACATAACCACCGTTTTCTTTAAAAATTATTTCTTTTAAAATTAAGGAATAAATTCCTTTATCTTTTTTAGCTTTCTTTTTTCTGTAAGTAATAGCATTTAATTCATCAGATATTTCTTCCATACTTTTATGCAACAAATTATTTGTTTTGCCATCAATTATTAAATTAAGAATACCTTGAGCACCAGTTTTACTAGTGTTTGCATATGAACTAGCAAAAATTAAATTTCCATCAGTATTAATTCTCATTATACTACTTAAAAGAAACTTATCACCATCAACTATAAATTCCTTTTGTTCCTTTAATATTGGGTCATAGCTATAAATAGTATATCTATATTTTGGTCGTTGATTCGACTCAGATTTAATTCGTTCACTTTGTTTTAGTTTTTGAATACCTAAAACATATACTTTACCATTATTATCTACAGTATATGCATCGAATGTGAATTTATCATCCTTAACATCTAAATTGAAAGTTTTTTCCCATAGTAAGTTAAAATTATTATCATATACTTTACACTTATAAGATTCATTATCTTTACTCTTATTCTTAGGTGTTGCATGATTTAATATTAATATTTTCGTAGAGTCGTTTGAATATCTCAAATCATATCTACCTGATTGTTTCTTTGATTTTGCAGATATTTGATCTAATTCATTATAATCATTTTCAACTATACCCTTTTCATTTATACTGTTTACGAATAAATAATTCAAATCAGTACTTTTATTATAAAAACTAGAAAAAACATAAAATTTATTATTTAATATTTCAATATCTTCTAGTAGAATTTCATTTGCCTTTTTATTATTTGGCATTACTAACTGAGTGGTCTTTGATTTGTTAAATGCATTATCGAATCTCTCTAAATAAATATCTGGTTTTGACTTGAAAGAAAACATCTCTCTTTGATATCTTAAGGCATAAACCTCATCATCTTTATATCCAGCAAGGCTAACACTTGATGATTTTGATTCAATAGTAGGGCCTAATTTTAGAGTCACATTCTGTGCTTCAGAATTTTTAATGTTTAAAATGACTACAAAGATTGCAACTAAGCATTTAATTAAGGTTTTTCTCATTTTTTTATTTTTTTGTAAAATATATATTTTAAATAAATATTGAAATATTATTTAAAAAAAGTATTTATGTAAAAAATATTTTTAAACAAATTATGTACCACAAAAAAATCTTTTTATTAATAATTGCTATTTTAAGTAATTATATATCATTTGCTAACAATAATTTTAGTAGCAAAATTGACACTACTAAGACTTATAAAGTAAATGTATTTTCTACAGATGAAGTATTACCTCAGTTTAATACTAAAGCAAGTGATCTACCTAAGTATGCTATTAAAATAGATCCACTTTTGATAATTTCTGGAGATATCCCTTTGTTTTTTGAAACAAAAATTTCGAAACAATTTAGTGTAGAATTAGGGCTTGGATTTACAAGTTCTCAATACAATTTATTGAGCATTGATATGATAGAAAATGCACCAATTGATGAACAGGCTCCACTGGGATATAGTTTTAGAGTTGCACCTAGGTTTTATTTGCCAAATTATGATGAAGCTATAAATGGATATTATGTAAGCACTCAGCTTTTATTAAGAAAATATAATAGCTTGTACGATAATTCAAGCTCGGGCATTAAACAAAATTTAGAACTTATTAAGCAACAAACTGATTTTAAGGTGCTTTTCGGATTTCAAAATATAGAAGACTATGCATTCTTATTAGATTATTACGTAGGTGTAGGTCTCAGAAAAACATCAAATGATATTATTGAAAGAGACAATAGTGGCAATGCTTATATCACCAATTTAGAGACTTTATTACCAACATTTACCATTGGTGTTAAAATCGGAGTAGCTTTTTAAATCTTCAAATTAGTATATCTTTGCACCATGGAACATATCAATCAATACATAGATAATAACCGTCAACGTTTCTTAGACGAGTTATTAGATTTCTTAAGAATACCTTCAATTAGTGCTGACTCTGCTTATTCTGCTGATGTTTTCAAAACTGCAGAATTCGTTAAAGATAAGTTGATAGCTGCTGGTGCCGATAAAGTAGAGGTTTGCCCTACAGCGGGTTACCCAATTGTGTACGGTGAAAAAATGATTGACCCTAGCTTACCAACAGTTTTGGTTTATGGTCACTATGATGTACAACCTGCAACTCCATTAGAATTATGGGAGACTCCACCATTTGAACCTAGCATTCGTAAAACTGCTGTTCACCCTGATGGTGCTATATTTGCAAGAGGTGCTTGTGACGATAAAGGTCAAGTTTATATGCACGTTAAAGCATTTGAATTAATGATGCAAACTAACTCTTTAGCTTGTAACGTTAAATTCATGATCGAAGGTGAAGAAGAAGTAGGTTCATCGAACTTAGGCATCTTCGTAAAAGCGAATAAAGAAAGATTAAAAGCTGATGTAGTATTAATTTCTGATACTTCTATCATTGCTAATGATACACCTTCAATTGACTGTGGCTTACGTGGCTTGAGTTATGTGGAGGTAGAGGTAACCGGACCTAATCGTGATTTACACTCAGGTGTTTACGGTGGTGCTGTTGCAAATCCTATCAATATTCTATCAAAAATGATTGCTTCTATGCATGATGAAAATAATCATATTACCATACCTGGTTTCTATGATGATGTGTTAGAAGTTTCTGCAAGCGATAGAGCTGAAATGGCTAAAACTCCTTTCGATATTGAAGAGTATAAAAAAGATTTAGAGGTTGGCGATGTTTGGGGTGAAAAAGGTTTTTCAACTATAGAAAGAACTGGTATTCGTCCGACTTTAGACGTTAACGGTATATGGGGTGGTTACACTGGCGAAGGTGCTAAAACAGTTTTACCTTCAAAAGCTTACGCTAAAATTTCTATGCGTTTAGTGCCTAACCAAACTTCAGATAAAATCACAGAAATTTTCAAAAAACACTTTGAGTCAATTGCTCCTGCTTCAGTAAAAGTAGAAGTTAGACCTCACCACGGTGGTGAGCCAGTTTTAACTCCGACTGACTCTGTAGCTTTTCAAGCTGCTAGCAAAGCAATGCAAGAAACTTATGGTAAGAAACCAATACCTACAAGAGGTGGTGGTAGTATTCCAATTGTTGCTTTGTTTGAAAAAGAATTGGGATTAAAGTCTGTGTTGATGGGCTTCGGATTAGATTCTGATGCTTTGCACTCACCAAATGAGCATTACGGTTTATTCAATTACTACAAAGGAATTCAAACGATTCCATTGTTCCATAAATACTTTGCTGAATTAAGTAAGTAAAATAAACCAAAACATACAAAGGCTTGCAATTATTGCAGGCCTTTTTTATTTGCCCTTGACGTAAATCAAAGGTAGCCTCCATCCGAAGTAATGACTAGTAATTCTTATGCTTATAATGAATATGCCGGCCAACCAGGCACTTGTACCTTCATGAATATTTAAATACAATAAAAAGAAATAAAGTATACCTCCTGCAATACATGCTGATGCATAAATATCTTTTCTGAAAACATAAGGTATTTCATTTAAAATTACATCTCTTAAAATTCCTCCGAAGCAACCCGTAACCGTACCTAATGCTATGCAAACAATAGGGTGTAGCTCAAACAAAATTGCTTTCTCTATTGCAACCATGCAAAACACCGCTAAGCCTATTGTATCGAACCAGAAGATGGGTTTCTGCATGCGAATTAATTTTTTCAAAAAGAAAAGTGAAAGCACATATGCTATTAAAATGGTGACGATGATTTGTAAATTCAATAACCATGCTACTGGCGCATCGCCTATTAATAAATCACGGATGGTACCGCCACCAATTGATGATACAAAGGTGATGATTAACACTCCGAATACATCTAATCTCTTACGCATTGCAGAAAATGCACCTGATAAGGCAAAGGCAAAGGTTCCGAGTATTTCTATGATTTCAATGAATGTCATTTGAAAATAAATTTGATTAATCGCTCTTTTTAAAACAAAGCTTAATACTTTTGATTTAATAAAGATATCATTCTTTTAAAAAATATATGAATAAGCTAATTAATGAAACCTCACCATATTTATTGCAACATGCTCATAACCCTATTGAATGGTACCCTTGGGGCGCTGAAGCTTTAGAAAAAGCTAAGAAAGAAAATAAGCTAATTGTAGTAAGCATCGGATACTCAGCTTGTCATTGGTGCCATGTGATGGAGAAAGAATCGTTTGAAGATCATGAAGTGGCTGAAGTGATGAATGCATTGTATGTGAATATTAAAGTTGATCGTGAAGAACGCCCCGACATTGATCAAATTTATATGAGCGCCTTACAATTAATGAATGGTACTGGTGGCTGGCCTTTGAATTGTATTTTATTACCTGATCAAAGACCAATATATGGAGGTACTTATTTTAAGAAAAAAGACTGGATAAATATATTGTCGAACATAGCAGCAATGCATCGCAATAAACCTCAAGAACTAGTTGATTATGCTACAAAATTAATTGAGGGTGTTCGTAAAATGGAGCTTATTGCTACTAAAGCGAGCACACATCAAATTGAAGAAAATGAACTACAAGATGTTTATACTAACTGGAGAAGATTTTTAGATTTTGATTTCGGTGGTACCCAAGGTGCTCCGAAATTCCCTGTGCCGGTAAACATCTCTAATCTATTAAAACATACTAAGTATTACCCTTCAGAGCAAATTGACTATTACTTGCAAAACACTTTGCACAGAATAGCTCGCGGTGGTATCTATGATCAAATGGCAGGGGGAATTTATCGATACTCTGTAGATGCCTATTGGAAAATTCCGCATTTCGAAAAAATGTTGTACGACCAATCTCAGTGTATTTCTTTATATGCCGATGCTTATAGAAATTACCAACATGATTTGTATAAGAAGACTTTTAAATCAAACATTCAATTTTGTTTAAATGAATTAAAAAACACTTCGGATGGTGGTTTCTATTCAGCACTTGATGCTGACTCAGAAGGGGTAGAGGGTAAGTTTTATTGCTGGACAGTCGATGAGTTAAAGAAAGCACTGAATGATGATGCTAGTCTTTATATAGAGTATTATCAAATGAGTGAAGAAGGTAATTTTGAACACTCATTAAATAATTTATTTGCTGTACAAGAAGTAGAATCGATTTTAGAAAAATACCAATTAACCGAAGAAGAGTTATTACTTAAAATAGATGCACTCAATTCAAAATTATTAGATATCCGAAGTAAGAGAATTAGACCTTCATTAGATGATAAACAATTGTGTTCTTGGAATGCCTTAATGATTAAAGCATTTTGTGATGCATATTTAGCAGAGCCCAATGAACATTACCTTTCAGAGGCAATTGAGTGTTATGATTTTATTAGGAAAAACTTATTTGTTGAAGGTAAATTGTACCGCTCTTACAAATCAAAACAAGCTAAAATTGATGCGTTTTTAGATGACTATGCATTTTACATTGAAGCATTAATTTGCTTATTCGAAATTACTGCCGAAGAGAAATATATTCAAGAGGCTGATGTTTTAATTAAGCATTGCATTAAGAATTTTAATGATGAGCAATCGGGAATGTTTTGGTACACTTCATCAAGCAGTGAAGAATTAGTTGCTAGAAAACAAGAATTTTATGATAGTGTGATACCATCATCAAATTCTGTTATGATGAATAATCTTTTCAAAATGGCAGTAATTATTGGTAATTCAGAATACGAAGAGATTGCTGATAATATGGTTTTTGTAATGAAAGATCAACTGAAGAGATATCCGCCTTCATATTCAAATTTCACCAATGCATTATTAAGAAAATCAAAACCAAGCATTGAAGTGGTGATTGTAGGTGAAAAAGCAAGAGAACTTTATTTAGAATTGAATACCAGATACCTTGCAAACATTAATATTTTCTATACAAATCTTAAATCTGATTTACCAATTTTTCAATCGAGATTTGTTGATGGTAAAACTTTAATGTATGTATGTATCAATAAAGCTTGTCATTTACCAGTTGAAAGTATTGATGAAGTGATAGCACAACTACCGTTCAAATAGCTAATAATATCAATAGTATCAGAGCTCATTGCTTTTACTTTTTGAATAGTTTTTATACGGATGTACTCATTGAATTGCCAGTCAATTAACTTGGTAGATTCGTATAAATTATTCAAATTGCTAATTTCGATTTGAATTTTTGAAGGATGTTCAACATTACCAAACACCTTTATTGATTTAATGCTAATGCTTTTGTCTTTACTAGTAAAGCTTATGCTTGTATCACTTTCTAAGACTTCAAAACTATTTTTAAAAGCTGGTTTATTTATATCGTAGTTCTTTAGGTCTAACAAGTCTTTTTTAATTTTTTCTGATTCTATTTTTACTTGTTCTATAACTGAAGTATCGTTTACTAAAAACTTACATAAACTATCAGATTGAATCGCAGCAATCTCTTGATCAACTAATTTGTCGATGTTGAATGAATAGTTATTGATATTATTCTTTTTGTCAGGTTCTGTTGAACATGCAAAAAATATAACAGATATTAATACTAGACTTATTATTCTCATATTATTTTATTAATAAACTAGTACCATTCATTTCTTCTGGTTTTTCTATATTCATTAAATCTAAAATCGTTGGTGCAATATCTGCAAGTCCGCCGTCTTTTAATTTAAACGCCTCTTCATGAATCAATATGCACGGAACTAAATTCGTTGAGTGCGCTGTATTGGGTGTACCATCCTCATTAATCATAAAGTCGGCATTACCATGATCGGCAATGATGATAAATGAATAACCATTTTTAAGTCCAGTATTTACTACTCTTTCAACACATTGATCAACCGTCTCAACTGCTTTAACTACTGCTTCAAAAACGCCTGTATGTCCGACCATATCAGGGTTTGCAAAGTTCAAGCAAACGAAATCAGTTTCAGCTTTTTCAAGTTCTGTTGTAATAGCAGATGCAATTTCATTGGCACTCATCTCTGGTTGTAAATCATAGGTTGCAACCTTTGCCGATGGTATCAATATTCTCTTTTCATTTTCAAACGGTGTCTCTTGTCCGCCCGAAAAGAAAAAAGTCACATGCGGATATTTTTCAGTCTCAGCTATTCTTATTTGTGATTTACCATTTGCAGAAAGCACTTCACCTAATGTATTCTTTAAATTATCTTTATCAAAAATCACCTTTACATTTTCGAAGCTATCATCGTAATTAGTCATAGTTACATAATGCAAGTTTAGCTTATGCATATTGTACTCATGAAAATCTCTTTGAGTTAAAGCGATGGTAATTTCTCGACCTCGATCTGTTCTGAAGTTAAAGCTAATCACTACATCACCTTCTTGAATTTTCGCAAGCTCATTATTGTTTTCATCAGTCATTACAAATGCTTTCATGAATTCATCTGTAATTCCTTTATCATATTGCTCTTTTACTGATTCAATGATATCGTTTGTTTTTATACCATCTGCATTAACTAAAAGATCGTACGCAAGCTTTACACGTTCCCAACGCTGATCTCGATCCATCGCATAATATCTACCTATTACAGTCGCTAATTTGGCTTGATTATTATTTGATTTATTATGCTCTAAAAGTTCAGCTAAATAATTAGCACCACTTTTAGGGTCGGTATCTCTACCATCTAAGAATGCATGTATGAAAACATGCTCAGTGTTCATTTTTTGTGCAATGTCACACAGTGATTTTAAGTGGTTTATATGAGAATGTACACCACCGTCTGATAGTAGTCCAATAAAGTGTACATTTTTCTTCTCTCTTTTTGCATAGTTCAAAGCCTGTGTTAAAACATCATTTTCTGCTAAAACTCCATTTGTACAAGCTTTATTAATTTTTACTAATTCTTGAAAAATTACTCTCCCTGATCCTATAGTAAGATGTCCGACCTCTGAATTACCCATTTGCCCATCAGGTAAGCCTACCGCTTCGCCCGATGCAACTAATTTAGAATGAGGATATTTTGAATACAAAGAATCAACAAAAGGAGTGTTTGCATTCTGAATTGCATCTGCTGTTTTCTTGTTGCCAAGTCCCCAGCCATCTAATATTAATAGTGCGACTTTTGAATTTTTCATATGCAAATATACCGAAAGCGAATCATTGGCACAGTTTTTATGTATATTTAATCACCCAAGTAGGAAAATGAAACGAATAATACTATTAATCTTATTTATTAGTCTAAATATCTACCATGCACATTCACAGTCTGAATTGCTTGAAGATATTACCGTTTCTTTTAAATCAGCAGATCATCGTTTATTGGCCAAACATTTTAGCGGTAAAATTGAGATTAACTTATTAGATCAATCAAACGTTTACAGCAGACCACAAGCTGAAATGGTCATGAAAGATTTCTTCAGCAAATACGAGCCCACAGATTTCCAAATACTCTACAAAAATAACCCTAGCAATGAGCAAGTTCGTTTTGCCATTGGTCAATTAGATAGTTACGCCGGTCGTTTCAGAATTTTCTTCATCTTAAAAACCATTGATGGCGTGGTTTATATTCAAGAGATGCGCTTCGAACAAGAGCGTAGTCGCTAATATTTATATCTTTGTTTTTTTAAAATTTTATGAATTATTCTAAAGAAGAACTATATCAATTTATTGATAGAGCTATCTTAGAGGATGTTGGAGAAGGTGATCATACTTCACTATCAACAATTCCTGCAGGTACTCAAAGCAAAGCACAGTTATTGGTAAAAGAATCGGGTGTGTTAGCCGGACTTGCTGTGGCACTTGAAATTTTTAATAGAATTGACAATACTCTTAAAATAGATACTTTCAAAAATGATGGTGATATTATTGCTGTCGGAGATATTGTTTTAAAAGTATATGGTTCGGCTCATTCCATTTTAAAAGCGGAGAGATTAGTGCTTAATACTATGCAAAGAATGTCGGGCATTGCTACCACTACCAACAAGATTGTTCAAAAGGTAGAGGGTACTAATTGCAAGATTTTAGATACTAGAAAGACAACACCTGGATTAAGATTTTTAGAGAAAGAGGCGGTTAAAATAGGGGGCGGACATAATCATAGAATTGGTTTATATGATATGATCTTAATTAAAGATAATCATGTTGATTATGCTGGTGGTATTAAGCAAGCATTGCAGAATGCTAAGGCTTATGTAAAAACATTAGGCAAAGAGTTAAAAATTGAAATAGAGACTCGAAACTTAGAAGAATTGAATCAGGCTTTAGAAGAAGGAGGTTTCTTTAGGGTAATGCTCGATAATTATAGTTTTGATGATATAAGAACTGCTGTTAAACTTGTCAACGGTAAGTATGAAGTAGAAGCTTCTGGAGGCATAGTACCCGAAAATGTTCATTTATACGCACAATGTGGTGTTGATTGTATTTCGATGGGTGCGTTGACACATTCAGTTAAGTCGCTGGACTTAAGTCTAAAAGCTTTTTGATGATATTTAGATTTAATAATTGATTTCAAAATAGATAAAAATGCTATTTTTGAGAATCAAGAGAAATGTTATCATTTAGTACATCAATAGCGCTCCTAATATCTTACTTGTATGGCTCAATACCAACTGCAATATGGTTGGGTAAAGCTTTATACGGCATAGATGTTCGTGAATATGGAAGCGGCAATGCTGGTGCTACCAATACATTTAGAATTCTTGGTAAGAAAGCTGGTATACCTGTGTTAATCATAGATGTACTCAAAGGCTTTACTGCAACTAATCTAGTTTACTTTGTAGGTAATTTCACTCCAGGTACAGCACAATTCTCCAATTTTCAGTTGGTATTGGGTATTACGGCGGTGGTCGGACATATATTCCCCATTTTTGCTGGATTTAGGGGAGGTAAGGGAATAGCAACATTATTTGGTATGATCATAGCTGTTCACCCTGAAGCATCGGGAATTGCTTGTATTGTATTTATTATAACCTTATTGCTCACAAAATATGTTTCATTGAGCTCTATGCTTGCAAGCTTTATGTTCCCTGTAATCATCATTTTGTTCTTCAACGAAACTACCACCAAAACTCAATTACTATTTGCAATTTCTGTTTGTATTTTAGTAATGTTTACCCATCAAAAGAATATTGAAAGGCTTTTAAAAGGTAAAGAATCAAAAGCCAATCTTTTTAAAAAAACTACCTAGTTTGGTAGAGTTTTTGCTCTTAACGTCAATTATGAATAATATGAAATATAAATTTTACTTAACGGCCTTATTATTAGGTGTTAATGTGTTTTTTGCTACAGCACAAGATCAGGTAAAAGTGATTCGTTGCGAGACAGTAAAATACATGAATGAGGTTCAAAACAAAGACCCTCAATTTTTGATTAATCAAGCTGAATTAGAGAGACAAACTGCTGAATATGTCTCATCTTTAAATTCAAATAAATCAACTAATGCGGCTACTAGCCAGAGAGTTAAAAGAATTATTCCGATTGTATTTCACGTATTTCACAACGGCGGTCCAGAGAACATCTCTAAACAAAGAATCTTAGAGCAAGTTGAAATTTTAAATCGCGACTTTCAAAGATTAAACGCTGATACTAACGAAACAAATCCCATTTACAAATCTATCGCTGCAAATTGCGACATCGAATTCCGTTTAGCTAAAATAGATCCGAATGGTAATTGCACAGATGGTATTGTTAGAGTTAAAACAGACTTAACATATAATGCTGACGATAATATTAAAGCGTTAAGCCGTTGGCCTAACAATAAATACTTCAATGTTTGGGTAGTTGAAACAATTTCAACCACTCAAGTAGGTGGTGTGGTATTAGGTAGATCTCAATTCCCTGGTGGTAGCAATAACACCGATGGTGTATTATTAAAAGCTACAGTTACTGGTAATACTACTACCTTCAATAATTATGGTAGAACATTGACACATGAAATCGGACATTCATTAAACCTTAGACATATCTGGGGAGATGCAATATGTGGAAATGACTTTGTAGCTGATACACCTCCACATAATGATGCAAACTCAGGTTGCCCGAAGAATAGAGTTTCATCTTGTGTTTCAGGTAACGTTATAGAGATGACAGAAAACTATATGGACTATACAGATGGTTTGTGTCAGAATATGTTTTCAGAAGGACAAAAAACTAGGATGGAAGCAGTATGGAATTCTACAACTAATGGTAGAAATAATTTATACTCACCAGCAAACTTAGTTGCTACAGGTACTAACGACGGTTATGTAGCTACACCTTGTGCTCCGGTTGCTGATTTCAATAGAAAGCAAGAGATTTGTTCAGGTACAGTTGCAGCCTTTACTGATGGAAGTTTTAATACAGATGTAACTGCATGGGAGTGGACATTCGAAGGTGGAACACCATCAACTTCTACTGCTCAAAACCCTAGCGTTAGCTACCCTACAGCTGGTAGATACGATGTAAAATTAAAGGTAACAAGTGCAGGTGGTGTTGATAGTATTGTGAAAGCTGATTACATACGAGTATTCGAAAGTATATCAACTAAAGTGCCTCCATTTACATTAGATATGGAAGATGCTTCTATATTTAATAACAATGCAGTAAATGCTGGTGGTAATAAGAAGAATTGGGATTTGGTTACTAATGCTGGCTTTAGTTCAAGCTCATCTTTAGCAATGAAATATTTTGGCATATCAGACGGACAGTCGAATGATATTTTATTACCTACAATTAACTTCAAAGGAACTACAGCACCTAAGTTGACTTTCAACTATGCATATGCTAGAAGAACTACTTTATCGAATGATAATTTAACATTAGGATTCTCTAGAAATTGTGGAGTATCGTTCTCGAACTTATTTAATAAGAGCGGAAGTGCATTAGCAACTACTGCAAACTCTACAAGTTCATTTATACCTTCATCTGATGCACAATGGACAACAGTTGAAGTACCTCTAGACGCATATACTAACGAAGACAACGCTTACATAAGATTCAGAGCTACAAACGACGGACCGGGTAGTAACATATACATCGACAACATCGTTTTCTCAGTAACTACAGGTATCGATAATTTCTTAGCTAATAATTTGAATTTATCTATTGCACCAAATCCGTTTGAAAATTCTACGAATGTGAATTTCTATTTAGTACAAGATGCCAAAGTTCAAATTAGCTTATTCGATTTATTAGGTAGAGAAGTTAAAACACTTGATGCATCATTACTTAACGCAGGTAGTCATAGTATCGAATTCAATACTAATAACGAATTCAATTCAGGAGTTTACTTATTGAAAGTAAAAGTTAATGGAATTGAGAAAGTAGAGAAAGTTATTATTAAGTAACCAGTAACTAGTTACTAGTTACTAGTTACAAAAAGGTACCACGAGATATCGTGGTACCTTTTTTAATTTATACCCAATACTTTTTTTATCGCTGCTGCTTTTAGCATGCATTCATCGTATTCAATTTCAGGTATCGAGTCATATGTAATTGCACTACCAACATTATAACTTAGAATTTTCGTTTCAGAATCGTAGAATAATGATCGAATAATTACATTGAAATCAAACTCTTTTTTCTCATTGTCAATATAACCCACAGCACCTGAAAATGCTGACCTTTTCACCTTTTCGTAATCTTCAATTAACTGCATTGCTCGTACTTTTGGAGCACCAGTCATTGAACCCATAGGGAAACAAGATTTAATAATATCAACTACATGTATATTCTTTTTTGCTGTACCTACTATAGTACTTATCATTTGATGTAATTGCGGAAAAGTATATATACCAAAAAGTTCTTCTACATGTATGCTACCAGTTTCTGAACATTTTTTTAAATCATTTCGCACTAAATCAACAATCATCACATTCTCTGCTCGTTCTTTTTCAGAATTCAATAATTCTTCTTTGTCTCTTGCAATATTTGATGTTCGTTTAATGGTTCCTTTGATGGGTTGTGATATTATTTTTTTACCTAGTTTTTTTAAAAAGCGTTCTGGACTTGCAGAAATAATATATTGATTGTTAAACTTCAATAGGCATGCAAATGGGTTAGGAGAGAACTGTTTTAATTGATTGTATATACTTACTACATTACATTTATATTCAGAAATTATGAATGAAATGCAATAATTTATCTCGTAAATATCTCCGTCTAAAATATGTTTTTTTAAAGTCTTAATGCTCTCAATGTATTCTGCTTCAGTTTGAACTTCTTTGAAATATTTCTGCGGATGTACAAGAATTTGATCATTCTCTTCAAGCTTTGAAATATTCTTAAAATCAAAATTGCTCGACACTAAATGACCTTCAACTTCTGTAACTACAAACTCAGGTTCAAAGAATGCAATGTCGGGGAAATTAATGATGGACTTATTATTAGAGTTAAGCTTTTCTGTATCGTTTTTTAAATCGTATGAAAGCAATCCGTATACTCGAGATTGATTCAAATCACAAAAGTCTTTTAATTGCTCAAATGCATTTTCATAATTACTAGACAATACTCGTTTAGTACCAAAAGCTAACTCCCAATTAATGCTAGAGTATTTCTCTTGGTATTGATTACTATCTAGTAAGCAATAGTGATGATAATGTTTATCTACCCAGCGAATGAGTTCTAATTTATGCTCTTCGGTGGCAGTGATTTGAAACATTAATTACGACATCAATAAAGTTTGAACTCTATCTGGACCTACAGATAAATATTTAATAGGAACGTTTAATTCTTTCTCTAAATATTGTATGTATTCTACCAATTTAGTAGGTAATTCATTTTTATCTGTGATGCTGGTTAAATCTTCTTTCCATCCTTCTAATTCATGCCAAACTGGTTCTGGTTGAATACTTAAAATGTCGTAAGGCATGTAATCAATTTTCTCACCATTCCAGATGTAATGAGTACATACTTTAACAGATTCAAAACCACTTAACACATCAGCCTTAGTCATTACTAATTCAGTAACACCATTCAAAAGAATTGCATATTTTAAAGCAGGTAAATCTATCCATCCACATCTTCTTGGTCTACCAGTAGTAGCTCCAAATTCATGTCCGATCTTACGAAGTTCTTCACCAATCTCATTATCTAATTCAGTAGGGAAAGGTCCGCCACCCACACGAGTACAATACGCTTTAAAAATACCAATCACATCTCCAATTTTAGAAGGAGCGACACCTAAACCTGTGCAAGCACCGGCAGTGGTAGTATTTGATGAGGTAACATATGGATAAGATCCGAAGTCAATATCTAACAATGTACCTTGAGCACCTTCGGCTAAAACTTTTTTGCCTTCTGCTAAGTATTTGTTTACTAAGTGTTCAGAGTCTACTTGTTGCATTGATTTTAATAAGTCAATACCTTCGAACCATTGTTTTTCGTATTCAGAGAAATCTGTATCGATATCATAATGCGATAATGTTTCTAAGTGTTTAGCAATTAGTGTATCGTATTTCTCTTTGAAGTCTGGTAACATAGTGTCACCGACGCGTAAGCCTTTTCTACCAATTTTATCTTGGTAAGTAGGGCCGATACCTTTTAAAGTAGAGCCGATTTTAGAGTTACCCATTCTAGATTCAGATGCAGCATCTAATAATCTATGAGTAGGTAATATTAAATGAGCTTTTTTAGCTATTACTAATTTGCCTTTAGCAATTGGGTCATAACCGTTTTCTCTTAATTTATCTATTTCTTTTTTGAAGATAACAGGGTCAATGACTACACCATTACCTATAAGATTCAATGTTTTATCATTAAAAACACCTGAAGGGATGGTATTTAAAACATATTTTTTGCCATCGAATTCTAATGTATGACCAGCATTTGGCCCACCTTGAAATCTAGCAATTAAATCGTATTGCGGACATAAAACGTCTACGATTTTACCTTTACCTTCGTCGCCCCATTGTAAGCCTAATAAAACATCCACGCGCATATGTAATTCTTATTTCGTTGTATTTGAATTGGTTAAATTTTGTTGATTGTTGTATGATTCACATTTACCATCATTCTTAAGTTTGGTGCATGAACCATATAGATTCAATGAATGGTGAGTGATTTCGAATTTTAATAGATCGCCCATCATTGACTGTATTTGTTGAATTCTAGGGTCACAGAACTCAACCACTTTACCACAATCAATACAGATAATATGATCATGTTGCTTGTAGCCATATGACTTTTCAAATTGAGCCATGTTTTTACCAAACTGATGTTTAGTAACTAGGTCGCATGAAAGTAATAGTTCAAGGGTATTGTAAACTGTTGCTCTACTTACTCTGTATTTGCGATTTTTCATGTGAATGTATAGTGATTCAACATCAAAATGGTCGTTTCTTGAGTAAATTTCTTCTAATATTGCAAAGCGCTCAGGCGTTTTACGTAGACTTCTGCTTTCTAAATAAGCTTCAAAAATCTTCTTTACATTATCAATGGTTTCGTTTGTTGACATCTTAATCCCTTAAACAGAACAAAATTAATTATTTATTCATCATTAACACCTCTATAAGTAATGAAGTTTTAAACACTTGCATTGTTGGTATCGAATCGGGTAACTGATATTACACCATTTACTTGCTTTAACTTCTTAATTAATGTGTCTAGATGTGAGGTATCATTCACGTAGACCATCAATGTACCCTCGAAAATACCATCATCTGAGTCAACCGTTATTGATCGCATATTCACCTTGAAATCGTTAGAAACTACTTTAGTGATATTGTTCACAACTCCCACATCATCAGTGCCTGTAAGTCTAATTCCGGTTAAAAATGCAATTTCTTTTTGTCCGGTCCACTTAGCTTTCACAATTCTATAACCGAAGTTTGACATGAGTTTGATGGCGTTCGGACAGTTAGTTCTATGAATTTTAATGCCTTCGTTAATAGTTACGAAACCAAATACATCATCGCCTGGTATTGGGTTACAGCAGGGGGCAAGCTTATAATCAATTTTTTGTAAATCTTCACCAATGAGTAATATATCAGAGTCTTTACTCTTGATTTGTTTCATGTATTTATCAAGAGACTCTTTTTCTATTTTTTCAGGAGATTTTTGACTTGGCTTTTTCTCTGCAAGTTGAAACTCTCTTAATTCTTTTAAATCTATTTCTCCTTTCGCTACTTTATAATACAATTCAATATTACTTGGCAGTCCGAAGAATAAGGTCAATTTATTAATAGTTTGAATATTATTATTGATTTTTAAGCTCTTTAGCTTACGATCCATAATCTCTTTACCATCTTCAGCAATTTTTACTTTATACTCTTTTAATGCTGATTTTATTTTGGCTTTAGCTTTTGAGGTGATTACGAAGTTTAACCAATCTTCTTTTGGCTTTTGTTTATCAGAGGTGATTACTTCTACCTGATCACCATTTTGAAGTTTATGTGAAAGGGGTACTAATTTATGGTTTACTTTAGCACCAATACATCTACTGCCGAGGTCTGTATGAATTTCAAATGCAAAGTCTAAAGCTGTAGCTCCGAAAGGGAGTTTCATTAAGTCACCCTTAGGTGTGAAAATGAAAATCTCATCAGAAAAAAGATTCATTTTGAAGTCATCGAGGAAGTCGAGGGCGTTGGCTTCAGGACTATTAAGAACTTCACGAACTTTTTGAATCCATTGATCTAAGCCGTTTTC
>JACCDI010321848.1_pt1 | contig 31109 bp, 31 predicted proteins | sample 7442791 | NCBI WGS metagenome assembly JACCDI01 (sample SAMN15323434, study PRJNA562643) | freshwater metagenome | isolation source: river surface water | place: USA:Blue River Watershed | collected 2017-08-15
AAAAATAAAATTCAAAATATTAAAACATACCAATACTATCTATTTTGATTTAAAAAGAATCAAATTTGATTTCAATATAAATTTGTAGTTATATTTGTAAAAAGTTAAAGCATATTTTATGAAAATAGGAAACAAATTAAAATCTTTAAGAGTAAATAAAGGATACACCCCCTGAATTTGTTGCAGAAAAACTTGATATTGCTTTAATAACATACAGGAGGTATGAGAGAAATGAATCTGTTCCTGATTTGAATATGTTAGAAAAAATTGCAGATACCTACGAAATTTCAATAGCAGACCTGCTTATTGATGATAATATAGTATTGAGCAAAGGACAAAAGGGAGGTACTTCAAATAATGCTCTAATCATCAATCAACTTTCAGAAAAACTTATTGAACAATACGAAATACGGCTTAAAGAAAAAGACGAAATCATAGCAGACTTGAGATTGAGATTAAGTAAATGTGAATAGTATTTTTGTAATTATTAATTTTAAGAAATTAAAAAAAAACTCTTTAATTTACATATCAACTAAGGATTTTATTGTTTACGGATGGCAAGTGGCATCTAGATAATTTTTCTTTCCCGAAGTACACGTTGGAATATCTGCAAATGGATACGGTAGATTAGTTGTTGGGTTTTTTATCTCTAATTTAGTTGTATAATTGTCCCCATCATCGTCGACATCGTAATAATCCGGCAAACCATCTTTGTCGGTATCATCATCAGTTGCTGTACCCGCAACTAGTTCTCTATAATATGGTAAATATCTATCCTTGTTTAGGTCTTCATAAAAATCAATAACTCCATCATTATCATGATCTAATCTTTCAATATTGTATAATTTAAAACTAAATACCAACGGAGAATATGGAGGAATAACACTTGACCCCGAATTATAATAAGCCAATCCAGAAGGAATAAACATAATACCCGCACCAAAATTATAATTAGAAACTGTTCCATCTAGGTTTACTATATAAGTTCCTGATTTAAATTGGGGAAAAACTTCTTTCCAACCTTTAATTAAATCACGACCCTGACTTAGTAAATCTAAACCTGAAAGATCTTTCATAGTTTGAGGATATTTATCCTCTTCAAAAAAAGTTGTTTTTATTGTAGTTACATCTGCAATAATTTCTTTAGATAGATATTCGCCCTTATAGGCTGTTAAAATGTTATCTGTATTAGTTGGGTAATCACCGACACCTTCTCTTAACACCAAGTAATATAAGCTATAATCGACACTATGTATCTTTACGGTTCTAACTAAAAGTTTTGGATAGGTAGATGCGTTCAAATAAGAATATATAGAAGGCTGGGTTCCTCCCGTAGGAATTTTAGTGATTGTTACATCTTGATCGTCAACTTTGCCAGGATTAGAGATTACTGTAATATAATTGGTTTTTAAATACTCCTCAATCATAGCAATATCCGTTTTATATTGCTCTGCATAATCTCTTTGCGGTTCAATGGTTGCAGCAGGATCATCCTTAGAACAAGAAAATAAAGAAACTGATGCAATTAATAGAAAAAAATAAAACTTAAATTTGTTCATTATAAATCATTTTTTGAGTGCGCAAGATACAATTTTGATTTATTTTTGTGTTGAATTTAACTTTGATTTTGCAAAATTTATGAGAATAGACAAATATTTATGGTGTGTTCGCTATTATAAAACCAGAAATATGGTTACCGAAGCCTGCAAAAAAAATCACATAACCGTAAATGGGCAGCTTGCCAAACCATCGAAGGAAGTTTTTCCTACGGATAAAATCACATTCAGAAAAGATCAAATCACACAAATAATTACTGTTTTGGATATTCCTGAGAATCGTGTAGGTGCCAAATTAGTTGATATATATCGAAAAAATGAAACACCTGCCGAATCCTATGAACATCTTGTATTATTAAAATTATCGAAAGAACATTATCGAAAAAACGGCACCGGAAGACCAACAAAAAAAGACCGTCGGGACATTGAGGATTTTGGGAATGAAATAAATGAAAAATGACAATGGCAATTTCAATTTCAATGGCAAAAAAGCAATATAAAAATCTTAATGCTTAATACTCCAATCTTAATATTCCAATCTTAATTCTTAAATCTAAAACTTTTTAAAATGAGCAAGAACATCATAATGTCGAACCAGGAAATAGAACATACGATAAAAAGAATTGCTTATCAAATTTATGAAACGTATGTTGATGAGGAAGAGATTATCATTGCGGGAATCGCTTCTAACGGTTTTGTTTTTGCAAAAAAAATTGCAGATGCACTGAATACCATTTCACCGCTGAAAGTTTCGCTTTGCGAAGTACATATCAATAAACACCAGCCCGAATCCGCTGTACAAACCTCATTAACAAAAGAAGCATACACCAATAAAGGATTGGTTTTAGTTGATGATGTACTGAATACTGGAACGACCTTAATTTATGCTGTAAGACATTTTCTAGAGGTTCCTTTAAAGAAATTTAAAACTGCTGTTCTTGTAGATAGAAACCATAAAAAATACCCAGTAAAAGCTGATTTTAAAGGAATTTCTCTTTCAACATCTTCCTTAGACAATGTTGAAGTTGTTTTTAATGAAAATGGAGAAAATTATGCTTTTCTAAGCTAAAATAGCTAAAATATCTTGTGCCGTTTCATCTTTAGACTTTCCATCTATGACTAATTTATATTGCGCCTGATTGTAGTAATAGCTCCTATCGAAAAGGTGTTTGGCAATAAATTCTTTCAATTCCTCATCAGTTTTATTAGCAATAAGGGGTCTTTTGCTTTTATTAGAGATCAATCTTTCAAACAAAGTATCAACTGAAGCTTTCAAATAAATAGACACAATATTTTGTCCCTTTAACAACTCATGATTATTTGCATAACAGGGAGTTCCTCCTCCCAATCCAATTATTAAATCATTAGGAATTTTCAATAAATCAATAAAAACCTCTCGTTCCAACTTGCGAAAATAAATCTCTCCGTGCAGTTTGAAGATTTTATTTATAGATAAATTTGTTCTTTCCTCGATACTTTTATCTAAATCAACGAAAGGAATTCCGGTACTACTTGACAATCTTTTGGCAATTGTAGACTTCCCACACCCCATATAACCTAATAAAATTATTTTTGTCATTGTAATAAACCCCTATATTTTAAGGCATTAAGTGTATTTGTATAAAAAATACAAATTTATAATAAAATAGCTTTGAAAAATAGAAAATAAGACGTTATCTTTGCACCCGCATTCAAGAAAAGAAAAAGACTCGATAGCTCAGTCGGTAGAGCACATCACTTTTAATGATGGGGTCCTGGGTTCGAGCCCCAGTCGGGTCACAATTTATTAAAAAAATGTCTTGGGCGAGACGTTTATCTCGAGCAGCGAAGCTAGCGGGAAGCCCCAGTCGGGTCACAAAATTTGTGATTATCAAATACATTTATTGAATCAATGACTCGATAGCTCAGTTGGTAGAGCACAACACTTTTAATGTTGGGGTCCTGGGTTCGAGCCCCAGTCGGGTCACAATTTATTAAAAAAATGTCTTGGGCGAGAACTTTATCCCGAGCAGCGAAGCAAGCGGGAAGCCCCAGTCGGGTCACACAGAAAGAAATATAGAGACATTGCAATGCAGCGTCTCTATGCTTTTTTTAGGCCACGTGGAGAAACGGTAGACTTGCCAGCTTGAGGGGCTGGTGCTCGTAAGGGCGTGCGGGTTCAAATCCCGCCGTGGTCACGAATAAACACTAACAGTATAAAAAATAGCAAGCTCACTTGAACTATTTTTATACTGTTTTTATTTTTCAAAGCGGAATTTTTTGGGAAAGACAAAGTTAATCCAACCTTAGCCACAGAAGAATAAAATGCTACAAATAAACAAGTTACTTGTATTTTTTGTAGCATTTTTATTTAAAAATATTCTAATTAATAAATTGAAAACTGTTTGTTTTGTAGAATAATAAATTGAAAATAAAAGATTTAACCATTTAAATAAATTAAAAATCGATTTACATATTGATTAAAAAAGTGTAATTTAGCTTTCCCATTATTAAATTCTAGCATAAACACAGAAAAATTGAAATGACATTAAAAAGGAATTTAGCGGTATTTTTTATCTTTTCATTTGTAGTATTGGGTACTTGCAATGCCAATTCGCAGACCATTATTTACGATTCATTTAGTAAACAAAAAGTTGTTTTAAGAGATGTTCGTAAAACATACGAAAGAGTTATCGAAAAGGGATATGAGTCTGTAGAAATGTTTGAATACTTGGGAAATTATTATATGGATAAAGATTATCAGAAATCTAAATTGTTCTTCGAAATGCTATTTAAAAAGTATAAGTTATCTGAAATTTCACAAAAAAGTATTGAATTATATAGTACCCTTTAGGATATAGACAAAAAAAGAGCAACTACAACAGGTTGTTTTTTTTTGTCTAAATTAACCTTAATGATAGAAAATGGTGCTTCGAACAAATAATTTTAACGAATTTTTCCTTAAATTTGATTACAAATTATAAAACAACTTATGGAAGTATATAATGATATTGATGAAGTAGAAGCGTTTGAATTGCAATTGAATGATTCTGCAAAAGGATTTCTCAGAGAAATCGCTAAATGGACTTATTTTTTATCCATACTCGGATTTATAGGAATTGGTTTTATAGTTTTAGTTGCTTTTTTTGCTGGAGCTTTTTTAGCATTTTTTGGCAATTTAACTCAAGAGACACACAATTTAGGATGGATTGGTGGGTCATTTGTGTTCATTATTTATTTAATAATTGCAACTATCTATTTCTTCCCTTTTTATTATCTGAATACCTTTTCAACAAAACTTAAAATAGCTTTAAAAAATAATGATTCAGATATACTGTCAAATTCATTTAAAAATTTGAAATCACATTATAAATACATCGGAATTGCATCTATCATTCTCCTGAGTTTTTATGCACTTCTTTTACTAGGAATCCTAATTGTAGCACTGACAGTTGGTTTGAGTTAAAGCACTCAATATCAAAAGTTAAACCCCATCATTTTGAAAAAAGAAGGGGTTTTATACTTTAATTGATTCTTATTATTGCTTTTTGATTTTTGCTATATATTCAGTTAATTTTTTACCGTAAAGTGATTGGGCTACCTTTGGTGACATCGATTTTTGGATAGTGTCCAAATATTTGATGTTAATATCGTATATTTCAGATAAGGCAATATATGGAGCCAACTCGTAGTCTTTATTATTAATAGCAAAATTTGTAGCAAAAAGATACTTCCTTTTTGTATTATTTTCTTGTAATGCGCTTAAACTATCTAAGGCTTTTGTATTTTTATTTTTTATAGCCCTAAATTTTTGTTCAATTAAATCTAGATTTTCATCTCTAAAACGAATATTAATTTTTTGATACTCCTCATATTTGAGATGGTTTTTAGAGCCAGTTATTTTTGCACTTGAATTATAAGAATCCAGGTTAGTATCAATATTTATGGATCCTGCTTCAGCAAAAAACAACAAATTATTATCCATTGAGTTTGTAACTCCTCTATCTAAATACAAATACAACATTTCAGGTGATTTTAAATCAATATTGGTCTCAAATTTTGAATCCCCATCAATTTCAACTGTGTCTATTGCCACAAGGCTAGTGTCAACAATTCGCTGTATGTACAATGTACCCTTTTTCAATCCTTTAATATTTCCTGTTAGATGTAAATTTGTTTTAGAGACTTCTTTGTTACAAGAAACTAAAAGTAAAAGTGAAAAGAATTGTATTATAGATTTTTTCATTGGTGGTTTTATTTTTTTTGCAAAATAAAGAAAATTAAGAAGAATATTGGCAATTGTACTTGCTGAATTTCATAAAAAAAACCAATCTATTTCTAAATTGGTTTTATAATAATTTCTTATTTCATTAGCCTTTTAACCAAGCCTCTTTTAAAGCTGATTTTGAAGCATCTTTAGCTTCAAAATTTTGTTTTTCATCATATGGAAGTTTTACTTTCCCATTTATGATTTGTTCTTTACCATCTCGTTTAATTTTAACAGAAATTGTGTCGTTCTCTTTCCATTTTTCACTATCTGAAATCATTTCATATATATTATCCAGGCTATAATTTTTATCATTAATTGCTACCAAATTATCATTCCCCTTCAGGCCGAGATTAGTGTAAAAATCATTCAATTCAATATCAGGTACTATAAAAATTTCTTTGGTCGATTGATTTACGGTAACATAAGGAACTTGCCCTTTTAGAAATACATTTGATGGTATTTTTTTAGTAATTGTAGAAACTCCAACTTTTGCTAGATATGTATTATAAGGAATTGGTGTCGATCCAGAAACATAGGTCTTTAAGAATTCACCAACCTCAGGATAAGTTAATTGAGTGATTTTAGCAAAAAGTTCCTCGTCATTAAACGCCTTTGAAACCCCATATTCATTAGACAACTTCTGCATTAAATCAAGAATACCTCTTTTGCCATTACTATTTTCTCTGATTATAATATCCAAACACATTCCAATCAAAGCTCCTTTTTGATACACATTCAAATATTGAGTTTTATAAGGTTCAACAAAAACATTTTTACTCATAGTTGTAAATGACATTGTATCATTTAGTTTACTAGCATACTCGATTTTTTCTGCAATTCTAGTATAAAACTCCTCTTCAGTTATCAATCCTTGGTTTATTTGAAAAAGATTCGCAAAATATTCTGTTAGTCCCTCATACATCCATAAATGTTCTGACATTTTTGGATCACTATAATCGAAATTTTGAATTTCTTGTGAATGAATTGTCAACGGAGTTAGAATATGAAAAAACTCATGAGAAACTACATCTTTCATCATTTTGGATAATTCATCTTTAGGCATCATTTCAGGAAACACAACAGTAGTTGAAGTAGGGTGCTCCAAAGCTCCAAACCCTTGAGCATCTCCATTAATAGTAGATAAATACAATAATACGGTGTATTTTTTTGTTGAATTCACAGGACCTAAGAATTTTTTTTGAGCGGTCATCATTGTTTTCATCTCGGGGGTTAAACTTTCGGCTGTTATTTTTCCTGTTGGAGAATAAACCGCAATTTGAATATCCATATCATCCACTTTGAAAGTTGTATAATCTGGTTTTGAATACATAATTGGATTTTCAACCAATTCAGCATAACGAGAAGTTACAAACAAATCATTCGTGTTTGTAGCATCTTGATCAGTCATTGAGGTTGCTCCCCAAAGTTCAGCAGGATGTGAAACTGAAACCTTATAAGGCACAGTCATGTAATTTGAAAAATAACCCACAAAACAATGTGTGTTAAGCATTACGTTTTTGCCAGCATTGATATTTGAACCCGCAGGAGAAAAAATATCATCACTACCAAATCCTTTTCCCGTTTCAATATCATAAGTATCCTCTACCAAATAAGTAATTTTATCTAAAGTTTTAGCATTAGAAATTACCCAAGAATTTTTATCCGTTTTATCTACTTTCAATAAGTTTCCTTTCTTATCCATAGCTTTAAAATCTTCTACATACCTACCGTAATGGTCTTCTGAATAGGTTCCAGGGATTGTTTTTGGCAAATGATAAGTCACTTCGTCTGTTTTAATTTTAGGTGATTTAAGGGTTACCAAAACCTTATCATCCTTAATGTCGTTTAGATTTATGTTAACTTGAATTTCTTCTTTTAAAGAAGCTGAGGATGTGGAACTAGCTGTTTTACAACTCCATAGAATTGTAACAAATGCGAATAGGAATAGTGTTTTTTTCATATTGTGGTTTATTTTTTTGTATAAGACTTTAGAAGTATAAAAATGTTACAAAAAGAAGAGGGAAAGATGAATTTAGGAAATTTACATCTCCCATAAAGTTATATCATTATTAAATTTTTTTTTCAAATAGGAATTATTTTTCAACTAAATTCAGTTTAAAATATTACATACCCATTGTGGCATTTTTCAAATCTTCACCTCCTGGAATTTTCATTTTATCTATGAGAACTGAAATTTCATTTAAACTAAAATCACCCGTCAACGACATTAATATCGTTTCATTTTCTGTACCTGAACCTTCGTTATACATTAAAATTTCTTTGATTTGGCTTTCATTTACCCCAGATTTATACCAAATTTTTAGTTTTTTTCCATTATAACTACTCCTAATTAACTCTGATAAACCTGCAACTTTCCAATAGGCATCTGTAGTTATTTTCATATCTGCCGAAATCTTTGAATTGGTAGTTGAAAAAACTTTAAGATTATCTAATTTTCGTATTAAATTCAAATATTGCTGTGCTTCTTTGTCTTTAGCATCTACTTTTACGTTTCCCATCATTTGAAACATTTTCTTGTTCACTATCGTAGAAGTTACTTCTTCCTGATCTTGGAATTTATCAAAAACGGATTGAGCAAAAAACAAATTGGATACCAAAATTAAAATTACTGTTACTATAATTTTTTTCATTTTTTCTTGTTATAGTTTTTTAGATATTTAAACAGTACAAATTAATAACAAAGCTTGTACCAATTCAATAAAATGATAAAAATTTATGTTTTTATTATAATTTGGAACAACTTTTGACAATAAGGATAAAGTTTACATTTTAAATTATTATTTTTATACTCTAAATCAAAAACCAAATATGAAAGCAACATTTAAATATATAATTGTATTTTTTCTGTCAACATTTATTTTTCAAAGTTGTCAAGATGAAGACGATGTCTCAGTACAAAGTAGTCTGGAAGTGAATGATTTTATCTGGAAAGGATTGAATCTTTACTACTTATGGCAAGCCGATGTTCCTAATTTATCCGACAACAAGTTTTCCAATCAAAAGGAATTAAATGTTTTTTTGAACAGATATGCAAAACCTGAAGATTTATTCGAAAGCTTGCTTTACAAACCAGAAAGTCTTTTTCCTGCCTCAGAAGCTGTGGATAGATTCAGTTGGATTGTGGATGATTATTTGGAATTAGAGGGGCAACTTCAAGGAACCACCAATAATAATGGGGTTGAATTTGGTTTAAGCCGAAAATTTAATGGCTCTTCTGAAATAATTGGCTGGGTGCGTTATATTATTCCAAATTCGGATGCATCAACAAAAAACATCAAGCGTGGAGAGGTTTTTTATGGTGTAAATGGCACACAACTAACCATAAACAATTACAAAACTTTACTATTTGGCTCTGAAAACGACTATACTTTGAATATGGCCGACATTAATGGTGGAGCTTTTACACCAAATGGAAAATCTGTTTCGTTGACCAAAACGATTTTGGACGAAAACCCAATTTTAATCAACAAAGTGTTTGTTTCAGGCGCACACAAAATTGGCTATTTGATGTACAATGCCTTTTATTCAAATTATGACAACCAACTTAATGAAGCTTTCGGCACATTAAAATCACAAGGAATAACCGATTTAGTTCTTGATTTACGTTATAATGGAGGTGGATCAATACTGACAGCAACGCGATTGGCTAGCATGATTACTGGAGCTTTTACTGGACAAGTTTTTTCAAAAGAACAATGGAATGCTAAAATTGAATCTTATTTTGAAACTAATGACCCTGGATCACTGAAAAATTTATTTACGGATAAAATAGGAACTACAGCTATCAATAGTGTCAATATGACCAAAATATATATTCTCACATCGGTTAGCACAGCTTCGGCTAGTGAATTAATAATCAACGGATTGAAACCTTATATCAACGTGATTCAAATTGGCGATTTAACCACAGGAAAAAATGTAGGTTCGGTTACCTTATACGACTCTCCTACTTTTGGAAAAGAAAAAAGAAATCCAAATCATCGCTATGCCATGCAACCTCTAGTGCTGAAAATCGTAAATGGAGTTGGTTTTGGCGATTATCAAAATGGTTTGGTTCCTACTTTCCAATTGAAGGAAACTCTGAGCACTCTTGATGTTTTAGGTAGTCCAACAGAGCCTTTGTTAAGCCTAGCTATTGGAAAAATCACTGGAACAGCAAGATTAAAACCAACTGTACAAGGAATTGAATTAGAATACGTCAACGATTCTAAATCTGCAAAAGGTTACAACCAAATGTATCTCGAAAAAGCACCTGAAGGTTTAATGAAAGCATTGGAATAAAAACAAAAAGAGCTTCGCCAAATTTGACGGAGCCTTTTTTTAATAGTTAAATTTGAAATTACAACTTGATGTTCAAACCCAATTTCAAATTTCTACCTAAAGTATTGTAACCAACATTCTCAACAAATTCCTCGTTCAGCATATTGGTCGCTGCACCAAAAATGTTCAACCTGTTTTTTATCAATTCAAAGTTCAAGGAAGCATTTATTAACTGATAAGAACCCAAAACTATTTTTTGATTAGTGTAAATACTTCCATCAAAGAAAGCATCATTCCTACCATCAACATATTGATAATTAATAGTAATAGTAGTTCTAGTGGTAATTTGATAATCAAACGAGCTATTTACTTTATGTTTAGGAATCAAACGGTCTAAAGCCTCATCAACTTCGGTAAAAGTATAATTTGAAATCCATTTCATTCTCTCATTCAAAGCAATAGTTAGCTCGGTTTCAACTCCTTTGGCTTTATTTGTTCCTTCAACATTGATGTACTTATCTGCAGATGAAAACCCTATATAATCGGACTGCTCACGATGAAAACCAACAACCGACAATCTAATTTTCTTGCTTAATAGATTGGTTTCAAATCCAGCTTCAATTGTAGTGTTTTCCTCTGGAGTTAATGATTCATTCCCATATATAGAGTACAATTGATACAAACTTGGTGTCACAAAAGCGGTACTATAGGAAGCTAAAACTTTTAGCGGAAATGATTTAAAATCAAAAGAAGGATTGAAATTATAAACCAATTGATTTCCATAATTACTATGAATATTCAATCGAGTCCCTACATTTACATTCAAACCAAATTCTGAACTATAAACACCCGTAAAATAAGGATCAATCATATTGAATTTGGCATTTTCTTTGGAGACTCCTCCATAAGGAGTTTCAGAATTCATCTCGTGAAACTGATACTGGGCTCCTGCAACTAAAAACAATGATTTTGAAAATTCATATTTATTATAGGCATCCACATTCACACTTCTTGAATCATACACAGATAAGCCCATTTTACTTGAATAAGTATCCAATTCGTTGTAGGTACGTTGAATAGTATTATAACTTGAATTCAAAACAAATTCCCCTTTTTCGTATGTATATTTTGACAAAAATCCAGTTCTTAACTGCTCAGAATCCGATTGATTTTGAGCAATATCATTTGTACCGGTATTATCAAAAGAACCATCATAATCATTGTTGATTTTATCGTAACTACCAAAAAAGTCAAAGCTCAACTTATTAGTAACCTTACAGCCCATTTTTGCTAAATAATTGATTCTCGAAAAACGATCTTCTTCATATACAAGATTTTCATTTGGTGAAGCAATTTGCGACATTCCAGTCGTTTCTTTGCTATTCAAAGACGCGAAATAATTCACTTTTTTCTGGTTCCCATTTACCGAAAATCCTTGATTATAATCCTGTGGACTTGTCTTTGAAGTGAATGCCGTGTTATATGTTCCAACATTCCAATACGCATTTCCTTGAATGGCTTTCTTGCCCGATTTTTTCAAACTGATGTTCACAACACCAGTAGCAGCTCCAGTTCCATACAAAGTACTTGAAGCTCCTTTCATAATTTCGATGCTTTCCACTTGTTCGGCTGGAAGTAAACGCAAATCATATTCCAGACTAATTCCAGAAGCGTCAGTCACAGGAATACCATCGATAACAATTAGAACTTGATTGCTTTTCCCCCCACGAATGTAATACCCTAAGTTTTTTCCGTTAACGCTTTGGCTTCCGTTAATTTCCAAACCCACAACGGAACTTAAAACAACTGCGAGGGATTGACCTGGCTTTTTCGCTAATTCTTCGGAAGTGATTTTAGTGATTACTTTTCCTGATTTTTCTTTGGATAAAGCAAACTTTGAATCAGAAATTACTACCTCATCCAATTCAGTTTTGGATGCAATACTATCTTTTTGTTGTGCAAAAACATAGTTTGTCATTAGCACGAATAACGCACTAATGCGAACGATTTTGTTGTTCATTTTAATAAAACATTTTTAATAATAAAAATGGGAGAAAAGCATAGAATGACCCATACCCAAACCTTTTTTCCCGAAAGTTTGATACTCGATGTAATAGGCAGGTCTCCTGGCTTACGTCTTGTTGTTGACCTTCCCATTCGGAGTTAGAAATTAGAAATACGAAGTAAGAAGTTTTTAACTTCCAACCTCTACCGTCTAACCTCCCACTTTCAAACAGTGGTTTTGTAGATAACAACAAGCTTGATAGCTTACAGTTGCGGGTACAGCCCAGGTTTTAAACCTGATTCCCTTTTAATGCCGTTTCAAAAAACAAAACAGCAACCTCAATACGGCGTCAAAGATAGCTCTATGATTCGAATAAAAAAATAAATTGATTTTTAAAAAGGAATACACATACCTTTGTAATTCTTTCAAAAGAGTTTTTATGAAATCTATTTTTTTTCGTATTGCCCTATTTTTACTTATTATCCCCCATATGGGATGCAAACAAAACAATAGTATTTCTAGCACTAAAAGCTACTTTTCAAAAAATCAAATCCAATATGCCAAAGGCTTTGAAATTTACAAACACGATGGTTTTTCCATCGTAAAAATAACAAATCCTTGGCCGGAAGCCAAGGAAAGTTTTACCTATATTCTTCAAGAAAAAAACGGAATAATCCCTGACAGCTTGAAGCAATTCACTGTCATTCCAATTCCAATACAATCGATTGTCGTAACCTCGACAACACATATTCCGGCATTGGAATTATTGGGAGTCGAGAATACTTTGGTTGGTTTTCCAAACAGCGATTACATTTCTTCCAAAAAAACCAGAGCTCGGATTGATGCCGGAAAAGTTCGAGAAGTAGGTGTCAATGAAAACCTCAACACCGAAGTTTTAATTGAGATGAAACCAGATTTGGTTGCAAGTTTTGGCTTGAACAACAGCAATCCCACCTTGGATAATCTTCAAAAAAGTGGTTTAAAAGTAATACTCAACGGCGATTGGACGGAGCAATCTCCTTTAGGAAAAGCGGAATGGATCAAGTTTTTCGGTGCCTTGTACGGATTGGACTCCAAGGCAAATACTTTGTTTTCCGAGATTGAAAAGGAATACAATTCAACTTTGGAATTAGCCAAAAAAGCAACAACCAAACCCACCGTTTTGAGCGGTGCCATGTATCAAGAACAATGGTTTGTTCCGCAAGGTGAAAGTTGGGCTGCCATGTTTTTGAAAGATGCACAATCTAATTATTTATGGGCAGACACCAAAGGAAATGGGAGTTTATCTGTTCCCTTTGAAGTTGTTTTAGAAAAAGCACAAAATGCCGATTTCTGGATTGCTCCCGGAGATTTTTCGAGCTTGAAACAAATGAGCAACAACAATCCACATTACAATCAATTTGCCTCTTTTAAAAATAAAAAAGTATATTCGTATGCCATAAACAAAGGCGCGAAAGGCGGCATCATTTATTTCGAATGGTCTCCTACTCGCCCTGACTGGGTTTTGAAAGATTTAATCAAGATTTTTCATCCCGAATTGTTGCCTAATCACAAACTTTTTTTCTTTCAGAAATTAGAATAAATTGACCAACTCCACGCGAAATATAGCTATATTTTCCATTTTGACATTGTCATTGGTTTTGCTATTGCTATTTAATATTAGCTTGGGCTCGGTGTCTATTCCTGTAAAAGACGTTTTCAACAACCTGACAGGAGGAAATTCAAGCAAAGAAACTTGGGATTATATCATCATCAATTATCGATTACCCAAAGCCATTGTAGCCATTCTTGTGGGGATGGGACTCTCCATAAGTGGATTGTTGATGCAAACCTTGTTTAGAAATCCATTGGCCGGCCCTGATGTTTTGGGACTAAGTTCAGGGGCAAGTTTAGGTGTGGCAACAGTAATTTTAGAAGCAGCTTTTTTACCCCCGTTTTTAGCTTCGTTTTTGCTTTCTTCGTATGGTATTATCTTGGCTTCGAGTTTTGGGAGTTTCTTGGTTTTATTAGCCGTTTTATCTGTTTCACAAAGTTTGCGGAACACTATGGCTATCCTAATTGTAGGCTTGATGTTTGGTAGTTTAACGAATGCAATTGTGGGAACTTTAACCTATTTCAGTACCACCGAACAATTACAGAAATTCACTTTTTGGTCCTTGGGAAATCTGGGGAATTTATCTTGGTCGTCGATTGTAATTTTATCTATTTGCGTGGTTATGGGTTTGTTATTAAGTCTTGTTTGTATCAAACCCTTGAATGCTTTACTTTTAGGAGAAAATTATGCTCGTAGTTTGGGAATGAATTACAAAAAAAACCGAATGATTATTATATTAGCTACCAGTATTTTGACGGGAAGTATTACTGCTTTTGCTGGCCCAATTGCCTTTATCGGTTTGGCCGTGCCTCATATTGCAAAGTTAATTTTTCAAACCAGTAATCACACTATTTTATTATGGAGTACTATGCTTTTGGGGGCAATGATTATGCTCGTTTGTGACAGCATTTCTCAACTTCCGGGAAGCAATTTGACTTTGCCTATCAATGCCGTGACTTCTATTTTTGGTGCACCAATCGTGATTTGGTTACTCATTCGAAAACGTAAATTGATGAACTAATGGAAAAAAACATCATCTTACAAGCTTCAAAAATCAGCATTGGCTATACTTCTAAAAAAGCGCAGCATATCATTGCTTCGGGTATTGATTTATCATTAGAAAAAGGAAAGCTAATCGCTTTAATAGGTGCTAATGGCATTGGGAAATCAACACTTTTACGAACCTTGACTGGAATACAAAAACCTCTTTCAGGAACTGTTTTACTTAATGAAAAGAACATTCACGAATTGAATTCCTTAACCTTGGCGCAAAACCTGAGTGTTGTTTTGACCGAGAAATTACCGCCAAGCAACCTAACCGTTTGGGAACTCATCGCTTTGGGAAGACAACCCTACACCAATTGGATTGGGACACTAACCGACACCGATAATGACAAAATCAACGAAGCCATCGAACTGACGCAAATCGAACATTTAGCATTTAAAAAATATTACGAAATTAGTGATGGGCAGCTGCAAATCGTACTGATTGCAAGAGCTTTGGCACAAGACACACCACTGATAATTTTAGACGAACCCACCACCCACTTAGATTTGCTTCACAAAGTAGTGCTTTTTAAACTCCTAAAAAAACTAACCCAAGAAACTGGAAAATGCATTCTTTTTTCGACCCATGATATTGATATGGCGATACAATTGAGCGACGAAATGATTATTATGACTCCCGAAAATATGGTGCAAGACCAACCTTGTAATTTGATTCTAAAAGACAGTTTCAATACTTTGTTCCAAGATGAACACATTGTTTTTGATAGCGAAAAGGGGAAGTTTGTGATTAGTTAAAGTATAACCACAAAGTTCACAAAGAAGGCACTAAGTTCACTAAATTTTTAAAAAAAGTATTGTTTATAATTCGTTATGGCTCTTATCTTCTAAAAACCAATAAGTATCTTTTTCAAAATCAATTTCTCCTTCAACCATAACATCTTTAAGATATTTTTCAAAAATGCCATACTTTTTTTTATAAATTTCATAACTGCAGCAAGCTCCAAGAAATCCTTGAAATTTATGGTAAACAATTATATCTTTTTTTTCAGAAGCTTTTTCTTTAGGAAAAATGGGAAACAATAAAATAGAACCTACAATTCCCACCAAAAAAACTCCTCCAAAAGCATATCCTAGAAGAGTAACAATGGGTGTGATAACATAATACGAAAAATAAATATTCCTTTTTTCAAAAGGCTTTAAATTCAAAAAGAAATAGATAAAACCACTGCCAAAAAGAATAATTTTCAAACCAAAAACTATTGATTGACTTAAGCCATAACCTATTAATTTATTAATGACAGAATGAATTATTACAAAAATTAAAAGAAAAAAATGAAACTTAAATATCTTTTTTTCATAAATCTTGACCGAATATATATATCTGCAAACTGAATACTTATTACTGACCACTGCTAACTGCCAACAGAAATCTGTCTTTTCGCTTCCCCAACTACAAAGGCAACTGAATTCGCAATATTAAAACTTCGAATTAATTTCGACATAGGAATAGTTAAATGATTTTCAAAACGAGCTAAAACTTCTTTGCTCAAACCGACACTTTCTTTACCAAAAACCAACCAATCGCCATCCTGAAATTCGGCTTCGTAAATAGATGCATTGGCGTGGGAACTCATCAAAAAAACTCGGGATTTATCTGAAATTTGGGCAATCCATTCCTCGATATTTTGATATTCAGTGACGTCCAAATGTACCCAATAATCCAAGCCGGAACGTTTCAGGTTTTTATCATTAATAATAAATCCAAGAGGATGAATCAGGTGCAAACGAGATTCGGTGCCTACACACAAACGACCAATATTTCCGGTATTGTTGGGGATTTCCGGTTCTATAAGGACAACGTTTAACATTTTAATTTAAAATTTGTCATTGATATTGACATTGATATTTGAAAAAGAATCGACTTCTTTTACTTCACCAGCCTGTAAATCATCCAAATATACGTTTCCTATTCGGACGCGAATCAATCGCAAAGTTGGGAAACCAACGGCTGCTGTCATTTTCCGAACTTGGCGAAACTTCCCCTCGTTGACCGTGATGGAAGCCCAAGAAGTGGGGCCGTGGCGTTCGTCCCTGATTTTTTTCCTCTGGCTCCAAAGTTAGGAATGGCGTTAATGATAAAAGATTCACAAGGCTTAGTAATATATTTACCTCCATTAAAGCCAATTTCAACACCCTTTTTCATTTGATCAACGGCTTCTTGAGTGATCATTCCATCTACTTGAACGTAATATTCTTTATCTACTTTTTTGCTCCTTACTATTTCACTCATTTTGCCGTCGGTGGTCAATAAAAGCAAACCTTCCGAATCTTCGTCTAATCGGCCGATAGCCATTGTACCAGCTGGAAAATCGTATAATTCCCCTAAGAGTTTCTTCTTGCGTTTCAGCTCATATATAAACTGGCTTAAATAACCGTAAGGTTTGTGAAGGATAAAATGGTGGTGTGACATTATTTTTAAATGAAAAAAGCGACCTTTTTAGGCCGCTTCGAATGTTTTCACAACGGAATAATCCTTATTGTGAATTGCTTCAAAATTGTATTGCAATAATACAACAAAAGTTTTATATATCAAATGGGAAAAACCGTAAAATGGTTAAATTTCTTTTTCATAAATTTGGGGATTAATTGAAATAACGAGAAAAATCATTATAAAATATAGTAGAAATGAAAAAAATATTAGGATTGGATTTGGGAACAACATCAATTGGTTGGTCTTTTATTAACGAAGCGGAAAATAAAAACGAAACCTCATCCATAATAAATACAGGTGTTCGCATTGTTCCTCTTACAACAGATGAAGAAGCTGACTTTAAAAAAGGCAATACAATTTCTATAAATGCGGATAGAACATTGAAACGTGGGGCAAGAAGAGGATTACAGCGATTCAAACAAAGAAGAAATGCTTTATTGGAAACTTTTCGCAAAATAAAATTCATTCCTATAAATTTTATTTATGCGGAAACAGGCTCGGCAACCACTTTTTCATCTTATAAGTTAAGAGCAAAAGCGGTAACCGAAGCTGTTACCAAAGAAGAATTAGTTCAAGTTTTATTAATGCTAAACAAAAAACGGGGCTATAAAAGTAGTAGAAAAGCCAAAACTGCCGAAGAAGGTGATGCTATTGACGGAATGAAAATTGCCAAAGAAATTTTCGAAAACAATTTTACTCCTGGACAATGGGTTTATAATTCTTTATCTAAAGGAGGCAAATTTATCCCTGATTTTTATCGTTCTGATTTGCAAAAGGAATTAGAAAAGATTGTGCATTTTCAAAATCAATTTTATCCAGAGCAAATGAATGATAAATTGCTTGAAAATATTCAAGGTAAAACAAGAACGGCAACTTCTCAATATTTTTCAAATACATGGAAAATTCCTCTTGCTGAAAATAAAGGAACTAGAGAAGAAACCAAATTGCAACATTATAGATGGAGAAATGAGGCTTTGACAAATGAACTCGATTTAAATATTTTAGCATTTATTATAACCGAAATCAATAATCAAATTAATCAATCCAGCGGTTATCTTGGTGCTATTAGCGACCGAAGCAAGGAATTGTATTTCAATCAAGAAACAGTAGGGCAATTTCAATATAAACAACTTCAGAAAAACGCACATTCAAAACTAAAAAACCAAGTTTTTTACCGTCAAGATTATTTAGATGAATTTGAAAAAATATGGGAAACACAATCTAAATTTCATCCCGAATTAAATGAAAAACTAAAATCAGAAGTCCGAGATATTACCATTTTCTATCAACGAAAACTGAAATCACAAAAGCATTTAGTTAGTTTTTGTGAATTTGAAAAAGGACACAAATCTATTCCAAAATCATCTCCTTTATTTCAAGATTTTAGAATTTGGCAAAACATTAATAATGTTGTAGTTAAAAACGAAACAACAAAAGAAATTTTTCTTTTAGATGAAGACTTGAAAAAAAATATTGCGCAAGAATTATTGTTTAAAGAAAGTATGAATGATTCGCAAATGTTAGCTTTTTGCGAACTAAAAAAAGGAACACATACCGTTAATTTCAAAAAAATTGAAGGCAACAGAACCAATAGTTCTATTTACAAAGCATTTGAAAAAATATTGGAAGTTGAAGGATATGAAATGGATTTTTCTAAAATGAAATCTTCAGAAATAAAAGATGCTGTATCTCCAATATTTGAAACTTTAAATATCAATACCAAAATATTAGATTTTGACCCTTCCAAACAAGGAAATGATTTTGACAAACAACCTTATTATCAATTGTGGCATTTGTTATATTCTTCCGAAGAAGACGAACCTTTGAAAAAAACTTTAATGACAAAATTTGGTTTCAAAGAAAATCACCTTCCTTTTCTTTTAAACATCAATTTACAAGCCGATTATGGAAGTTTGAGTGCAAAAGCTATTAAAAAAATATTACCTCATTTGATGGATGGACAAATTTATGACAAAGCTTGTTTAATGGCTGGCTACAATCATTCATCATCTTTAACTAAAGAACATAATAATGACAGAGTTCTGAAAGATACTTTAGAATTATTAAAGAAAAACAGTCTGCGAAATCCTGTGGTAGAGAAAATCCTCAATCAGATGATCAATGTGATTAATGCCATTATGAATGACCCAGGGATGGGAAAACCTGATGAAATTCGTGTAGAACTAGCCCGTGAGTTAAAAAACAACAATGAACAACGGAGCGAAATGACAAAAGCGATTAACAATAGTACTGCTGAACACGAGCAAATCAGGAAATTATTGCATACAGAATTTGGAATTCATCGAGTAACCAGAAACGATATTATACGATATAAACTTTGGAAAGAATGCGATGGAGTTTCAATTTACACAGGAAAACCAATAGAACCATCCAAACTATTTACAAAAGACTATGATATTGAACATATCATCCCAAAATCACGTCTGTTCGACGATAGTTTTTCTAATAAAACAATTTGTGAACGTCAATTAAATATTGATAAAAGCAATAAAACGGCTTATTCTTTTTTAAAAGAAAAAGTATCTCCAGAAGAATTTGATCAATACGAAAAAAGAGTAAAAAGCTTGTTTGGAAAAATTAGCCGAACGAAACAAAATAAACTCTTAATGGCAGACAATGAAATTCCAGAAGGATTTATTGACCGTCAATTAAGAGAAACACAATACATTGCCAAGAAAGCCAAAGAAATTTTATTGGAAGTTTCTAGAAATGTAACTGCAACAATTGGTAGCGTTACCGATAAATTACGTGAAGATTGGGAATTGGTCGATGTAATGAAAGAACTCAATTGGGAGAAATACGACAAATTAGGAATGACTCATATTGAAGAAGGCAAAAACGGAGAACGTTTGTATAAAATTAAAGATTGGACGAAACGAAACGACCATCGCCATCACGCAATGGATGCTATAACTGTAGCTTTTACTAAACCTGCATATATTCAATATCTAAACAATTTGAATGCAAAAACACAAGGAGAGAAAAAAGCAGGAGCGATTTACAGAATAGAAACAAAATATTTAGAGCGTGATAAAAATAACAAACTGCATTTTATTTCCCCAATGCCAAACTTTAGAGAAGAAGTCAAAAAGCAACTCGAAAGTATTTTGATATCCTATAAAGCAAAAAACAAAGTAGTTACCAAAAACAAAAACGTAACTAAAAAAAGCGGTGGAACTAATCAGAGAATACAATTGACGCCTAGAGGGCAATTACACGAAGCAACAGTTTATGGAAAATTACAGCAATATGTAACCAAAGAAGAAAAAGTAAACGCCAATTTTACCGAAGAATATATCCAAAAAGTAGCCAAAAAGGAATATCGAGAAGCTCTTTTGAAACGTTTGCAACAAAACAACAATGATCCTAAAAAAGCATTTACAGGAAAGAATGCTTTGAACAAAATGCCTATTTATATTAGTTTAAAAGATAATATTGTAGTTCCCGAGAAAGTTAAAATAGTATGGATGGAAGACAATTACACCATTAGAAAAGATATTACACCTGATTTAAAAATCGATAAAGTAATTGATATTGGATTAAAAACCATTCTTCAGAATCGATTAGCAGAATATGGTAATGATCCGAAAAAAGCATTCGTAAACCTTGATGAAAACCCTATATGGCAAAACGCAGCAAAAAGAATTGCAATAAAACGTGTAACGATTAGTGGAGTGAGTAATGCTCAAGCTTTACACACCAAAAAAGACCATTTAGGAAACAAAATTTTAGATGAAAACGGCAACCCAATACCTGTAGATTTTGTAAGTACAGGAAATAATCATCACGTGGCTATTTACCGAGACGAAAAAGGTAATCTACAAGAAGAAGTGGTGTCATTTTATGATGCTGTAGTTCGCAGAAATTTAGGATTATCTGTTATTAATAAAAATCACGAAAAAGGCTGGGAATTCTTGTTTACTATGAAAAAGAATGAGTTTTTTATATTTCCATCGGAAAGTTTTAATCCACAAGAAATAGACTTATTGAATCCTAATAATTATCATTTGATTAGTCCTAATATTTACCGGGTGCAGAAATTTACTATCAAAGATTACTTTTTTAGACATCATTTGGAAACATCTGTAGAAGATAAAAAAGAACTAAAAGACATTTCATTTAAACGTTTAGGATTAAATGGGATAAACAATATAATAAAAGTTCGGATCAATCAATTAGGAAAAATTGTTCAACTAGGAGAATATTAGTTATGATAAAACGAACCCTTTTCTTCGGCAATCCCGCTTATTTGAGTACCAAAAATGAGCAAATCGTAATTTCTTATCCAGACAAAGAACAAGAAACCAAAACTGTGGCTATTGAAGATATTGGCGTTATCGTTCTAGAAAACCAACAAATTACCATTACCAATGGTTTACTGGAAAAACTCATCAATAATAATGTTGCGTTAATCAATTGTGACCAATATCACTTGCCTATCGGTTTGTTAATGCCACTCAACGGTCATACCGAACAAACCGAGCGTTTTAAAAACCAAATCAATGCGTCTGTCCCCCTCAAAAAGAATTTATGGCAGCAAACCATTAGTGCCAAAATCTCAAACCAAGCCGGACTACTTAAAGAAAAAGGCATTCCGTGTCGAAAAATGGAACTTTGGGCAAAGGAAGTGACCTCGGGAGATGCACTCAATCACGAATCGAGGGCAGCTGTTTTTTATTGGCAAAACCTCATACCGACAGAAAATTTCAATAGAGGACAAAAAGGAATTCCACCTAATAATTTATTGAATTATGGCTATGCCATTTTAAGAGCGATTACGGCTAGAGCTATTGTCAGCTCTGGAATGTTGCCCACTTTAGGCATCTTTCATCGCAACAAATACAATGCCTATTGCCTAGCCGATGATATTATGGAGCCGTATCGTCCTTATGTCGATTTGATCGTTTGCCACATTATGGAAACCGAAGATAGTTATGACGAAATATCCATCGAAATCAAAAAACAATTGTTGAATATTGCTACTATTGATGTTTTTATAGACGGAAAAAACAGTCCATTGATGGTAGCAATGAGTCGAACTACACATTCCTTACACGAATGTTTTGAAGGAACAGCGAGGAAAATTTTATATCCAACCTTTACCTAAAACACCAATTATTATGGCAATACACTAATTGTTTTTTAATTATAATTCCCCCTTTGGGGTTATGGGGCTTATGTATGACGAACATTATACTCGTTTAAACCAATATAGAAGTTTGTGGATATTAGTATTTTTTGATCTGCCTACCGAAACACGCAAAGAGCGTAAAATAGCCAGTGGTTTTCGCAAGAAATTATTAGACGATGGGTTTTCTATGTTTCAATTTTCTATCTACATGCGTTTTTGTGCCAGTAAAGAAAATGCAGAAGTACATTCGAAACGGGTAAAAAATAATTTGCCTGAACATGGTAAGGTAGGCGTAATGCAAATTACAGACAAACAATTTGGGATGATGGAACTTTTTTATGGAAAAAAACTGGTAGAAACCGACAAACCATCACAACAATTAGAATTGTTTTAATGGAATAGAATTAGAAAACTAAGCAACTTGCTGTACTATAACAAACAATCACTACTACTTTTCGATTTCAAAATAAGCCCATAACTACCAACATATCAAATGATTGAATCACAATATGTTGGGAATTATAAGCTAAAATACAATTTTGAAAGCAATTCACAACAATAGCTACTAACGTTTCCGTGCTTGGTGCGTTGGGAATTATAAGCTAAAATACAATTTTGAAAGCAATTCACAACTTGGTGTTGATTGATTTTCGCCATCGATACGTTGGGAATTATAAGCTAAAATACAATTTTGAAAGCAATTCACAACAGTGATAGCGTGGCTTTAGATACAAAAAAAGTTGGGAATTATAAGCTAAAATACAATTTTGAAAGCAATTCACAACTTCGTTGGCAATGAAATACTTCAGCTTTTCGTTGGGAATTATAAGCTAAAATACAATTTTGAAAGCAATTCACAACTATCCCTCCGTCCAAATTCCCGCTGGACACGTTGGGAATTATAAGCTAAAATACAATTTTGAAAGCAATTCACAACCCTTGTCGAAAACCATACTTATAATTTATGTTGGGAATTATAAGCTAAAATACAATTTTGAAAGCAATTCACAACGTACTGGGGGACTTGTAGAAGTTCCAAATGGTTGGGAATTATAAGCTAAAATACAATTTTGAAAGCAATTCACAACATAATAAAGTTGCCATATTTGTTTTGTTTTGTTGGGAATTATAAGCTAAAATACAATTTTGAAAGCAATTCACAACAAAGTTGAGGTTTTTATTTCCTCGATACCAGTTGGGAATTATAAGCTAAAATACAATTTTGAAAGCAATTCACAACCGTCTATGGTTATATTTGTACCTGCTACTGTTGGGAATTATAAGCTAAAATACAATTTTGAAAGCAATTCACAACAAACCTCAACTTTGCCAAGTGACTTTGAAGTTGGGAATTATAAGCTAAAATACAATTTTGAAAGCAATTCACAACTGCCTCTTGCGGTTATTTGCGCTAAAGTAGGTTGGGAATTATAAGCTAAAATACAATTTTGAAAGCAATTCACAACTACTGGTACGCTGGTAGTGGCTTGCCTGTAGTTGGGAATTATAAGCTAAAATACAATTTTGAAAGCAATTCACAACTTCGTTGTCCTGATTCCTAACCAAAATTTTGTTGGGAATTATAAGCTAAAATACAATTTTGAAAGCAATTCACAACATTCAGAAATTGCAAACAAAACGAGAACTTGTTGGGAATTATAAGCTAAAATACAATTTTGAAAGCAATTCACAACATTTTGGATTAGGGTTTTTAGGAAACTTAAGTTGGGAATTATAAGCTAAAATACAATTTTGAAAGCAATTCACAACATAATTAATAGCTTCACGAATTTCATTTGGGTTGGGAATTATAAGCTAAAATACAATTTTGAAAGCAATTCACAACTGTGTCTAAATCGTTGTAATTGAATGTGCCGTTGGGAATTATAAGCTAAAATACAATTTTGAAAGCAATTCACAACCAGGTTGTATAATTATCGATGACCCTTTAAGTTGGGAATTATAAGCTAAAATACAATTTTGAAAGCAATTCACAACTTGTTAAGTCTTTAATAGTTTTCAAATCGGTTGGGAATTATAAGCTAAAATACAATTTTGAAAGCAATTCACAACATAATAATGTAGCCATATTTGTTTTGTTTTGTTGGGAATTATAAGCTAAAATACAATTTTGAAAGCAATTCACAACCTATATAGTCCAGTTAGAGTATTATTTTCAGTTGGGAATTATAAGCTAAAATACAATTTTGAAAGCAATTCACAACTCATCAACCGAAGCATTATTTTGTTTTTTTGTTGGGAATTATAAGCTAAAATACAATTTTGAAAGCAATTCACAACTGAAGTCCATCGGCATATTCTTTGTCTTTTGTTGGGAATTATAAGCTAAAATACAATTTTGAAAGCAATTCACAACTAAGATAGAATTAAACTTTAATGAACCCGAGTTGGGAATTATAAGCTAAAATACAATTTTGAAAGCAATTCACAACTAGTTGTATTAGGTACTTCTACTGTAAATGTTGGGAATTATAAGCTAAAATACAATTTTGAAAGCAATTCACAACAGCTAAACTCGATGCCATTGCTTTTAATGCGTTGGGAATTATAAGCTAAAATACAATTTTGAAAGCAATTCACAACAATAGCGGTTAACGTTTTGCGGCTTTGTGTGTTGGGAATTATAAGCTAAAATACAATTTTGAAAGCAATTCACAACGAATTAAACCTATTTTTGTTGTGCTTCTCAGTTGGGAATTATAAGCTAAAATACAATTTTGAAAGCAATTCACAACTATCGATTCCAAGCCAATAAAAACAATACTGTTGGGAATTATAAGCTAAAATACAATTTTGAAAGCAATTCACAACTGCGAAGGCAACAAATATAAATTGGCTGGAGTTGGGAATTATAAGCTAAAATACAATTTTGAAAGCAATTCACAACAATAATAGTGTACTCTGTTTCAGGTACGCGTTGGGAATTATAAGCTAAAATACAATTTTGAAAGCAATTCACAACGTAGATACAACGCTTGATAGGTACAACCCTGTTGGGAATTATAAGCTAAAATACAATTTTGAAAGCAATTCACAACTTGCTCCAGAATGAAATTATTTTCAATTATGTTGGGAATTATAAGCTAAAATACAATTTTGAAAGCAATTCACAACCTCAATTATGTTTTCAGTGAACGATTCATGTTGGGAATTATAAGCTAAAATACAATTTTGAAAGCAATTCACAACCCTTGTGAATAGAATTTTATGCCCTGATTCGTTGGGAATTATAAGCTAAAATACAATTTTGAAAGCAATTCACAACAAGCTTTTGCTTCTGCTATTGCTACCATTTGTTGGGAATTATAAGCTAAAATACAATTTTGAAAGCAATTCACAACATGTAATCACGTGCCACCCAGTAGATGTTTGTTGGGAATTATAAGCTAAAATACAATTTTGAAAGCAATTCACAACTCAATCTTATGATGATATTGCATTGACGGTGTTGGGAATTATAAGCTAAAATACAATTTTGAAAGCAATTCACAACAAGGTATTAATGAATACCCTTTGTTGATTAGTTGGGAATTATAAGCTAAAATACAATTTTGAAAGCAATTCACAACTATCAGCTAATATAACCTGACCATCGGTATGTTGGGAATTATAAGCTAAAATACAATTTTGAAAGCAATTCACAACTAAATTGGTAATCGTTGCATTATTAAATCGGTTGGGAATTATAAGCTAAAATACAATTTTGAAAGCAATTCACAACACTTGTAATTGGATCAACAAATGGTATAGCGTTGGGAATTATAAGCTAAAATACAATTTTGAAAGCAATTCACAACTTCTCCAAAAACTAGGGTAATAGGATTAAGGTTGGGAATTATAAGCTAAAATACAATTTTGAAAGCAATTCACAACCTGTAGGTTAATTTTGTTAAATAGGTTGTATGTTGGGAATTATAAGCTAAAATACAATTTTGAAAGCAATTCACAACGCAATAACATTTTATTTTAACGGTTTACAGTTGGGAATTATAAGCTAAAATACAATTTTGAAAGCAATTCACAACGTGCAAGTAGGAGATGATACAGCGTCAGCAGTTGGGAATTATAAGCTAAAATACAATTTTGAAAGCAATTCACAACCACACACATTTCTACATAACTATTATTTGGTTGGGAATTATAAGCTAAAATACAATTTTGAAAGCAATTCACAACTAGTGGTACAGATAATATACCACACGAAGTGTTGGGAATTATAAGCTAAAATACAATTTTGAAAGCAATTCACAACCTCAATTATGTTTTCAGTGAACGATTCATGTTGGGAATTATAAGCTAAAATACAATTTTGAAAGCAATTCACAACGAAAAATCGTTGCAAAAAATCGAAAGGTCGATTTTTCGTTGTGAATTGGATGCTTAAGATATTGCGAAAAAACATAAAAACATTCTTGGAAAATTTAAATACAACTGTTTTAGTCCTGCTTCGGTGGGACTTTTTTTTTACAATAAAAAAATCCTTACTTTTACTTTCTACAAAATCCATTTTTTTATGTCAACAATACTCCCTTTTTTATTGATCTTTATCATAGCCCTCGCCATTGGCGTTTTTCTTGGGAAACTCATTTTTTCAGCCCAATCACAATCTGAAAAAAAATTTCTCGAAGAGAAACTCAACAATCTCAAAGAACAAACTGCGGTGGAAAAAACAGCTTTGGAAAAACAATTGCAGCAAACTGTTCAAGAAAAGGAAGCCATTCGCAACGAAAAAGAAGCCATCAACATTCAGTTGAGCAAGAAAGAAGTGGATTTTGAAAATCTTTGGGAGCGTAACAAAGAGCAAAAAGAAGAAGTGGAAAAATTACAGGAAAAATTCACCAAAGAATTTGAGAATTTAGCCAATAAAATCTTAGACGAAAAATCGAATAAATTTACCGAGCAAAACAAGGAGAATATGAAAAATATCCTATCGCCTTTGCAAGATAAAATCCAGTTATTCGAAAAGAAAGTCGAAGATACTCACAAGGAGAGCATTGATTATCACGCGGCTTTGCGTCAACAAATTTTAGGTTTGAAGGAAATGAACCTGCAAATGAGCAAAGAAACCCTAAACCTGACCAAAGCACTAAAAGGCGACAGTAAAATGCAAGGAAACTGGGGTGAATTGATTTTAGAAAGAGTATTAGAAAAATCAGGTCTGGAAAAAGACCGAGAATATTTTGTTCAACAATCCCACACCACAGCTGAGGGAAACAGGGTTTTTCCCGATGTGGTTATCAACCTTCCCGACGGAAAAAAAATGATTGTCGATTCGAAAGTATCGCTGACGGCTTATGAAAAATACATCAACGAGGAAGATGATACTTTGAAAAATGGTTTTTTAAAAGAACACGTTGGTTCAATAAAACGCCATGTGGAGCAATTGGGTGATAAAAATTACCAAGATTTATACCAAATAGAAAGTCCTGATTTTGTGTTGCTTTTCATCCCGATGGAACCCGCTTTTGCTTTAGCGCTTAACGAAGACACCACATTGTACAACAAAGCTTTTGAAAAAAATATTGTCATTGTAACACCTTCAACTTTATTGGCTACTTTGCGCACGATTGATAGTATGTGGACCAACCAAAAACAACAGGAAAACGCCTTTGAAATTGCACGTCAAGCAGGCGCTTTGTATGATAAATTTGAAGGTTTTGTCGCCGATTTGATTAAAGTTGGCAAGAAAATAGAGGAAAGTAAGGTAGAATACCAAGGAGCAATGAATAAATTAGTCGACGGTAGTGGCAATTTGATAAAAAGAGTGGAAAATTTGAAAAAAATGGGAGCTAAAACACAAAAATCACTCCCTGAAAACATCTTAGCTAGAGCAGGAAAAGACGACAATTTAGAATTAAAGTAAACCAATTATTAATGAGAAAATTTTTAGTAATTGTTTTTGGAATTGTAGTATAGTTAGGAGTTCCCTATTTTACTTTTTTGTATAATGCAACTTATAGTGAAGGCGTTCGATCAGGCGAATTAATCAAATTTAGTAGTAAAGGAATGGTGTTCAAAACCTATGAAGTGGAATTGAGTCAAGGAATTTCGGGTGCCCAAATTTTTAGTTTTTCCGTATTGGATAGTGACAAAAAAGTCATCTCCGATTTGAAAGACTTAGAAGGGCAATATGTGAAATTAACCTATATAGAACGTTACAAAACATTTCCGTGGTGGGGAGATTCAAAATACTTCATTAAGGATGTAAAAAAAGAAGATTCTCCCTTTAAAGTAAAGAACCAATAAAAAATTTGCACATAAGTTAATTTTACCTATATAATTGCTTAACTTTAAATAATTGAATTTGTAGCAATATGAAAAAAATTATTTATGTTTTAATTTTTATTCTTTTCAATACTTCCTATGCACAAAAAGAGTTGATTACCACTTCAGGAATCATCCATTTTGAGGCATCTGTTCCTTTATTCGAAGAGGTTGAAGCCTCAAATAAAAAAGTTTCTTGTATCCTGAACTTAGAAAACGGACAGATAACAACTGTTGTTCACATGAAAGAATTTCATTTTAAATTGTCCTTAATGGAAGAACATTTTAATAAAAAATACCTTGAAACTGATAATTATCCTCACGCCAGCTTCAAAGGAACTATAGTCGGTTTTAATTTGAATATCATAGATACCAATCCGAAACAATTTAATATGAAAGGCGACTTGAAAATCCACGGAAAAACTAAAAAAATAAACACCGTTGTTATACTACGAAAACTGGAAAACAAATTGGAAATTATATCTAATTTCAGCATTAAAATAAAAGATTTCAATATAAAAATCCCTGAAATGTTGAGTATGAAAATAGCCCAAACGGTGACTATAAAATCAGAATTTCTACTCCAATAAAAGGCTATCCTATACAATCCCGAAGCGCTTCTTCAAGGTTTCTAAATTGAAATTTGTAACCTGTATTTTCTATTTTAATAGAGGAAACTCGTTGACCTGTGAGAAGAATTTGAGCCATTTCTCCCATTACTAATGTAATCAGAAACGAAGGTATATTAGGCAACCAAATAGAATAACCATAGATTTTTGCCAATGTTTTTGAAAAAACCGTATTGGTAGTATTGTCATTAATAGCAGCATTGTATGCTCCTGACATATCTCGATTTTCCAAGGCTTCAAGATAAATGGAGCACAAATCATTAATGTGTATCCAAGGCATATATTGTTTTCCCGAACCTATAGCCGAACCCAATTTCATTTTGAAAATAGGCACTAATTTGCTCAAAAAACCTTCTCCTTTTCCTAACACTAAACCTGTTCTAATTTTTACAGTACGAATACCAAAACCTTCAATATGATTTGCAGCAGCCTCCCATTTTTGGCAAGTGGTACCTAAAAAATCTTTCGCAGCGGGAGTGTTTTCGTTACAAATTTCTTCTCCATTTACTGCTCCATAAATTCCGATTCCGGATGCTGTAACAAAAGCATCTAATTTTTTGTTGTGTTTTTTCAGCACATCAAAAATCAATTGAATAGATTTTTCCCTACTTTGTACAATTTCGAGTTTCCGCTGGGCTGTCCATCGCTTTTCAGCAATGCCCTCTCCTGCAAGATGAATAATATAATCTGCTTTCAAAACGGCTGCTTCATCAATAAAATTAGCAGAAACATCCCATTTAAAATAAGAAATACCAGAACTATTTTGTTTACTATTTCTACTTAATATAGAAACAAAATATCCTCTTTGACTCAACAAAGTAACTAAATTCTTTCCAACAAAACCCGTTCCGCCTGTAATTAAAACATTTTTTTTCATACAACAAATTTAGAAAAATAAATTAAAGATGCAAATAGTAATAAATATTTGTTTAACTTATGTTGATTATTATTAAACAATTTGTATCTTTACATCGAAAATTTAAAAGAAAAAAAATGGCTACTAATAAAACTGCAATCACAAAAGATAAAATAGTTTCATTATACATGAACTATAAATTAGAAAACGACCACAAGCCAAAATCAGTTTATCAATTTGCAAAAGAAAATGGCTTTGAAGAAAAATTATTCTATTCTTTTTTTGGGACTCTAGAGAGTGTTGAAAAAGAAATTTTTAAGCTATTTTTAGAAAAAACGGTTGAAATTATTCAGAAAGACACGAATTACCCCAATTATGACATGAAAACCAAACTATTGAGTTTGTACTTTACTTTCTTCGAAATATTGTCTGCCAATAGAAGCTATGTTAAGATGAGTCTTGGTGAACATCAAAATGAGCTCAAAAACCTAATGCAGCTCTCCTTACTTAGAAATGATTTCAAAAACCACATCAAAGAAATTATAACTGATAAAGTTAAAATTCAATATGAAAAGCTTCAAAATCTCCAAGAAAAAGCCATTCAAGAATCAGCTTGGATTCAGTTTCTTCTCATTTTGAAATTCTGGTTGGAAGATGAATCGGCTAATTTTGAAAAAACAGATATTTTCATTGAAAAATCAGTCAAAGCGGGTTTTGAATTAATCAATATTACTCCAATTGAAAGTGTAATTGATTTAGGGAAATTTCTTTTTAAAGAAAAAATACAACAAAACTATTGAAAGTCCTATTGCAATAGTTATTTACACAAGGCATGAAAATGGTATTCCATATAACCGATGAAAAAATAAATACAAACAGATGAAACGCCCACGACAATTTTCATTGACACACACCAATATGATTATAGGCGTTCCATCTTCCAATAAAAAACAAATATTATAAACAGATGAAACGCCCACGACAATTATCATTGACACACACC
>JACCDI010208313.1_pt1 | contig 31053 bp, 34 predicted proteins | sample 7442791 | NCBI WGS metagenome assembly JACCDI01 (sample SAMN15323434, study PRJNA562643) | freshwater metagenome | isolation source: river surface water | place: USA:Blue River Watershed | collected 2017-08-15
ATCGGCGACATCATCGGCGTGATCGACGGCATCGCGTTCCAGACCAACATCCTCGCGCTGAACGCGGCGGTCGAGGCGGCGCGTGCCGGCGAGCAGGGCCGTGGCTTCGCGGTAGTCGCGTCCGAGGTGCGCAGCCTCGCACAGCGCAGCGCGGCGGCAGCCAAGGAAATCAAGTCGCTGATCAATGATTCGGCCGCCAAGGTGGACGCGGGCAGCCGGCAGGTGCAGGGCGCGACGGCGACGATGGAAGAAATCGTGCGCTCAGTGGCGCGCGTGACCGGCATCATGTCCGAGATCAGCGCGGCAAGCCACGAGCAAAGCCAGGGCATTGAACAGGTCAATCAGGCGGTGTCGCAAATGGATCGCGTCACGCAGCAAAATGCCGCGCTGGTCGAGCAGGCGGCGGCGGCCGCCGCCAGCCTGGAAGAACAGGCGATGCGGCTTGCGCAATCGGTATCGGTGTTCAGGCTGGAACGCTGAGTTCAGCGGTTCGGGAAGCGGTCCCGGCAGGCTTCGGCCAGCTTCCGGAACTGCCGGTCACTCTGCGATTCGCGCGACGCCTTCAGCATGCAGGCATCGTAGGTTTGCGGGCCGTTATTGCAGGCAGACAGCGCGACGGACAGCAGCATCCCGGCGAGCAGGGCGCGGTACAGCGTGGGGTGTTTCATGTTGTTCTGTGCCACTGCAGCGTGGCAGCGGCAGGTGTTTCCGGAGTGTAGTTATTCTATAGGTAAATTTTCAATTGAATATGGCCCGCCCGGGCAAATTCGGCGAGGAATGAGTAACGCCTGCAGGCAGCCACATTTTCCACAGATCATCTGGATAAGTCTGTGGATGACTACCCTCAAGTGCGCTCAAGCATTTGATTTCTCACAGCTTTTGATCACTGATCCAAATCAAGGCAGCAGCGGCTGCACTGCCTGAAAAACAGGCAGCCTGGTTCACTTGCGATGCTGCGCAGCCGGCAGCTGGTAGGCATCGCGATATCCGTCCGACTTGAAGAAAGGATCGTCGGCCAGATAGGCGAGCAGCATGTCGGTCGCATCGACGCCCCAGAACAGCCGTTCATCGACTACTGCAGTAGGAACGCCGAACACGCCGGCCGCAATGGCCTGCTCGCAGTTTCGGTGCAATTCCTGCTTGATCGCATCGGCGTTGATGTCGGACGGCTCGATCAGGAATTCATCGAGCAGGTCCTGCCATGCGCCTTCGTCGGATGGCAGCAGGCCGTCGCGCCACACGTAACTGAACAGGCGGTCGACGACGTCGTCGTTCGCGCCGAGCGCAATCGACAGCCGCAGCAGTGGCAGCGGATTGAAGGGGTGCGCGGCGGGCAGGCGCATCGGAATGTCATGACGGCGCGCCACCCACTGGCAGTGTGCATAGGTCCAGCTTCGCTTCGGCGGTGTCTCTACCGGTCCCTTGTTGCCCCAGTGCCCGAGCACGCCCGCAAACAGCACGGGCTTTGGGTTCAACGCCAGCTGCGGCGCCTCCCGGCGCAGCAGCTGCCATTGCAGGTAGGCATACGGTGAGATGAAGTCGAAGTACCAGTCAATCGCGGGCTTGCTCATGTCCGGCACCTGTTCGCTAGAGGGTTGAGCCTGTGACGGCGATACTGCGCGACGCCGACTGCACGGACTGCGAAAGCGAGGACTTCATGTCATCTCCCTGAATCTACTCCAGCATGTCGGCCCAGATGGTCCGGGCCCAGTTGTTTGCGTAGCTGCCTTCCAGTTCGGTCGGCGCGGGGCTCAGGCCCCCGGCGCCTTGCACCACCTTGTAAGTGCGCTCGGCAGCCACATACTCGTGGACGCTCGCGACATGCACCACGCTGCGGTCGTCGATGAAACTGTAGCAGGTGTTCGTGAGCATCGGTTGCGGGTTCGGTTCGATTCCGCTCAACTGTGCGACGATTGCCGCGGCCGCCACTTTCGCGTGGTTGTTCGCCATGTGCCCGCTCTTGGGCATCAGTTGCGCGACCTGGATCGCGTCGCCGATGACGAAAATGTCCTTGGCGACTGACGATTCGAAGCTCAGATAGTTCACGCCGCACCAGCGGCCGTTGGCCATGTTGGCCAGCCCGGTCTGCAGCGCGAGCTTGTTGGCGCGCATTGCCGGAAGCGCATTGATCACGTCGGCTTTCACGTCGTTCTGCACGTCGAATTTCACCAGCCCTTCGTCGGCCGACACTGCAATGGCCTTGTGCTGGTTGCGGTATTCGATGATGCCGGCGTACTGCTCGGCCCAGGCTTTCTTGAACAGCGCGGGCTTGGATACCACGTCCTGGTTCGCGTCCAGCACCAGCACCTTGCTCTTGGGCTTGAAGCGCTGGAAGTACCACGCGACCTGGCACGCGCGCTCGTAAGGGCCGGGCGGGCAACGGAACGGCGCCTCCGGAATGGTCAGCGCGTACACGCCGCCGTCGGGCATCGCTTCGAGTTGCTTGCGCAGCGCGACCGTTTCGGCGCCGGCCTTCCACGCTTGCAGTATCTTGCCCTGCTGCTGCGCCTCCGACAGGCCTTCGATGCTCGCGAAATTCATGTCGATGCCGGGCGATAGCACCAGCTTGTCGTATTTGAGCGTGCTGCCGCCGGCCAGTTTCACCGTGCGCGCGACCGGATCGATGGACGCCGCGTAGTCGCGCGCGACGTTGATGCCGTGGTTTTTCGTCAGCGTCGTGTACGGACGGCTCAGGTCGGCCAGCTTGCGGCTGCCGCCCAGCACGAGGTTCGACAGCGGGCAGGAAATGAATTCCTTGTCCGGTTCGACCAGCGTGACGTCGATTTTGTGGTCCGACAGCAGGCGGATGTATTTCGCGGCCGTCGCGCCGCCATAGCCGCCGCCGATCACGACGACTTTTGCGCCGCGCATCGCGTGAGCGGAAACGCCGGTGGACGAAAGCGCAAGCGCTGCGCCGGCCTGGAGGAAGGTTCTGCGATCCATCGAGCCCTCCGTCAACGCTTCAGGCCGGCGAAGTAGGTCGCCAGCTGTTGGGTTTGTTCTTCGCTGAAGCCCTTGGCGATCTGGTGCATGATCGTCGCCTTGCGCTCGCCGCTGCGGAAGGCGTTCATCTGCGCGACGATGTAGTCCGCGCTCTGGCCGGCCAGGCCGGGCACGGCAGCGCCCGCTTGCGCGCGGCCTTCCGTGCCGTGGCAGTTCGCGCAGGTGGCGGCGACGCTCTGCGTGTAGAGTTTCTGCGCGCCGTCGTTGTCGGCGGCGTGTGCTGCCAGCGCGGGAAGTGCCGCGACCAGCGCGGCGAGCATTTTTCGAATGGGCATCTGCTGTCTCCTGCAGCGCAGGCTGGATATTTTTTAGGGATGTGCAGGTTACCGGACGGCACGCCTGTGCGAGCGATTCTACCTGCAAATTTTCACGCTGCTATACTTTTGACCACAACAAATTTCTCATCCGCCTGAACAAAAGTTTTCGCCGGTCGGGCGTCATTCGGAGACCTTATTGATGAAGCGCATGTTGCTGTCTTTTTTGCTGTTCGGTTGCGCACAGGCAGCGCACGCGGACTGGGTCAAACTTGAGTCATCGCTGAAAGACCCTGTCCTGTACAAGGATGACGGCGCAGTCGAGAAGACCGGTCCCGACACCTTCAAGGCCTGGCACGTGGTCGACTACGCGGCCGACCAGGATCACGAGGGCAAGCCCTTCCGCTCGAAGAAGCTGAACTATCACTACGATTGCGGCAAGCAGATGATGAGCGAGATGCTGGTGGTGAAGCATCGCGATTCGATGGGCGGCGGCATGACGGTGTTCTGGACGCACGGCCCGTGGCCCTGGTTCAAGCCGGAAGCCGGAAGCGTCGAGCACGAATTGCTGGCGGCCATGTGCAAGTCCTGAGCCGATGAGCTTTCACGGACGGTTCGGCCGGCTGCTGCCGGCGCCCGAGAATTTCATCCCTGATGCGCTGGTCGCCGAGATCAGTGCGCAGGGCATCGACGAGACCCGGCGCAGCTTCCTGCGCAGCAGTTTCGCCGCCGCCAGCGCCGCGCTCGCGTCCGGTAGTGCGCTGGCCGCGACCGACCATCCGACGCCGGACGGCGACATGGCTATCCTTCAGCCGCTGTCGCATACGACGCGGCTCGGCCATCCGGTCGCGTTCGCGCCTTACGGTCAGCCGTCGAAATTCGAGGCCAACCTGCAGCGGCGCGAGTCGCCGGGGCTGACGCAAAAGCGCGAAAGCAGCATTTCATTCACACCGCTGCAGGGGCTGTTCGGCATCATCACGCCCAGCGGCCTGCATTTCGAGCGGCACCATGCGGGCTGGCATGACGTCGACCCGAACGAGCACCGGCTGATGATCAACGGGCTGGTATCGACGGCCAAGGTTTACACCATCGGCGAACTGATGCGGCTGCCGTCGGTATCGCGCATGCATTTCATCGAATGCGGGGCCAATAGCGCGATGGACTGGGGCAGCCCGGCCGTGCCGACGGTGCAGTACACGCACGGCATGCTGTCCTGCTGCGAGTTCACTGGCGTTCCGCTGTCGCTGCTGCTGGAGGATTGCGGCATCGACCGCAGCAAGGCGAAATGGCTGCTGGCCGAAGGCGCGGACGGCGCCAGCCTCACGCGCAGCATACCGATCGAGCGCGCGCTCGACGATGCGATCGTCGCATGGGGCATGAACGGCGAGATGCTGCGTCCGGAGAATGGCTATCCGCTGCGGCTGGTGGTGCCGGGCGTGCAGGGCGTGTGCTGGGTGAAGTGGCTGCGCCGCATCGAGGTCGGCGATGCGCCGTATGCGACGCGCGAAGAGTCGACGCAGTACCTCGACCTGATGCCGGACGGCATGCAGCGGCAGTATTCGATCATCCAGGAATGCAAGTCGGTGATCACGTCGCCGTCCGGCGGGCAGCGGCTGCTGGACAAGGGCTTCTACAACATCAGTGGCCTCGCGTGGTCGGGGCGCGGCAAGATTGCGCGCGTCGACGTGTCGGTCGATGGCGGCCGCAACTGGAAGACCGCCCGACTCGAGTCGCCCGTGCTGCCGAAGTGCCTGACCCGCTTCAACATCGACTGGGAATGGGACGGCAAGCCTTATATATTGCAGTCGCGCGCGGTCGACGAGACTGGCCATGTGCAGCCGAAGATTGCGGAGCTGCGCACGGTGCGCGGCCGTCGGTCGGTCTATCACAACAATGCGATCCAGTCCTGGCAGGTATCGTCGGCCGGGGAGGTGATGAATGTCCAGGTCTCGTAAGCTGCTCGCGCTGCTGTTGCTGCTGGCGCTGCCCACCGCGCAGGCGGACAAGTTCGCGGGCATCGGCCGTGCCGCGACGGCGTCCGAGATCGCTGCGTGGGACATCGACGTGCGGCCTGACTTCAAGGGCCTGCCGCCCGGCTCCGGCAGCGTCGCGCAGGGCGAAAAGATCTGGATCGCGCGCTGTGCGAGCTGCCACGGCGATTTCGCCGAGTCGCCGAAGGTGTTCCCGCCGCTGATCGGCGGTACCACGCCTGCCGATGTCGAGCGCGGCCGTGTCGCCGGACTGTGGGCCGCGAGCGAGAGCCAGAAGACCACGATGATGAAGCTCGCGACCGTGTCCACGCTGTGGGACTACATTCGCCGCGCGATGCCTTACGAAGCGCCGAAGAGCCTGAAGGTCAACGAGGTCTATGCGCTGACCGCTTTCCTGTTGAACCTGGCCGACCTGGTGCCGGCCGATTTCACGCTCACCGACAGGAACATCGCCGAGGTGCAGAAGCGCATGCCCAACCGGGACGGCAATACGACGTTGCACGGCATGCTCGACGTGCGCGGCAAGCCTGATGTCAGCGGTGCCGAATGTATGCGAGACTGTCCGGTCGATTTCAGCAAGCTGGTGCCGCTGCCCTCGGTTGTCAACGGCTTGAACGGCAACCTCGCCGACCAGAACCGACCGTACGGCTCGATACGCGGTATCGACACCCGCCGTCGGCCCTAGCAAGCGAAGCCGCCGCATCGGTGGCAAAATCCACGCAACTCAAACAAAGCGGAGACAAGGATTGGACAAGAGCCGGCGCGATGCGATGCGCATTGCCACCGCTTTGTCGCTGGCCTTTGGCAGCGGCTTGCTGAAACCCTCCGAGGTGTTCGGTGCCGAGCGCTGGGGCAGCGACTGGAACGGCGCGGTCTATAGCGCCCGCAGCCTCGAGGCCTTCGTGCGCGCGATGAAGGGCGACACCACGACGCCGAACGAGCCGCGCACGGTCACCCGTTCCGAACGCGTGAACATCCCCGGGCTGGCCGAGGCCGGGGAAGGGCAGATCCTGATCGACGCGCCCGAGCTGGCGGAGAACGGCACCAACGTGCCCGTGACTGCGCGCAGCAACATTCCCGACACCGATTTCATCGCGCTGATCGCTGACCTGAATCCGTATCCGGTCTGCGTCGGCTACAACGTGCTGCCCGACGGCGACCCCGGCTTTTCGGTCCGGATCAAGGTGGCGAAGAGCTCGAACCTGGTCGTCATCGCGCGCGCGAAGGACAAGTTCTATTTCTCGCTGCGTGACATTACCGTCATGATTGGCGGCTGCCTGGGTTAAGGAGAGACAGATGGGCGAGCCTATGCGTGTACGCGCGGTGCAGAACGGCGAGTGGACCGAGGTCAGGATACTGATGAAGCACATCATGCTGTCGCGGCTGACCTGGGACAAGACCGGCAAGCTGATCCGCGCACATTTCATCCAGACTGTGCGCGGCACCTGTAACGGCAGGCCAGTGCTGCATGTGAACTTCGGCGGCTCGGTGGCGCGCGATCCTTATTTTTCTTTCAAGTTCAGGGGTGGCAAGCCGGGCGACAAGGTGGCCATTACCTGGGTTGACACCGAGAACGACTCGCGCACCGACGAAGCCATCATTGCCTGATCGTCGATACAAGTGATGTCAAAAATACAATGTCGATTGCGGTTATTGATGAACACGAAAACCGCCTGATGTCGTTCTGAAAAACTCTGGAAAAGGTGAAATAATTCATCCGTTCATCGCACATCATGCATTAGTGATCGAACACATATTCGATTTCTTGATTTTGCGAAATAAGGGTGATATATACTCACCCTGAAAACACGCATGACCGCAAAAGCCAGACAAGGGTTTTGCAAAAAGAACAAAGGCGGGAGTAAAGAAGCGCAACGCAACGACCCGGAGAAGGTCGCCTGATTGCGCCACAAACGGCGTGGAACCATGCCGCGCGGTTAGAAAATCTGATGAGAAATCATTGGCTTAACTTGCAGTGAAACCAGAAAGAGGAGAGTAAAACCATGGCAATCAGTTTCAACCTGAACGGCTCGACGGTTTCCGTCCAGTCCGAGCCGGACACCCCGCTGCTGTGGGTGATTCGTGATGAAGTCGGCCTGACCGGTACCAAGTTCGGTTGCGGCAAGGCTCTGTGCGGCGCCTGCACGGTGCATGTGAACGGTTCCGCAGTGCGCGCATGCCAGACCCCGGTTTCGTCGGTGTCGGGCAAGAACGTCGCAACTATCGAATCGCTCTCCAACGACAATTCGCACCCGCTGCAAAAGGCCTGGATCAAGCACCAGGTTCCGCAGTGCGGCTACTGCCAGTCCGGCCAGCTGATGAGCGCATCGGCGCTGCTGGCAAAGAACAAGAACCCGAGCGATGCCGAGATCGACGCAGCGATGAGCGGCAACCTGTGCCGTTGCGGCACTTACAACCGCATTCGCGCTGCCATCAAGGATGCAGCTGCTGAACTGCGTCGCGCTTAATGGGTAAGGAGACAATAGAAATGACAACTACTCGTCGTGAATTCCTGAAATCGTCCGCGACCACCGCGGGCGTTGCCGTGCTCGGCATGTACGTCCCGGGCTTCGGTGGCAAGGAGGCGAAAGCAGCCGGCTCGCTGCACACCCCGAACGTCTGGGTGCACATCGCCGACAACAATGAAATTACCCTGATCTCGCACATGTCCGAGATGGGCCAGGGCGTCCACACCGCTCTGCCGGCGCTGATCGCCGAAGAGCTGAACGTCGACGTCACCAAGGTCAAGGTTGCGACCGCACCGGCTGATCCGGCCTACGTGAACGGCCTGCTCGGCGCGCAGATCACCGGCGGCTCGACCGCGATCCGCGATGCATGGGAAAAGCTGCGTATCGGCGGCGCGCAAGTGCGCACGATGCTGGTCCAGGCTGCTGCCCAGAAGTGGAACGTCGATGCATCGAAGCTGAAGGCCGAGAACGGCGTCGTGTCGGGTGCGGGCAAGTCCGCAACCTACGGCGAGCTCGCTGCAGCTGCTTCGTCGATCCCGGTCCCGAAGGAAGTTGCGCTGAAGGATCCGGCGCAGTTCAAGGTCGTCGGCAAGGCGATCCCGCGTCTGGACACCCCGGCCAAGGTCAACGGCACTGCCGAATTCGGTATCGACGCGTCGGTTCCGGGCATGGTCTACGCTTCGATCGAAATGTCGCCGGTCATCGGCGGCCAGGCGAAGAGCTTCGACGACTCCGCAGTCAAGGGCAAGCCGGGCGTCATCGGCGCCTACAAGATCAACGGCGGCGTCGCCATCGTGGCCGACACCTACTGGCACGCTTACAGCGCACGCAAGGCGCTGAAGGTGGACTGGGACCTCGGCGAGGGCGCGAAGCTCGACACCAAGGGCCTGTGGTCAACCACCGCTGCTGCCGAGAAGACCGTCGCCCCGATCAAGGTGCGTCCGGATGTCGGCAACGCTGACGAAGCGCTGAAGGGCGCAGCGAAAGTGCTGAAGGCTGAGTACCGCACCCAGCTCGTCGGCCACCAGCCGCTCGAGCCGATGAACATGATCGCGAACGTCCAGGGCGACAAGTGCGAACTGATCGGCCCGACCCAGTTCCAGCAAGGCGCGCAAGGCATGGCCGCTGCAGCCATCGGCCTGAAGCCGGAGAACGTCACCGTCAAGACCACCTACCTCGGTGGCGGTTTCGGTCGTCGTATCGTCACCGACTTCGTGGTTCAGGCAGCTGAAGTGTCGAAGGCCTGCGGCCGTCCGGTCAAGGTCCTGTGGTCGCGTGAAGACGACATGAAGAACGACTGGTACCGTCCGCTCGGTATCAACCGCGTCGAGGCAGGCCTGGATGCATCGGGCAAGCCGGTCGCATTCAAGCACCAGCTCAACTCGCGTTCGATCACCCAGGTGCTGTTCGGCCTGCCGAAGAACACGCTGGATCCGTTCATGGTCGAGGCCGCTGTCGCTCCGTACGAGATCGCCAACACCTCGCACGACCTGATCATCCACGATCATGGCTTCCGCGTCGGTTACCTGCGCGCCGTGTCGCACACGATGAACTGCTTCGCCAACGAGTGCTTCATCGACGAATTGGCACACGCTGCAGGCAAGGATGCGGTCAAGTACCGTCTCGAGATGCTCGAGAAAGAGCCGCGCTTCGCCAACGTGCTGAAGATCGCCGCAGAGAAGGCAGGCTGGGGCAAGAAGCTGCCGGCAGGCCGCGCTCTGGGCGTCGCCCTGATGGAAGGCTACGGCACCTACATGGCGCAAGTGGCTGAAGTCTCGGTCAGCGGTGGCGACATCAAGGTTCACAAGGTCACCGTCGCTTGCGACTGCGGCCGCATGGTGAACCCGGGCATCGTCCGCCAGCAGCTCGAGTCCGGTATCGTCTACGGCCTGTCGCACGCGCTGTACAGCGACATCACCGTGACCAACGGCCGCGTTGACCAGAACAACTTCAACGATTTCCGTGTCCTGCGCCTCAACGAGACGCCGGAAATGGACATCACCCTGGTCGAGAGCACCGAAAAGCCGGGCGGCACGGGCGAACCGTCCACCTCGCTGATCGGACCGGCAGTCGGCAACGCCATCTTCAACGCAACCGGCAAGCGCCTGCGCAGCATGCCGTTCGCAAAGGCAATCAAGTCCGCGTAATCGGACTGGCTGTCTGATGGTTGAAATGCCCCCCTCGTAAAAAAGGGGGGCATTTTTTTCTGCGCGCAAGCGCAGTGCGTTGAATGAAGTTTGGAAAACGATGGACAGCATCGACCTGGAAGTACTGAAGACCTGCAGCGACTGGATCGCCGCGGGCAAGAAATGTGAACTGGTGACCGTGATCCGGACCTGGGGTTCGAGCCCGAGGCCGGAAGGCGCGACGCTGGGCATCTGCGAGGACGGCCGCGTGGTCGGCTCGGTGTCCGGCGGCTGCATCGAGGACGACCTGATAGACCGCGCGCACAAGAGCGGCATCACGCGCACCAAGCCGGAGATCGTCACCTATGGCATCACCGCCGACGAGGCGCATCGCTTCGGCCTGCCGTGCGGCGGCACGATACAGCTGGCGATCGAGCCGCTGACGGCGCAGAGCAAGATCCCGCAACTCATCGAGCGCCTCGCACAGGGCGAGCTGGTCGCGCGTCGCGTCGACCTGCACAGCGGCGAGGTGACGATGGGCCCGGCCGGGCCCGGCATGACGCTGCAGGTGTCGGAAGCGGCGCTGACCACGATACACGGGCCGCGCTGGCGGCTGCTGATCATTGGCGCCGGGCAGCTGTCGCGCTTCCTGGCGCAGATCGCCGTCGGCATGGACTACGCGGTCACCGTCTGCGACCCGCGCGAAGAGTACCGCGACGGCTGGTCGGTGGACGGCGTGAATGTCGTCCATGCGATGCCGGACGACCTCGTGATGGAAATGAGGCTGGACAGCCGTTCGGCCGTGGTCGCGCTCACGCATGACCCGAAGCTAGACGACCTCGCGCTGATGGAGGCGCTGAAATCGGACGCGTTCTATGTCGGCGCGATCGGCTCGCGCTCGAACGACCAGAAGCGCCGCGAGCGCCTGCTCGACTTCGACCTGACGCCGGAGCAGCTGAAGAAGCTGCACGGCCCGATCGGCATTTTCATCGGCAGCAAGACGCCGTCGGAAATTGCGATCTCCATCCTTGCCGAACTGACGGCAGTGAAGAACGGCATCGCGCTGCCCGAGATCATGCAGGTGCGTACCGCGAAAGAGGCGGCACAAATGGATGCCAGCCCGGACGCCTGCCTGCTGAATGCAGGACAACAAGTCGTATAATCCTGCGCAACTGTTTACTGCAAGACGGCCGGGTGTCCCCACCATCCGGCCGGTTTTTTTTCTCTCCATGGACAACAAAGCCCAACGACCCGACACACCCTGCGTCGCGGTCTGCTCGACCACTTTCGATGACGTCTGCCGCGGCTGCGGCCGGACGGTGGCCGAGGTCGCCGACTGGGTATTCATGGACGATGCGCAGAAGGAGCAAGTCTGGGAGCGCATCCTCGCCGAGGGCTACCCGAGGCGCAATACCTGAGGCCTGAGCCGCGATGAACCTGCCCGCATCCACCAGTCCCGTCGCGTTCATCGGCCTGCTGGTGATGTCGAACGTGTTCATGACCTTCGCTTGGTACGCGCACCTGCGCCACTTGTCCGACAAGCCATGGTGGATCGCAGTGCTGGTCAGCTGGGGCATCGCGTTCTTCGAATACATGCTGCAAGTGCCGGGCAACCGGATCGGCTTCCAGCATTTCACGCTGGGCCAGCTGAAGATCGCGCAGGAAGTGATCACGCTGGCGGTGTTCATTCCATTCGCGGTGTTCTACATGGGGCAGCCGCTGAAGCTCGATTATCTCTGGGCAGGCTTATGCCTGATCGGGGCGGTTTACTTCGTTTTTCGCGCCTGATCCGGACATCAGCGCATCGACCACGCCGACCGGCAGCGGGAACACCACCAGCGACGAGCGGTCACCTGACATTGCGCCGAGCGTCTGCAGGTAGCGCAGCTGCAGCGCCGCCGGTTCCCGTGCGAGCACCGTTGCCGCCATCTGCAGCTTTTCCGAGGCCTGCAGCTCGCCTTCGGCATTGATCACCTTCGCGCGCCGTTCGCGCTCGGCTTCGGCCTGCCGTGCGATCGCGCGTATCATCGAATCGTCGAGGTCGACCTGCTTGATCTCGACGTGTGACACCTTGATGCCCCACGCATCGGTCTGTGAATCGAGCACCTCGCGGATATCGACATTGAGCCGCTCGCGCTCGGCCAGCATGTCGTCGAGCTCGTGCTTGCCGAGCACCGAGCGCAGCGTGGTCTGCGCGAGCTGGCTGGTGGCCTCGAAATAGTTCATCACCTGGATGATCGCGCGCTGCGGATCGACCACGCGGAAGTAAATCACCGCGTTCACCTTCACCGACACGTTGTCGCGCGAGATCACGTCCTGCGGCGGCACGTCATGCGTGACGGTGCGCAAGTCCACCCGCACCATCTGCTGCAGCCCCGGCACCAGCAGCACCAGCCCCGGCCCCTTTACGCGCCAGAAGCGTCCCAGCTGGAACACGACGCCGCGTTCATACTCGCGCAGCACGCGCACCGCGCCCGAGATGAGCAGCGCGATGATGACGAGAAGGGCCAGCGATCCGTAGGGCAGCTCGACCATGGTTGACTCCGTCGGCGGATCATCCAGTCTGCAGCATTTGCCCGCCCCGGCCTTGTCCGAACGCAGCGGCGCGCGACGCCGGTGCGCTTGCCTTCGAAGAACTCCGCGGCGCGCGCAGACTCGAAACAGCAGGATCGCTTTGCAGGGCAGGGACATGAAGAAACAGTCGCAAGCCGCGCAACTTGTGACGATGACGCGCATTGCCAATAGCCTGCTGCTGCTGATGGCGCTCGTGTTCCTTGTCGCGCACGCACTGTCGGCGCGGCACCATCCGGGCTGGGGCTATCTTGCCGCCTTCGCTGAAGCGGCCCTTGTCGGCGGGCTGGCCGACTGGTTTGCGGTCACGGCCTTGTTCCGGCATCCACTCGGCGTGCCGGTGCCGCATACCGCGATTATCCCGTCCAACAAGGACAGGCTGGCGGACGGTGTCGCCGCTTTCCTGCAGCAGAACTTCCTGACGCGCGACGTGCTCGCGGCCGACATGGCGCGGCTGGATTTCGTCGGCATGGCCACCGCATGGCTGGGCGAACCGGGGCGGCGGCGCTGGCTGGCCGAGCGCATCGCCGCGCTCATGAGCAACCAGCTTTCGGTCGGGCGGCTGCTGGCAGACTGGTTCAGGCTCTGGGTCGAACAGCAGAAGCACCATGAATGGTTCGATCGCGCCGTCCTGTGGGCGCAGCAGATGCTGGACCAGCATCATGCGGACATTTACCAGCGAGTCAGCGAGAAAAGCCCGCGCTGGATGCCGCGCCGGATCAATGACGAGTTCTACCGTCGGCTGATGGACGGCGTGACCGAGATGCTCGATGAGATGCTGGCACCCGACAGCGCCGCGCGCGAAGCGTTCGACGCCGCCGTGCGTGAACAGATAGCGAGGCTTGCAGCCGGCGAGCGCGACGACGCGATACGGCGGCAAATGGAGAGCGGGACGAAGGAGGGCGTGCTGGCCGGGCGCATGGAAAATGAGTTGGAGGGGCTGGTGGCGCGGCTGGCGTCCGACCCGGCCTTGCGGGCTTCCATGAACCGTTGGCTGCAGCGGCAGGCCGTGGTGCTGCTGGTGCGCCGCCGCATCCATATACTGGGGCTGGTGCGACGGGTGATCCTCGACTGGAACGCCGACACGGTCACCGCGCGCATCGAAGGGCAGGTCGGACGCGACCTGCAGTTCATCCGCGTCAATGGCACACTGGTCGGTGGCCTGGTGGGGCTTGCCATTCATGCAATGGTGGCCTGGATTTGAGCGGCCTGTCGGTTGCGGCACCACACAGCTTGTAACAAGCGTGTCATAAACGGAGAATAAAGTTGCCGGGCTTTCCAGAAGCAATCGGCTTTTAACCCACTCAAGCAGTCCGAGGCCATGCCCACCATGAGCGTACCAATGACGGATGCAGGGCCGACCGCTAATGCGCGGTCCGGCGTTCCTCCCTCTCCCCCTGCCAGCGCCGCAAAATGGCAGGATTTCCTCTTTCACAAGCTCACGCTGGCCTTCGCCGCGCTCGTGCTGCTGATCCTGGGGGGCATCATCGCCTCGCTGGTCGTCGGTGCGTGGCCGGCCTTGGAACATTTCGGGCCCGGATTCATCACCCGCGTGGAGTGGGACCCGGTCAATGATGAGTATGGCGCATTGATCGCCATCGCCGGCACGGTCGTGACCTCGCTCATCGCCCTGCTGATCGCCTTCCCGGTCAGCTTCGGCATTGCGCTGTTCCTGACCGAGATCTGCCCGGTCTGGCTCAAGCGCCCGCTGGGCACGGCAGTGGAATTGCTGGCCGGCGTGCCCAGCATCATTTATGGCATGTGGGGCCTGTTCGTGTTTGCGCCATTGTTCGCCGACCATGTGCAGCCCTTGCTGGCGGCGACGCTGGGCAAGCTGCCCGTGATCGGCGCGCTGTTCAACGGTCCGATGATGGGCATAGGCATGCTGACTGCCGGCCTGATCCTGTCAGTGATGATCATCCCCTTCATCGCTTCCGTGATGCGCGACGTGTTCGAGACCTGCCCCGGCGTGCTGAAAGAGTCGGCCTACGCGCTCGGCTGCACGCGCTGGGAAGTGGTGCGCAAGATCGTGCTGCCGTATACGCGCATCGGCGTGGTCGGCGGCGTGATGCTGGGGCTGGGGCGCGCGCTCGGCGAGACGATGGCCGTGACCTTCGTGATCGGCAATGCGCACCAGCTGTCCTGGTCGCTGTTCGCGCCGGGCAACAGCATCGCGTCGACGCTGGCCAATGAATTTGCCGAAGCCGAAGCCGGCCTGCACATGTCCTCGTTGTACGCGCTCGGCCTGATCCTGTTCGTGATCACCTTCATCGTGCTGGCGGCAGCAAAGCTGATGCTGGCCCGCATGGCCCGTAGCGAAGGAGCGAAATGATGCTTGCCAACGACCCGTTCAAGTCGGATAACCCGATCTACCTGCGGCGCCTGTTGTGGCACCGCGTCGGCATTGCGCTGTCGGTCGCCGCGATGGCCTTCGGCATCGCCTTCCTGCTGTGGATCCTCGCAGTGCTGTTCATCGATGGGCTTGGCGCGATCAAACTGGCGATGTTCACCCAAACCACGCCGGCGCCGGGCAGCGAGGGCGGCGGCCTGATGAACGCCATCGTCGGCAGCCTGCTGATGGTCGGCACGGCCACGCTGATCAGCACGCCGGTCGGCATCTTCGCCGGCCTCTATCTGGCCGAGTACGGACAGGAGAGCAGGTTCGCGCAGGTCACGCGCTTCGTCACCGACATCATGCTGTCGGCGCCGTCGATCGTGATCGGCCTGTTCGTCTATGCGCTGGTGGTCGCCAACGCGAAGCATTTCTCCGGCTGGGCCGGCAGCATCGCGATCGCGCTGATCGCCATTCCGGTGGTGGTGCGCACCACGGACAACATGCTGCAGCTGGTGCCGAACGGCCTGCGCGAGGCGGCCTTCGCGCTCGGCGCGCCGCGCTGGAAGGTCGCGACCATGGTGCGGCTGCGTGCCGTGAAGGCGGGCGTGGTCACCGGCGTGCTGCTGGCCGTGGCCCGCATCTCCGGCGAGACCGCGCCGCTGCTGTTCACCGCGCTGTCGAACCAGTTCTACAGCGCTGACATGAACAGGCCGATGGCCAACCTGCCGGTGGTGATCTTCCAGTTCGCGATGAGCCCCTACGACAACTGGAAATCGCTGGCCTGGGGCGGCGCGCTGCTGATCACGGTCAGCGTGCTGGCTCTGAACATTCTGTCGCGCTCGCTGGTCAAGCAGGGCAAGAACAACTGATGGGAACGAACATGACGACTGCAACCCTGACAGCAGCAACCGCAACCACCGACGGCCTGAACGCCGTGATCCAGGTGCGCGGCCTCGACTTCTATTACGGCACCTTCCAGGGCCTCAAACAGATCGACCTCGATATCGTAGAGGGCAAGGTGACGGCCTTCATCGGCCCGTCCGGCTGCGGCAAGTCGACGCTGCTGCGCACCTTCAACCGCATGTACGACCTGTACCCGGGCCAGCGCGCGGAAGGCCAGATCATCTACAACGGCCGCAACATCCTCGACAAGGACGTGGACGTGAACGTGCTGCGCGCGAAGGTCGGCATGGTGTTCCAGAAGCCGACGCCGTTCCCGATGTCGATCTACGAGAACATCGCCTTCGGCGTGCGCCTGTACGAGAACCTGTCGAAGGGCGAGATGGACGAGCGCGTCGAGTGGGCGCTGAACAAGGCGGCGCTGTGGACCGAGGTGAAGGACAAGCTCCACAAGAGCGGCCTGTCGCTGTCCGGCGGCCAGCAGCAGCGCCTGTGCATCGCGCGCGGCGTGGCGGTGAAACCGGACGTGCTGCTGCTCGACGAGCCGACTTCGGCGCTGGACCCGATCTCGACGGTGAAGATCGAGGAGCTGATCAGCGAGCTGAAAGAGGACTACACGATCGCGATCGTCACGCACAACATGCAGCAGGCCGCGCGCTGCTCCGACTACACTGCGTACATGTACCTGGGCGAGCTGGTCGAATTCGGCGAGACCGACAAGATCTTCCTGAACCCGGTGAAGAAAGAGACGCAGGACTACATCACCGGCCGCTTCGGATAAAAGAACCTTCAAGGAGAACACCATGCCGAATGAACATTTGTCGCGCCAATACGAGCAGGACCTCGACGCTATCCGCTCGCGCGTGCTGCAGATGGGCGGTCTCGTCGAGAAGCAGTTCTATGACGCGATGCTGTGCTTCCGCGCGCTGGACGCGAAGGAGGCCGAGCGCATCATCGCCGCCGACATCGAGGTCAACCAGATGGAAGTCGCGCTCGACGACGCCTGCAGCCACCTGATCGTCAAGCGCCAGCCGGCCGCGAACGACCTGCGCACGGTGATGGCCACGATCAAGGTGATCACGGACCTCGAGCGCATCGGCGACGAGGCGACCAAGATAGCGCGCGCGGGCCGCACGATGCACGAGCGAGGCATGACGCCGATCGCGCACGAGGACACGGTGCGCGTGATGGCCGATCATGCAGGCCGGCTGTTGCATGACGCGCTGGACGCGTTCGCGCGGCTCGACAAGAAGCAGGCGACCCGCTTGATCATCGAGGACGAGAAGATCGACAACGAGTTCCGCATCGTGATGCGCAACGTGATCACCTTCATGATGGAAGACCCGCGCACGATCTCGGCCTCGCTGGACACCTTGTGGGTCGCGAAGGCGATCGAGCGCATCGGCGATCATGCGAAGAACATCGCCGAGTACGTGGTCTACATCGTCGAGGGCAAGGACATCCGGCACACCGACTACGCGGCCCAGCAGGGCGCCGCCGAAGAATCGACCTGAACCGAATGGCAACGGCACAACCCACCATACTGATCGTCGAAGATGAGCTTGCGATCGTCGAGCTCGTGACTTTCGCCCTGAAAGGCGCGGGCTGGGCGGTCGACGCCGTGCACGACACTGCCAGCGCCTGGGAGTACCTGCAGCACAAGCGCCCGCAGCTGGTCCTGCTGGACTGGATGCTGCCCGACCAGTCCGGCATACGCCTGCTGTCGCGCATCCGCGGCGACCGGAATTTCAACGCGCTGCCCGTCATCATGCTGACCGCGAAAAGCATGGAAGAGGACAAGGTGCAGGGGCTGGAGCAGGGCGCTGACGACTACATCACCAAGCCCTTTTCGCCGCGAGAGCTGAATGCGCGCATCAAGGCGCTGATCCGCCGCAAGACGCCTGAGCATTCCGAGCTCGAGATGAGCGCCGGTCCGCTGACGGTCGATCCGGTCAGCTGTCGCGTCAGCATCCACGGCCAGCCCGTGGAGATGGGCCATGCCGAGTTCAAGCTGCTGCGCTTCCTGATCGCGCATCCGGAGCGCGTGTTCACGCGCGGCCAGCTGCTCGACAAGGTGTGGGGCGACCATGCGGTGCTGGAAGAGCGCACCGTCGATGTCCACGTGCTCCGGCTGCGCAAGGCCTTGGGGGAGGCGGACGGAATGATCAAGACCGTGCGCAGCGTCGGGTATATGTTGTCGGAGAAGTAGGCGGCTCGGGTAAAATCGGCCTTGCCGGATTCCGGCCTGTGCCGGAATCTCGGTATTGAGGCCGCCAGCGATTAATACGTCATTCCGGCACAGGCCGGAAACCAGTGTCTTTCCTTCGATGACCCCACGCGCCCTATTCTGGATCCCCGTCGCCGTGCGCTTTGCGCTGGTGTTCGGCGCCGGCTTTGCGGCCTGGTCTGTCTGGAACCTGACGGCCGGCATCGCGTTCGCTTTCCTCGTTCTGACCGTGATGGTGCTGCTGCAGCTGTACTACATGTACCGGCTGTCGCTGTGGCTGGAGAATCCCGACGAAGTCAGGCTCGAGGACGCCTGGGGTTCCTGGACCGAGATCTTCGCCAAGCTGTACCGCATGCGCCGCGAAGACCAGAAGAACCGCGCCGAGCTGGCCGAATGGCTGTCCCGTTTCCGGCAGGCGATGAGCCAGCTGCCGGACGGCGTCGTCATCATGGACGACGTGCTGTTCCTCGAGTGGTGCAATCCGGTCGCCGAGCAGCACCTGGGCCTGTCGCTGGCCAAGGACAAGGGCATGCGCGTGACCAATCTGATCCGCAGCCCCGAATTCATCGACTACATCATCCTCGGCCGCTACGACGAGCCGCTGACGCTGGCCGTCGACGAGCGCAAGTTGGTGGTGCGCCTGATACCGTTCGAGAACCGCCGCCAGATCCTGGTGTCGCAGGATGTGACCGATTTCGAGCGGCTGGACCACATGCGGCGTGATTTCATCGCCAACGCATCGCATGAGCTGCGCACGCCGCTGACCGTGATCAATGGCTTCCTCGAGATCGCGGTCTCCGAACCGGACCTTGACGCGGCCACCCGCAACAAGCACCTGAAACTGATGGTCGAGCAGGGCCAGCGCATGCAGAACCTGGTCGAGGACATGCTGGTGTTGACCCGACTTGAGTCCATCGATTATCCGGTGCGGGAAGAGATCGTCGACATGCAGCTGCTGCTGGAGCAGGTAGAGGCCGAGGCGTCGGCGCTGTCCGGCGGGCGTCACCAGATCAGGCTGGCATTCGACGGCCCCGACCTGAGGGGCAGCGCCGATGAGCTGCGCAGCGCAATCGGTAACCTGGTCTCGAACGCGGTACGGTATACGCCGGACGGCGGCTGCGTCACGATTGAATGGACCGACAGCGAGCAGGGGCCGCGCTTCATCGTGTCCGACACGGGCATAGGCATCCGCCCGGAACACATTTCTCGGCTGACCGAGCGCTTCTATCGCGTCGACAAGGGCCGCTCGCGCGAGACCAAGGGCACCGGCCTCGGTCTGGCGATCGTCAAGCACGTGCTGATGCGGCATGACGCACAATTGCAGGTCGAATCCGAAGCGGGGCTGGGCAGCCGCTTCACGATCCAGTTCCCGCGCAGCCTGACGGTGCGCCACGCCTGAGCGCCGGCCGTCAGATCCTGCCCTGCTGCACCCTGCGGGCCAGCGCCTCGCGTTCCTCCTTGCGCTCGCTGTAGCGGTCGACCAGATACGGCGAGATGTCGCGCGTGAGCAGGGTGAACTTCATCAGCTCTTCCATCACGTCGACCATGCGGTCATAGTAGGGCGAGGGTTTCATGCGCCCGTTCTCGTCGAATTCCTCGTAGGCCTTTGCCACCGACGACTGGTTCGGAATGGTGAGCATGCGCATCCAGCGGCCGAGCACGCGCATCTGGTTCACCGCGTTGAAGGACTGCGAACCGCCGCAGACCTGCATCACCGCCAGCGTCTTGCCCTGCGTAGGGCGGATCGCGCCCAGCGCCAGCGGAATCCAGTCGATTTGCGCCTTCATGATCGCTGTCATCGCGCCATGCCGCTCCGGCGATGACCACACCATGCCCTCGGCCCACTGGCATAGCTCGCGCAGCTCGGCGACCTTCGGATGGGTGTCGGCCGCGTCATCGGGCAGCGGCAGTCCGGATGGGTTGAAGAATTTCGTCTCCGCGCCCATGCGCCGCAGCAGACGTGCCGCTTCCTCGGCCAGCAGCCGGCTGAACGAGCGCTGCCTCAGCGAGCCGTACAGCAGCAGGATGCGCGGCGGATGGGCGGCGCGCCTGCCCGCGAAAAGCTGCGCTTCGTCGATCGCGCGGAAGCAGGATTCGTCGAGGTTTGGAAAGGTATCGTCAGACATGCATGCCACCTTCGGAAGCCGGTTTGCATTCATACCAGTCGCGCGTGCGGTTCACGATGCGCACCACGACCAGCATCACCGGCACCTCGACCAGCACGCCGACCACGGTGGCCAGCGCCGCGCCGGATTCAAAGCCGAACAGGCTGATCGCCGCGGCCACCGCCAGCTCGAAGAAATTCGACGCGCCGATCAGCGCGGAAGGGCACGCCACCTGGTGCGATTCGCCCAGCCGGCGGTTCAGCCAATACGCCAGCGCCGAATTGAAAAAAACCTGGATCAGGATGGGCACGGCCAGCAGGGCGATCACCAGCGGCTGCCGGATGATGGCCTCGCCCTGGAACGCGAACAGCAGCACCAGCGTTGCCAGCAGTGCCGCGATCGACCACGAGCCTATGCGCTGCATGGTGGCATCGAACGCCTGCTGTCCCTGCGCCTGCAGGCGGCGGCGCCACAGCTGCGCGAGGATCACCGGAATCACGATGTACAGCACGACCGAGGTCAGCAGCGTGTCCCACGGTACGACGATGGAGGACATGCCCAGCAGCAGCGCGACGATGGGTGCGAATGCGAACACCATGATGCTATCGTTCAGCGCGACCTGCGATAACGTGAACAGCGGGTCGCCATTCGTCAGCCGGCTCCACACGAACACCATCGCCGTGCAGGGCGCGGCGGCCAGCAGGATCAGGCCGGCGATGTAGCTGTCGATCTGCTCGGCCGGCAGCAGCGGCGCGAACCAGTGCCGGATGAAGATCCAGCCCAGCAGCGCCATCGAGAACGGCTTGACCAGCCAGTTCACGAACAGGGTCACGCCTATTCCTTTCATGTGCCGCCGCACTTGATGCAGCGCGCCGAAGTCGACCTTCACCAGCATGGGGATGATCATCACCCAGATCAGCAGTCCGACCGGCAGGTTGACCCGCGCGACTTCGATCGCGGCGATCGCATGAAAGGGAGCCGGGAGGAACTGCCCGAGCGCGATGCCGGCGACGATGCACAGCAGCACCCACAGGCTCAGGTAACGTTCGAAGAAATTCATAGGGCCGCCATCTTCTTCAGCTCCGCTTGCAGGCTGAGCGCATCGAGCTTGTCGATGGGCAGCGACGCCAGCAGGTCGATGCGCTTCTGCAGGCCGGCCATCACCTCCCGGAACGCGTGGCGCTTCGCGTCATCGCTGCCTTCGACCTGCGACGGATCCGGGAAGCCCCAGTGCGCCGTCGCCGGCTTGCCGGGCCAGACCGGGCAGGCCTCGCCGGCCGCGTTGTCGCAGACGGTGATGATGAAATCCATTGCCGGCGCGCCGGGCAGCGCGAATTCGTCCCAGCTCTTAGAGCGCAGTTTGGCGGCCGGGTAGCCGAGCTTCTCTGCGATCTCGGCGGCGAACGGGTTGACCCGGGTGCCGGGTGTGGAGCCGGCGGAATAACCGGTGAATTTCCCGCTGGGGTGCGTCGAGGCCAGCGCTTCGCCGATCACGGAGCGCGCCGAGTTGTGCGTACACAGGAACAGGATGTTGTAGGTCTTCACGGGATGGCTTTCTTTGTCGTCTTCATGAGAGGAGTGCACGGCTTGCCGCCGCAGCAGTTTTCGAGCAGGAAGCTGCTCAGTTGCTGCACGAGTGCAGCATTCGGCCGGTAGATCAGGTTGCGGCTCTGTCGCTCCACCTGAAGCAGGTTGGCGCGTGCCAGTTCCTTCAGGTGGAAGCTCAGGGTGGCGTTCGGTATGCCCAGCTTTTCGAGCAGCTCGGACGGCGTCAGGCCCGTGTCGCCGCGCTGCACGATCATTCGGAAGATGTTCAGGCGGGTTTCCTGGCCGAGCGCGAGAAAGGCCTGAATGGCGGATTGATTGTCCATATTTCCAATTATATGAAAATATCTGTTTCAGAACGATGACACAGGCCGAACGCCTGAATCCTCAGTCGCAACAAGCAGGCCGCTAAAAAAGCTTCGCAGGCGTATAGCGGACGCCGAACGACAACCAGCGGTTTTCGGTGGAGCCATTGAACTGACGGCCCACGGTGGTATCGAGCTGCAGCAGGCCGGGCAGCACGCTGTATCGGACGCCGGATTGCCAGTAAGGGGTATCGGCACTGTTGCCGAAGCTCTCCGCGATCAGCGTCCAGCGCGAGTCCAGGTTCAGCTCGGCGCCGAGCCCCCAGGTCGTCTGGTTTCGGCGAGTGGCGCGGTCATGCAGCCATCCTGCATTTGCGTGCACGATCAGCAGGTCGTCGGCGAACGAGAGCGACAGCGGCACATAGGCATACTGGTTGCCCAGCAGGTTGGGTCCCGGGTTCACCTTCGGATGCTGGATCACGCCTGCCGCAGCGCCGATTCCCCAGCCATTGGTCTCGAGCGGTTTGAACAGCGTCTTTGCCTGGAAGACGTAGTCGTCCGTCGAGGCTGCGCCGTCCGTCTTCGCGGCGCCGCCGCCGAAGGTGAATTCGAGATTGCCGGTCGGGTTGCAAGCCGGGAGCGCCCACAGCTCATGGCTGTTCCTGTAGAGCCGCGCCCAGGTCTCGAGCTGGCAGCTGTGCGCGGTGGTCAGCCGCGCGTCGTCTGTGACAAAGGGACGGGCAGCCCAGACGCCGTTGGCGAGGGTGCCGGCAAGAAGCATCAGTACGAAGGCTTTCTTCATCGGGTCGAATCGTAGCAGGCATGCAGGACAGGCCTGCAAAAAAAATGGCCCGCCGGAGCGGACCATCAAGACGTTTCGGGAGATTCGAAAAAGATCGGTGACCATCATAGTCACCGATTGCTACCAGCGTATTACTTCCAGATCGCCGCGCCGTTGGCGTCCTTCAGCGAGCTCTTCCACAGGTCGTGGATCTGCTTGACCACCGGCGCCGGCATCGGCACGTAGTCGAGCTCAGTCGCCATCTGGCCACCGCTCTTGTAGGCCCAGTCGAAGAACTTCAGCACGGCGCGGCCCGTCAGCGCGTCGGCCTGGGTCTTGTGCATCAGGATGAACGATGCACCCGTCGCCGGCCAGCTCTGCTTGCCCGGCTGGTTGGTCAGCACGACAGCCATGCCCGGGGTGCCGTTCCAGTCGCCGTTGGCGGCGGCCGCCTTGAAGGTCTCGTCGTCCGGCAGCACGAACTCGCCGTCGCGGTTCTTCAGTTGCGCGAAGGCGATCTTGTTCTTCTTCGCGTACGCATATTCGACGTAGCCGAAGGCGCCCTTGACGCGCTGGATGTTCGCAGCGACGCCTTCATTGCCCTTGCCGCCCACGCCGGTCGGCCATTTCACGGCGGTGCCCGAGCCGACCTTGTCCTTGAACTCGGTGTTCGCTTTCGACAGGTAATCGGTCCACAGGAAGGTCGTGCCCGAGCCATCGGCGCGGTGGACGACAGTGATCGCGAGGTCCGGCAGTTTCACGCCCGGGTTCAGGCCGGCGATGGCCTGGTCGTTCCACTTGGCGATCTTGCCGAGGTGGATGCCGGCGATGACATCGGCGGTCAGCTTCAGCTGGCCGGGAGCGACGCCGTCGAGATTGAACACCGGCACCACGCCGCCGATGATGGCGGGGAATTGCATCAGGCCTTCCTTGTCCAGCTCGTCGGCTTTCAGCGGCATGTCGGAAGCGCCGAAGTCGACCGTCTTGGCCTTGATCTGGCGAATGCCGCCGCCCGAGCCGATCGACTGGTAGTTCAGGCCGATGCCGGTCGAGGCCTTGTAGGCCTCAGCCCACTTCGAATAGATGGGGAAAGGGAAGGTGGCGCCGGCGCCGGTCAGGTCGGCTGCGTGGGCAGACAGGCTCAGTACGACGCCTGCGGCGGCAGTAACGATGCCCTTGAACAGATGTTTGCTATGCATGGATACTCCTTGTGGTTGTCGTGCAGTAAATGACAGGATCGAACTGTACGGAGCGAATGTGTCAGCTATATGACAGGTTTTGTGCGACAACTTATCTTATTAATAATCTTGTCACAATGCCGTCATGGCCTCGGCCTAAGCTGGAAAAATGAATGCATTCAGGAAAGCGGCCGTCACCGCGCAAGAAATGACAGGCGAATCGTCTATTCCCACCTTGCTGAACCGCGAGTTGTCCATACTCGCGTTCAACCGGCGCGTGCTGGCGCAGGCGCAGGATCCTGCCGTTCCCTTGCTGGAGCGCCTGAAGTTCCTGTGTATCGTCAGCAGCAATCTCGATGAGTTTTTCGAGGTGCGCGTCGCCAGCCTGATGGCCCGCCACCGCGAGGATCGTGGCCTGGATCAACCGGTGTCGCTGCTCGACTTCGACGACGTCAGCGCGACTGCGCATGCGATAGTGCACGAGCAATATGCAACGCTGAATGAATCGATCCTGCCGGCGCTGGCCGGCAATGGCATTCACCTGTTGCGGCACCATGACCGCGACAGCGAACAGCGTGCGTGGGTAAAGGAATATTTCGAGCGCGAGGTAAGGCCGCTGCTGACGCCCATCGTGCTCGATCCTGCGCATCCTTTCCCGCAGGTGGTCAACAAGAGCCTGAACTTCGTCGTCGAACTGGCGGGCAAGGATGCGTTCGGCCGGGGCACGACGATCGCGGTGATGAAGGCGCCGCGCGTGCTGCCGCGGATCATCCGCCTGCCGGATGGCCTTGACGGGAAGGGGGCGGCCTACTGCCTGCTGTCGTCCGTGATCCACGCGCACATCGCTGACCTGTTCCCGGGACGCGAGGTGCTCGGCTACTCGCAGTTCCGCGTCACGCGCGACAGCGACCTGTGGGTCGATGAAGTCGAGGTAAAGAACCTGCGTCAGGCGCTGAAAGGCGAATTGCAGACCCGTCACTTCGGTTTTGCGGTGCGGCTCGAGGTGGCGCAGAATTGCCCGCCCAAGCTTGCGCAGTTCCTGCTCGACCAGTTCGCCATCGCGCCCGAGTTCCTGTACCGGGTGGACGGCCCGGTGAACATGGTTCGCCTGAACGAGCTGATCGATTACGCGTCCAAGCCGGAATTCCGCTTCCCGCCGTTCTCGCCGCGACTTTCCGTGCCGATGGCCAACGACGATTTGTTTTCGCTGATCACGAAGCAGGACTGGCTGCTGCATCATCCTTACCAGTCCTTCCAGCCCGTGATCGAGTTCGTGCGCGCTGCGTCGCTCGACCCGTCGGTGCTCGCGATCAAGCAGACGATCTACCGCACCGGCATGAACTCCGAATTGATGGAAGCCTTGATCGTCGCCGCGCAGAACGGCAAGGAAGTGACGGTGGTGGTGGAGCTGATGGCGCGCTTCGACGAAGAGGCCAACATCAACTGGGCCGACAAGCTCGAGCGCGTCGGCGCGCAGGTAGTCTACGGCGTTGTCGGCATGAAGACGCATGCGAAGATGGCGCTGGTCATACGGCGCGAATCCGGCAAGCTGAAAATGTATGCGCACCTCGGCACCGGCAACTATCACCCGACCACAACCAGGTTCTATACCGACTTCGGCTTGCTGACCGCGAACCAGGCGCTGGCCCGCGACGTGAATGAGGTCTTCATCAACCTGACCAGCCTGACGCGGCCGAAGAAGCTGAACCACCTGTGGGTCGCGCCCTTCGACCTGCAGAAGGAGCTGGTGAAGGCGATCCGCAACGAGACCCGAATCGCGGCCGAAGGGCGCAGCGCGCAGATCATTGCGAAGATGAACGCGCTGCAGGACGAGTCCATCATCGAGGCCCTGTACGAAGCGTCGCAGGCCGGGGTAAAAATCGACCTGATCGTGCGCGGCGCCTGCGTGCTGCGTCCCGGCGTGCCGGGGCTGTCCGACAATATCCGCGTGCGTTCCATCGTCGGGCGCTTTCTCGAGCACAGCCGCGTGTTCTGCTTCCGCAATGACGGCGCGAACGATGTCTACCTCGCCAGCGCCGACTGGATGAACCGCAACCTGTTCCGCCGCGTCGAGGTCGCCTTCCCGGTGCTAGATGCGCAGCTGAAAAAGCGCGTGATCGACGAAGGCCTGAAGCCCTACCTGAAGGACAACCAGAATGCGTGGGAGCTGGACGCCGACGGCCACTACCAGCGCAAGAAGGCGACTGCCCGCCAGCTGCCTTTCAGCGCGCAGGCCCACCTGATGCAGACGCTGGGGGAATGATGGAACTGATCTTGTGGCGACACGCGCAGGCCGAGGATGGGATGCCCGACCATGAGCGCCAGCTGACGCCGCAAGGCCGCAAGCAGGCGGTGCGCATGGGCGCGTGGCTGGATCGCGTGCTGCCCAGCGGCTGCAAGATCTTGTGCAGCCCGACTGTTCGCACGCAGCAGACCGTCGAGGCGCTCGGGCGCAAGTTCAAGGTGGTGCCGGCGATAGGCCCGGGCGCGAGCGCGCGCGAGGTGCTGGAGGCCGCCGGCTGGCCGGATGCGCGGGGTCCCGTGCTGGTCGTCGGTCACCAGCCCTGGGTCGGACGCGTGGCCTCGCTGCTGCTGACGGGCACCGAGCAGGACTGGACCGTGAGGAAATCGAATGCGTGGTGGATCGCACAGCGCGACCGCGAGGACGGCAACGGGATTTATTTGAAGGCGGTGCTGGCGCCGGAGTTCTTCAGCGATTAAGACGGACGGTGGATTTCGGCTTCGCCTCTATCCACCCTGCGGCCAATGAAGCGTACATAGGGTGGATAGAGCCGCAGGCGAAATCCACCAATGCCATCACCGATAAGAGTCCCACAACCACCACAAGCCGATCGGAAAAAATATCCAGTACTCGATCGGCGCGCCGAATGCCCAGTGCTTGTGCCAGCCTGCGTGCGTCTTCTCGAAGCGCACGAAACCAAACGCGGGATTGAACACGAACCACAGGAAGTCCTCGCACACCCAGAACAGCATGATGCACGCGAGCGCGCGCTGTTCGGCGTTCCAACTGTAATCGCCATTGAACACCAGCGGGAAGTGGAAGAACAGCCCGACCAAAGAGAACGCCCACGCGTGATAGCCCGTCATCGCGCGCCCGCCCCAGAACAGGTCCAGCAGCCAGTGGTGTTCGATGCGCCAGGTCGGCAGGTTCGCCGCCCACCCGGCGTCGCCCTCGATCGCGATCTCCAGCTTTGCGAAGAAAAATCCGAGCAGCAGCACGAAGCCCAGCGTCGCAGCGAAAGGAGTCCAATCCATGCTCATGCGATCCTCTGCAGCAGTTCGTGCGCGGCGTGCGGCCTGGCCAGCGCCAGCGCGCACGCGCGCATGCGCGCAAGCTTGTCGCGATCGGCCAGCAGCTTCTGCAGCCTGAACTGCAAGGTCGCCGGATCGTCGGCGCGAACGGCCGCGCCTTCCTGTATCAGCCAGGCGGCGTTGCGCTCCTCCTGTCCCGGGATCGGGTTCACCAGCAGCATCGGCAGCCCCATCGTCAGGCACTCGGAGGTCGACAGTCCGCCGGGCTTGGTGATGGCAAGGTCGGCGCAGGCCATCAGCCGATGCACGTCATCAGTGAAGCCGATCGCGCGCAGGCGCGAAGGGTAGAAGGTTTCGATGTCCTGCAGCGAGCGGCGCAGCGCGTCGTTGCGACCGGTCAGCACGATGAGCTGCAGCTCGGGATGCTGCGCGAGCAGGGATTTCACCCATTCCTGCTGCAGGCCCGCACCCGCGCCGCCGCTCATCATCAGCACGGTCATCCTTGACGGATCAAGGCCGGTGCGCGACGCCGCCGCGTTGCGATCGGGCGGGCAAAGGAAGCCCGGCATCACCGGTATGCCGCTGACCACGACGCGCGAGGCCGGAACGCCTTGCGCGTACAGCCGGTAGGCGAGCTCGTCATTGGCGACGAAGTAGCCGCTGATGCCTTCGTGCACCCACATCTGGTGAAGGTCAAAATCCGTCACCTGCACCCACACCGGACAGGCAATGCGCTTCTCGATCCGCGCGGCCCCGAGAATCTCGGCCGGCAGGAAGTGCGTGCAGACGATCGCATCAGGCCGGAAGCGCTCGACTTCGTCCAGCAGCCTTTGCGTGCAGGCTCGCTGCACCAGCCTTCGCGCGCGTGCGGTGAAGCTGTGCTGCGCCTCGCGGTCAGTCTTGCGGTACAGCCAGCCCCAGGCTTCCGGATAGCCGCTGGCCAGCTTCATGTAGAGGTCGCGGTAGACCTTGCTGAACCAGCGCGGCACCAGCTGCATCACGTCATGATGGCGCATCGACAGTCTTGGATAATCCGCGCGCGCATGCGCAACCAGCGCATCGGCAGCCCGCACATGACCGTTACCGGCAGAGACCGACAGCACCAGGATACGGTTCGGCCGGTCTGCCACGGGATGGGCGTCTGTTGGCGGCATCAGCTCGAAGTTGTCGAACAAGACCGCTTCCCAGGCGTCGGCCATGCGGCTCAGGCCGGCAGCGCGCATGACGCTTCCGTCGCTTCGACGAACTGCGACTGTTCCCAGCGCAGCATCACCTCATGCCAGTCGACCAGCCTCAATTCGCCGCTCTGTTCCTCCACCAGCGCCGACAGGCTCTCGACCCAGTCACCGTCATTGCAGTACAGGATGCCGTCGATGTCGCGAATTTCCGGTTTGTGGATGTGGCCGCAGATCACGCCGTCCACGCCTTGCTTCCGGGCCTCGGCAGCGAGCGCCGTCTCGAATGAGGTGATGTAGCTGACCGCGTTCTTCACCTTCAGCTTCAGGTACTGCGACAGCGACCAGTAGGGCAGGCCCATCCTCGCGCGCCATCCGTTGTAGACCTGGTTGAATTTCAGGATCATCGTGTACAGCGAATCGCCGACATAGGCGAGCCACTTTGCGCACGCGATCACGCCGTCGAAGCGGTCGCCGTGCAGCACCAGCATTTTCTTGCCGTCGGCCGTAGTGTGAACGTGCTCGTCGCGGATCCTGATGCCGCCGAAATCGAGTCCGATGAACTGGCGTATCGATTCGTCATGGTTGCCGGGGACGAAGATGACCTTGGTGCCTTTCTTCGCCTTCTTCAATACGAGCTGCACGACGTCATTGTGCGTCTGGTGCCAGTACCAGCGGCGCTTCAGCTGCCAGCCGTCGACGATGTCGCCGACCAGATAGAGCTTGTCGGACTCGGTCGCCTTCAGGAACTCGAGCAGGCGTCGGGCCTGGCAGCCGCTGGTGCCGAGGTGCACGTCGGAGATGAAGATAGTGCGGAAGCGCAGCGGAACGGGCTTGTGGTTCGGGTGCTTGAACAGGCTTTTCTTGTTCTTGATGTTCGTCAAGGCTTCCGGCGCGTTCATGCCGGCGCTCCTTCCTTCAGGTAGTGGCGTGCGTAGCGGCCGTCCAGCTTCGCCAGCGGCAGCATCATGAACAAGTCGGCGCTGTGGAAGTCCGGATCCCATGCGGGTTCGCCGCAAATCCATGCGCCGCTGCGCAGATAACCCTTGATCAGCGCCGGTGTCGCGACCTCGCCGACGATCGGGTCATCATGCAGCGGGAATGGCAGCTTCGGCTCGACGCGGTATTCGGCCGGGGCGAGGTGTTCCTGCACGAGCTTGCGATAGAGCGCGTTGATCGTGTTGCCGCCGTCGGCCAGGCTCACGCTGGCGCAGCCGACAAGGTACTCGGCCCTTTCGCGCTGCATGCAGGCGGCGAGGCCCGCCCACAGCATCATGATCACGCCGCCGCTGCGGTAGTCGGGGTGGATGCATGCGCGGCCCGCCTCGAGGATGCGTGGCTTCAGGTGCTGCAGGCGCGACAGGTCGAATTCGTTCTCGGCGTAGAAGCCGCCGGTCTTCGCGATGCTGCGCGCGCCCATCACGCGGTAGGTGCCGACCACTTTCAGCGTGCGCGTGTCGCGCACGATCAGGTGGTCGCAGTGGTCGTCGAAGGCGTCTTTTTCAAGGCCTTCGCTATTGCCCAGAGTCTCGATCCCCATCGCCTCGACGAAAACCTGGTAGCGCAGGCGCTGCACCTCGCGGATTTCCTCGGGCGTCGTTGCCAGGCTCAGCGAGAGCTTGGAGAAGCTGGGGGCGGCGTCGGCTCCTGCAGTCATGAGTCGCATCATTCCTCCTCGGACGTTAAGTTCCGTGGAGCTTAGCGGCCGAATACTGCCGGAGCGTTACCGTGCGATGTCGTTTTCGTGACAGAAAATTGATCGATCAACAAGCTGGCCTCATGTCACACGAGGTCAGCGCCTATCATCCCGCCGTCATCGCGCGTGATCACGATGGTTGCCGAGCGTGGCCGTGAATCGCCGCCCGCCGGCCAGTGACTGAGCCAGGTCGACGGGCGCGTGATGTCGAAGCCTTTGCCGTTGGTCGTCTCGCCGGGGTGCTGGATGTTGACGAACAGCGCGCGCCCGTCCGGCGATTCGGCCAGGCCGGTGATCTCGCAGTCGACCGGGCCGACCAGGAAGCGGCGCAGGTTGGATTCGCTTGCCGGCGCGCCGACATGCGTCGTGACGGTCTTTTGCTGTTCGCCGTCCCGGCTTGCGACCGAGCGTTCGCCGCCGTCGCCGACCGTGCCGGGTATCGCAGCCAGCAACATGCAGTTGCTGGTGTCGGTGTACGCGCTGTCGTCGGTCTCTATCCACAGCAGGCCGCTGTTCGAGAACCACAGGCCGTCCGGCGACGAGAAGTCATTGTCGGTCGACAGGCCGGAGAGGTTGACGTTGTCGCGATCGGCGCTCGCACGCGATGCGAACAGGAATACGTCCCACCGGAATTTCGTCGCTGACGTCAGGCCGTCCCGTTCGGCCCAGCGGATGATGTGGCCGTTCACGTTGCCCTGTCCCTGCTTGCCGGCCTTCGGGTCGGTGTAATAGCGCGGGTTGGCTGCGTCGATCTTGTCGAACTCGCGCGACGGGTTGTACGTGAGCGTCATGTAGACCTCGCCGTTGCGCGGGTTCACCGCACCCCACTCGGGGCGGTCCATTTTCGTCGCACCGGCGGCGTCCGCCGCCAGCCGAGCATGCACCAGCACGTCGGCCTGATCCGTGAATGCGTAGGCCTCGCTGTCGCGCGCTATGCCGTTCTGGCCCAGCGCCAGTTCCAGCCAGTCGCCGCTGCCATCCGCATTGAAGCGCGCCACGTACAGGCGGCCATCGTCCAGATATTTGTCGCCGGCGGCCATGCCCTTGCCGGCATCTCGCGGGTCCCACGCTTTGTTCGACACGTATTTGTAAATGTACTCGCCGCGGGAGTCGCAGCCCA
>JACCDI011816072.1_pt1 | contig 31051 bp, 23 predicted proteins | sample 7442791 | NCBI WGS metagenome assembly JACCDI01 (sample SAMN15323434, study PRJNA562643) | freshwater metagenome | isolation source: river surface water | place: USA:Blue River Watershed | collected 2017-08-15
CAGGAGCTGCTACTGCAGTAACTGGAACCAACCAAGCTCAATTGTTGAATACTCGTTGTGAATTGACACAGCCGGTTATTTCTCAGTATGGTGCCATTTTGTTGGGTTCAACAGGTGTAAATACCAATGCTTACAACATCTCTTTTGATTTCCAAGTGGATCAATCATCAACTGATGGTGGTGCAGATGGTATGTCTTACTCTTTCGGTGACGATGTTGTTGCTACACAAGAGTTGACCATGAATGCTGAGAATGGAACCGGATCTAAGTTGAAAGTAGCTTTCGTTACTTATACCAACGGTACCAGCCCTCAGGGAATCTACTTGATGTACAACTCAACTACAAATGAGCAATCTTCAGTAGTAGGAAGTGGGGTTTTGGCCTACTCCAACAACGTATCATGGAAGAACACACCAACCATGGTTCATTTTGACATTCAAATTGACGCGAACGGATTGGTAGATGTATTGTTGAATGGTTCAAATATCTTCACAGATATTCAATTGCCAGTTGCCTATTTGGCTGAGAACAAAGCAGCATGGAAGCATGTGTTCAAGGCAAGAACAGGAGGTTCTTTCTCTCGTTGTTCTGTGGACAACATGGTAGTGGTTTCTCAACCTGCACAAGCCTTTGGTGGTATTGTTCAGCCAGTGAGCACCAGTGCTACGTACTATGTTCAAGCCATTGATGGTATTTGTGGAAGTGCAACCCGCACGCCTGTAGCAATTCAAGTGAATCCTGCTCCAGCGTTTGCCATCACTTCTAACTTTACCGCTTGTGCCAATACCATTTCAAGTATTGCTGTAGTGACTGGTTCAACCAGCTACACGCAGTTTACTTGGGCACCAACAGTTGGCGGATTCTTGTTCAGTGATGCAGCTTGCACCATTCCTTACACAGGTGGAAGTGCTACCACTGTTTACATCAAGCCAACAGCAGCGGGTGCGATGCCTACCATCACATGTTCTGCTTTGGATACCAACGGACCAGTGGGTAATCAGTGTTCCAATGTTGCATCATGTGATGTGAATGTTGTGGCTGCGCCAACAGCGCCTGTGATTTCAGCCAACGTAACCAGTGTATGTTCAGGAGGAACTGTGAACTTTACTTCACCTTCTACTACTGCGTCACCTTATTGCACACCTGCAGGTAACTCAACCGCTTATGGTATCAGTAGTTTCTCAACCACTGGTGGTATTACCAACATTACCAACAATGCTACAGGTGTAACCGGTAACGGATACAACAACTACACAGCAACATTGAGTGCTTCTCAGGTAGCAGGTTCTTCCATTAACTATTCCATTTCCACAACCGCTGGAGATGATGGAATGGCATTGTGGGTAGACTGGGATCAGAATGGGGTATTTGCCGCGTCAGAGCGCATGGCCAACACCACAGGATGGGCTCCTTCTTTATCTGGTTCGTTCGTCGTTCCGCTTACAGCATTGAACGGTACCACAAGAATGCGTGTCTTGTCTCACTATACTTCAACCAATCCTACTGACCCATGTGTGAATTCTACTTCAGTAGAAATTGAAGATTATGCGTTTGTGGTGAGCGGTGGAGTAGCTCCTCCCGTATTCAACTACACTTGGACACCAGCTTTGGCGGGTAATGTAACCACTTCTGGTGGAACCTCTAATCCGCTTACAGCAGCAACTGCCTTCAGTGTTGTATTGAACAATGGTACTTGTAACTCAGTTCCTTCTAACGTGATCAATATCGGTATAGCAGGTACTCCTGTTGCACAAGCAACAGTTGCTCCTCAGTCTGGAAGTTATTGCACACCAACAGGTAATTCTACCTCGTTTGGTATCAATAGTTTCTCAACTACCGGTGGTATCACCAACATCACGAATAACAATTCTGGTGTGACGGGTAACGGATATAACAATTATACCGCTACACAAAGTGTTTCTCAAACATTGGGTGGTACAGTGAACTATTCAATTTCTTCTGTTTCTGCTGACGATGGAATGGCCATCTGGGTGGACTGGAACATGAATGGTACTTTTGAATCATCTGAGCGCATGGCCAATACAACGGGATATGCTCCTTCGTTGACTGGTTCATTTACCGTACCAGCTACAGCTTTGAATGGTGTAACCCGTATGCGTGTGGTAGCCAATTATTTGGCTGGAAATCCTACGGATCCTTGCCAGGTTTCTGCCTACATTGAAGTGGAAGATTATGCCTTTGTTGTCGTGAATGGTGTATCCAATACCCCATGTCCAGGTGCTACTTTCAACTTGTCTGCTGTTGCATCCAATGGAGGTGAGCCTTATACTTATGCTTGGACAGTTTCTCCAGCTGGTGCCGCAACGATTGCGAATGCAACTGCGGGAACGACAACTGCTGTTGTTACCGCTGATGCTACCTTTACTGTGACTGTAACAGACAATTGTTCAGGAACTGTTGTTGCTACTACTGGCGTAGCTGATGTATTGGAAAACCCAATCACAGTGTCTCCTGCGACTGTAGCAGTTTGCGGTAACCCAGGTGTGACTTTCACAGCTGCTGGTGGTACTACTTACAATTGGACAGCCAACGTATTGACGCCTGCATTGAGCGCAACTCAAGGTGCGAGCGTAGTGGCTTCGCCAACTGAGTCTGTAACCTATACAGTGACCGGTACATACGGTGCCAATTGTTCTGCCACAGCTACAGCTGTGTTGAACTACACTGCACCTGCTTACACCGTTACAGTGAACAACAGCTTGCCTTCCTCTTCATTGTGTGGAGTGGCTGGTAGTGCTACACTCACTGCAGTAACCTCAACAACTGGTAACTATACTTACGCATGGTCGGAATCGACAGTTGGATCTTCTACGTTCACAGGTGCAACCAATGCAGCTGCTGCTAACGTGAGCATTCCGCTTGCTACAGAGTCTGCTACCTATGAGTACTCAGTTTTGGTTTCTGATGACCAAGGATGCGCTGTTCAAGGAGAAGGTAGTGTATTGTTCTTTACTTTCCCTGATTTCAGCACCACCATCAATGGTTCTGCTACCACAACTCCTCAGTGTCCAAACACCACCATTAACTTGGCGGCTGGTTTGAGCGCAGGTTCTTTCAATGTAACTACGGCTACGTACAACTTTGAAACTGCACCTTTGGCTGGTGTAACCAATTTGGTAACAGATGGTGTAGCCACGGTTCCTCAAACCAATGTATCGTTGGATGATGGAGCTTGGGCAAACCAACCCATTGGTTTCCCATTCAATTTCTTCGGAACGGACTACACTTCATTCAACATCAGTACCAATGGTTTCCTTCAGTTTACTCCTGGAAACTTGGGTTCGATCACAGATTATTCTTTCCCCAATGCATTGCCAACCACTTTGGAACCAACCAATGCGGTATACATTTGCGGAGGAGACTGGAATTTCAATGGTGCAACTACTTCGAAATTGCGCTATTGGACAGTAGGTTCTACACCTACACGTAAATTGGTGATTGAGTACGATGTACCTGGATTTGCTGGAAATGGTTTGGTGAAAGCTCAGGCGCACATTTTCGAAACCACAGGTGTGGTTGAGGTTCATGTCGCTACAGCTTCTTCAACTGCTCCTAAGACGGTTGGGGTTCAAAATGCAGCTGGAACCATTGGTTCTGCAGCACCCAACTTCAACGCTTCTACAGCAACCAACTGGAGCAATCAAGCTTGGAGATTCAATCCTCCAGTGACTTACACTTATGCTTGGACAGCAAACAATGGTTCTACAGTGGCCAATGCTACTGCTGAGTTGACAACCTCTACGCCCAACGTAGGTGATAACATTTATACTGTTTCTATTACCAATCCTATTTCAGGTTGTGTGAAGACAGATGATGTTGCCATCACCATACAAGCTAGTCCAGTTGTTAGCTTTACTTCTACCATTCCAGCAGCTCCTTGCTTGGGTGCACCTGTGACTTATACCACTCAACCTGGTATGTCTTTCTACTCATGGGTATTCACAGACGGAGCAGGAACACCATTGGTGTTGGGTACAGACTACACTGTAACGGGTAATACCTCGGTTTCAAATTCTGCTGTTGTTACTTGGTTAACCATGGGAGATAGAAAAGTAACCGTCAACTATAACAGTGCTTTGGGATGTGCTTCAACAGGAGCAGCCGATACGACTGTTAGTCCGATTACAACCATTCCTGGAACTTTGGTTCTTACACCAAATGCTGCAGGTACAGGTGGTACCCTCACTTATGATGGTACTGGTGCTGTAGGTACGATCGCTGGCGGATGGCAGAGATCAATCGATGGTGGTAACACTTGGACGTCTATATCTCCAAATGGTCCAAATTCTTACACTTTCAACAACTTAACTGTTGAAACCCGTTTCAGAATTTTGGTAACCAATGGTGCATGTTATACCTTACCAACCAACGTGGTTATCGGTTATGTGCCAGGTGCTGGAATTGACAATGCAGTTCCCGTGAACGTAATTGGTCAGTTTGGAACTGGTGTTCAGACTTCATTCACTGCTAACTTGGCTTCATTGCCAAGTAACGAGGCGTGGTATACTTTTACCGCTACTTCAAACGCTGTGAGAATTTCTGTAGTAGGATCTAGTTCAGTGGCTGATGACAATCAGATTTCATTGTACGACGGCCCTGCCACTACACCAATGATTGCAATTTTGACTGAAAATGATGTAACACCTGGCGCTCAAGGAGCAGCAGCTGATGCTGGAAGCGAAATCTTGTTGACAGATCAGTTGATTCCTGGTAATCAGTATTTCTTCACTGTGAAGAACATGAATGCTACTGCTGGTCAGGTAACGGTTACCGTTTCTTACTTGCGCGGTTCTCAATCTGATATCTTGGCTTACACGGGTAATACCGGTGTTTACAGCACAACATGTCAGAATTTCAAAGCCAAGTTCCGTGCAAATGCCTTGGGATACACAGTTAAGCGTTGGGCTTCTCAAGTCGATGCCAATACTGCTGTAACTTCAGGTGCAGGTACCCCAGCTTGGGTTTATGCGATTCCTGCAGGAACAGGTACAGTTGCCTCTACCATTTGTCAAGTAGGTAGAATTCTACCTGCAAACATCCAAGGTGGATCAACTCAGACCTATTACTTAACGATTGATGTGGCGTATAACTTACTTGATGCTTTCGGAAATCCAAATCCGTTAACGGCAATGGGTAATGTCGTTTCAGCTGTTGGTTTGAATCCAGAAGCTGATTTGAATGTACGTGCTTTGGATCGTTGTGCAGTTACTTCAAAGAGTGCCACTACTGGAACCATTACAACCAATCGTTCTGTTTGTGGTATCCGTAACTACGACTATGAGTTCGCTATGTTGATTCCTACAGTGAGTCTTCCAATCAATGTTTCAGGCCCTGTTGGTGGTTCTCGTATCCTAGCTTTGAATACAGTACCTGCAATTGGTAACGGTCAAACTTATGATGTTCGCATCAGAGGTAAGCACGTTGACAATGTGGTTTACACCAACTATGGTACCGTTGCTTGTGTGAAGACAACTGGTATTGCAGGAATGCCAACCATCGAAGACGAAGTTGTTGTTGCTGAGCGCTCGTTCAACGGTGTTACAACCAGCATCTATCCTAACCCGAACAACGGTTCTAGTGTGAACTTGAATGTTGATGGATTAGAAGGAGAGTTGCAAGTTCGTATCACAGATGCTACTGGTCGTATGGTATACAACAACCGCTACATGGTAGATGGTGTGATGAACACTACAATGGACTTTGGTCAGACTTTGGCTGGCGGAATGTACATGGTAGAGTTGGTTCAAAACGGACAATTGAACACCATGAGAATGGTCGTTAACCGATAAGATCCAATCTTTCTAAATCAGAAAGGGCGCCCTAATGGGCGCCCTTTTTATTTTGTGTATTTTCATATGAAGCCAAAAAAAGCTGTAGAAACTACAGCCTTTTTATTATCAGTTATTGTCTGCTATAGCCGATGCAGCCAATCTAGTGCTGCTTCAGGACGTTCCCAATGTCCCATGTGGCCAATGTTTTCCTCTATTCTTAAGGTGGAAATAGAATTCATTTGAATGATCTCCTCGGAAATTTGAGCCAAGGTCACACTGTTGTCTTTGCTCCCAGCAAAATAATGACTGGAAATCTTGGATTCCAAGATGGTGGATAAGCCACAAGAACGATTCATCATGGCCTTTTGACAGGCAATAATGTTGGAAACATCAATCTGGTTGGCTTCCTCAATCAATCGATCGATTATATGGTATTTTTTCACTTTGAACCCATCTGAGAACAAATGGGTAATCATGGTGCGGATGTACAATGATTTGTTGTCTTGAACCAGATCAATGGCCCTTTTTCTTTGTGCTTTCTTTTCAGAATCATCAGCACCAACCCTGGAATGGAAAAGTCCTATTTTAACAGGGCGCGCCCCTAATTGAATCAAACTTGGAATCAAATAACCTCCCATGGAATGTCCGATGATCTGATAGGGCTGATCGGCATCAATTTCATTCAATAGGATTTCGGCAATCTCCGCCATGTTTTCCGGACAAGCCAAGTCAATCTTGTCGCCATGCCCAGGAAGGGAGAGGCATTGAGCCTCTTGAAATTGAGCGAGGCAGAAATCCCACATTTTTGGGGATTCCAAAAATCCGTGAATGAAATACGTCTTCATCAAACACTGCGTGCGATGACTTCATCAATCGCATCTGGTAATTTTGCTTTCAACAGATTCTCTATACCACCTTTGAGCGTGGCTGTGGAGGATGGGCATCCAGAGCAGGCTCCGCGCATATTGACGTAAACCTTTTTGTTGTCATAACCTACAAAATCGATGGCTCCCCCATCTTGTTCAACCGCTGGACGCACATACTCATTGAGTAAGTGTATAATTTCCTCATCCCATTGTGAAGGCGCAAAGACATGATTGGATGATGCTGACGAATGGTCTTTTTGCTCGAGATTGTTTTTTTGTGTTTCCACATCCGCCCTGCTCATCAGATGAGCGGGAATTGTGCTAACGGCTACTTCATTGTCCATGAGCCACTCTCGGATGTATTCTCTCAATTGCATAACAATCATGTCCCAATCAAGGCTTTCATCACGGGTAATGGTAACATAGTTGCTGCTGATAAAAACACTTTTGACAAACGGAAAATGAAAAAGCTCTTCGGCCAGTGCTGAGGATCCCTTGGATTCCTGGGCATTTCGGTATTCAACTTGAAGACCCCCTGAAATCAGCAGGCGATCAGCAACGAATTTCATGGTTGTGGGATTGGGGGTCATTTCTGCATAAACCGCAGTCGGAATTTTCTTTTTGTCCATGTTGCAAAGTTAGTGCACGTTTGCGTCAACAAGTTTTACCTTTGTTAAATGGATTCAATGATTAATCAGTTTCAAGAAGAAATCAAAAGGGGAATCCCAAATGAGTTGCCATTGGCACCAGAGTGGGATTCTTCCATCAACCACGCGCCCAAACGAAAGGAGATATTGAACGAAGCCGAACAGAAGTTGGCTCTGCGAAATGCTTTGCGCTATTTTCCAAAAGCACTACATGGTGAATTGCTTGCAGAGTTCAAGGAAGAGTTAAGGATGTTTGGGAGAATATACATGCATCGATATCGTCCGCATCAAGAAATTAAGTCAAGACCAATTCATTGGTATCCATGCCGCTCTCAGCAGGCTGCTGCGATTATGTTGATGATTCAAAATAATTTGGATCCTGCAGTGGCCCAACATCCTCATGAGTTGATTACGTACGGAGGCAATGGTGCTGTTTTTCAAAATTGGGCACAATACCGATTGGTGATGCAGTATTTATCTGAAATGACAGATGAACAAACATTGGTCATGTACAGTGGTCATCCGTTGGGATTGTTTCCTTCACATGCAGAAGCTCCTCGGGTGGTAGTTACCAATGGAATGATGATTCCCAATTATAGCCAACCAGATGATTGGGAAAAGTTCAATGCTCTTGGGGTAACCCAATATGGGCAAATGACGGCAGGTTCCTACATGTACATTGGTCCGCAGGGCATCGTGCATGGAACAACGATCACGGTGATGAACGCTGCTAGAATGTTGAGAAATCAACGAGGGGACAAAAACATTTATGATTTACCCGGTCAAGGATTATTGTTTGTCACTGCCGGTTTAGGAGGCATGTCTGGCGCTCAGCCCAAAGCATCCAATATTGCAGGTTGTGTCAGCATTACCGCTGAGTTTAATCCTAAGGCAGCCTACAAAAGATTTGACCAAGGTTGGGTGGATGTCATAGAAGAAGATGTGCAAAGAGTGGTTGCCTTAGCCAAGTCTGATAAGGAAAATAGCGTGGTGCGAAGTTATGCCTACGTTGGAAATATTGTCGATTTGTGGGAGGAGTTATTGCGTCAAGAGGTTGCAGTGGATTTGGGCAGTGATCAAACTTCTTTGCACAATCCTTGGGCTGGCGGTTATTATCCTGCAGGAATGGGATTTGATGAAGCCAATGCATTGATGTCAGAACATCCTGATCAATTTAAATCAGCCATCCAATCCACATTAAAGCGGCATGCGGCAGCCATCAATGCCCATGCAGAGAAGGGAATGTATTTTTTTGATTATGGCAATGCTTTCCTTTTAGAAGCATCAAGAGCGGGAGCTGATGTTTTGGCTACCCCTGGTTCAAAGTTGTACAATAGAACAATTGATGGTTTGGCCTTTGCTTACCCAAGTTATGTTCAGGATATCCTGGGACCCATGTGTTTTGATTATGGATTTGGCCCTTTCCGTTGGGTTTGTTGTTCGGGAACACCGGAAGATTTGGAAAAAACCGATCGCATTGCAGAGCGTGTTTTACAATCTCTAAAAGAGCAAGCTCCTGCTGAGATTCAGCAACAGTTGGCAGATAATATTCGTTGGATTCAGGAGGCTGGAAAAAATAAAATGGTGGTGGGATCTCAGGCCAGAATTTTGTACGCCGATGCAGAAGGCCGTATGGCCATTGCTCAGGCTTTCAATGACGCCATAGCAACTGGAGAAATAGGGCCTGTCGTTTTAGGAAGAGATCACCACGATGTAAGTGGAACAGACTCTCCATTTCGTGAGACTTCAAACATCTATGATGGTTCACGTTTTACAGCGGATATGGCGGTGCATAATTTTGTAGGTGATGCTTTTAGAGGTGCCACTTGGGTTAGCTTGCACAATGGTGGTGGAGTAGGTTGGGGTGAAGTCATCAACGGAGGCTTTGGGATGCTTTTGAATGGTTCCAAAGAAGCCAGTGTGCGATTGAATCGTATGTTGCATTGGGATGTGAACAACGGTATTGCGCGCAGAAGTTGGGCCAGAAATGAAGAGGCCGTCTTTGCCATAAAGCGCGCAATGGAGAAGGAGCCATTGTTGAAGGTAACCTTACCCAATATGGTGGATGATAACCTGTTGAACGGATAAAAAAAGGAGCGATTCAATCGCTCCTTTTTTCTAACCTAATGTGTGCTGATGGACATTAATGTGCAACTTGAACCTTTAATTGTTGCACGCCTTCTTTGTCTTTTAGTTCAATCAAGTAAATTCCATTGGCCCATTTGCTGCAGTCCAAAGCTCTTTGATTGGCTGTTGAAACGGCATTGTAAATCATTCTGCCTTGGGTATCTCGAATGGTAATCATTGTATTGGATTGAATGCCGCTCAAGTTCAACATTTGATTGGCTGGGTTAGGATAAGCCAAAGCGATGTTGTTTTTTGATTCAACAATATTCATGGCCTCGCAATCCATGCGGTAAGTTGGTGATACCATAATTGTATTCATGTTGTAACCCATGGCGTGAACATGAAATTGAACTGAGTCACCGCAGTTAAATGGGCCTGCCATGGCTGTGCCTGGATCCATCATGGTCATCATGCCATCATTCATGGTATTGGTTACCGCATAGGGTGAAACATTTCCCATCTCAGTCAGTGCAATCATGACGTAGAATTGCTCATTGTTTTCATCTGGAACCAACTGCATTCCTACAATAGGAGAAATCACCTCATAGGAGCAAGAACCATCATCAAAAAGGGCAATATCATTGAAGTTTAACGCTTGCGGATCCATACACCCACCGCAGTAATATTCGCAGTATCCATAGTCACATGTTGCATTGGGATTATAGTTACATGCCATGGGGTCGGTACAACCCGCAATTTCATTGATGCCAATATTTTCGATGTTGTAACCCAAGTAAGCATTGGTTGAGAAATTGTAGTAATCACCCAAGTTGTTATTGGATATAGAAATATCTACCGTTTGACCAGATGTGCCAAAAGCATAAAGCATGTAGCAGTTACTGTTCATGCAAAAACCAGTGTTGTCGGGATAATATCCTTGTTGCGCCTGGGTGCCATCGTTGGCAGCTACATAGTAGAAAACCTCGCCTGAGGCACTGATGCTTTGCCAATTTTCAGCAGTGCAACAAGTACCATTGTCCACGGTGGCTGCAGGATTGAAATTGATGGCCGTTGGATCCGTACAGCCCAAGCATGAATAATCACAAATGTTGTATAAAAAACAATTGGCGTTGGGGTTATAATTGCAGGCGCTGGGGTCGGCGCAACCAATTACTTGGTTGTTGTCATAACTCCATGAGAAATCGTAATCAACTATGTTGTTGTTGGTGTAAACGACAACCCCATTTCTTTTGATGATTAAAGAGAAGGGCATACCCATGAGGTCATTTGCGTGAAACGTGATACAACTGGAGAAGGCGCAGAATCCGGAAGTCTCGACTGAGAAATCGGTAGAGCCAATCATGTTTCCATATCCATCAATGGCACTCCATGACACCATACCACCTGCGCTTACAGCAGTTACCTCAAAATAATTGTCCAAGCAACAACTTCCGTTGTCTATTGTAGCGTTTTCATTGAAATTATAAGCACTTGGGTTCGTGCATCCTTGACAAGAGTAATCGCAAAGATTATAGTCCAGACAGTTGGCCAAAGGATTGAAATTACATGCGTTGGGATCACTGCACCCTGGGATCAATTCTCCGTTGCCAATGGTGATGTGAATGGTTGAAATGTCATCCCATTCAGAGGCAGGATCCAATGAATTTCCGCTGGCGATTGTATTCCCGTTGGCATCTGTAATGCTGTAATCAAAAGCCTCATACACGTTGTTGTAAGCGGTGAAAGTTCCACAGCCTTGGTTAATACAAGTGGCAGAGTTTCCCGTTCCATATACATAGTTGTTCTGATTATAGTAATACCACCAAACGCTGCTGGGAACATTGATGGTCATGAGGTCTCCATAACAACACGTTCCATTGTCATAAATGGCAACGGGGTTGTAGTTCGTGGCTGTGCTATCCGTACATCCCTGACAGCTGCTGTATTCGCATGATCCATCTTCGCAAGTGGCTTCAGGATTAAAATTGCAAGCATTCGCATCGGCGCATCCCGATATCCCACCATTGTTGTGTTGGAAGGTGGTCCACCAGCCTTGTGCAACAAATTCGGTTTGCAAAGTTTGTCCATTGCTGACAAGATAGGCCGTGAAAGGATCTTCATCTATTCCCTGCACATAAATGGTGTAGCACCCTGGACCGTAACAAAAACCGGAATTAGGAAATCCGCTGTAATTATCGCCACTGGTCAGATATTGACCTAAACCGTTGTACACAGAATAGGACATGCTGTCATTGGATTCTACCGTAGCCCATTGACTGTAACAGCAAGAAAAATTGTCAATGGTGGCGTTAGGATTAAAGTTAACTGCATTGCTGTCCATACATCCATAACAATCATACGTGCAGGTGGCATAATCACCACAAGAGGCTGAAGGGCTGTAATTGCAAGCGCCGGGATCAGGGCATCCCGATGTTCCGTTCCAACTGAAAAAGGCGATAACATAACCCGTAGAGTCACTGTATTGGATGTCCAAAGGAACGATAGAGTCATTGACTATAATCGAGATGTCATTTTGATCTACCCATTGATTGGTGCCAAAGCCGTACAAATAAAAACATCCATCAGGCAAACAGAAATTACCATTGGTACCATAGATATCAGCAATGATTGTCCAATCGATTGCCCCTGCAATGGACCATTGACCGCTATCAGCGGCTTGGAACTGAGCGGATGCGCAAGGATTGCTTTGAGCGATTGTAATCGTCGGTATCCAAGTGAACAGCATTAATACTAAGATGACTTTTCTCATGAATTTAATTTTGTGCATAGATATAGACCAAAGGATTAAACAAATCCAATGAAAATTGTTAAAAGCCTTTGAGAAATGTTAATTAGGCGGGCAATTGCGCTAGGATGGATTCGAAAATAACCCGACCATCGGTATTGCTCAATTCAAAGTCCGAAGCGCGCTCGGGATGGGGCATCATGCCAAACACATTTTTCTTATCGTTGCAAACCCCAGCAATGTTGTTCAAGGCTCCATTGGGATTGCTTTCCTCAGTTATATTTCCACCAGCATCGCAATAACGGAATAGCACTTGGCCATTGTCTTCGATTTGCTTCAATTCATCCTGACTGGCGAAAAAGTTACCTTCCCCATGGGCAATGGGAACTTTGAAAACCGAGTCCAATAATAAATTGTGGGTAATTAAATTGTCATTGTTGTCTGCTTTTAGAAAAACATTTTTACAGATGAATTTTCTGCTGTGATTGTGCAATAAAGCTCCCGGTAAAAGTTTTGCTTCCGTGAGAATTTGAAATCCATTGCAAATGCCCATGACGTATCCGCCTCTGTTGGCGTGGTGAATGACCTCGTCCATGATGGGGGAGAAACGAGCAATAGCGCCACTTCTGAGGTAGTCGCCATAGGAAAAACCACCGGGAACCATGATAAAATCGCATCCTTGGATACTGGTATCTTTGTGCCATAATTTGACGACCTCTTGATTGAGTACGTCTTGAAGGGTATAGACCAAGTCCTCATCACAATTGCTTCCAGGGAAAACGACAATGCCAAATTTCATGTTTGTTTTTTTTTCAAAATTACGAAATGCTTGTGGCTAGAACCAATGAAAAAATTGAATGATTGTTACCATGACCATTAGGTAAAAAACGAATGGAGCCAATAAACTTGTTCGATAATGGGTCCAGTATTGAGAGAGCATGAGTATTGGCGCCAATGAAAGAAGATAGTGTAGATTCAGATCGCTCAAAAACAGCTGTTGCAAAAGGTTGGAGATAACGCACAAAACCAAAAGAAGAATGAGGTATTGCTTGCTTTGTACGGTCTTATTGGATTGTCGGTCTTCTTTATGTGACAATGAAATGATGGCCAAAACAACGGAAATCGTAAGTACGATCACAAAGGTAAGAGGGGGTTGGATGGAATAGGGGTAAGGAGCGATGTGAAAAAAACTCCAAACGTCATGAAAACCCACCTTGGCCTCTGTAAGCCAATGATACAGGCTCCAATACAGGAATGGGATGAAAAATCCAACAAGAACAAGTGCAATGTCTTTGACGATGATGGGTCGATTCCAAAAGGATAGAAATAGCAATAGGACAATGAGTAAGATATAAGGCCAATCAAGAAGCGCTGAAACACCAAGGAAAAGTGCCGACAGAAAAAGATAATGGGCAATTTTTTTTTGACGAAAAATAGAGAAAGCAAAGTATAAGGCAATGAGCGCCATGGATTGCGCAATAACCAATTTCAAATCTCCCGTTTGCACTGCAATAACTGAGGAGAAAAGAGAATAGATGAGCCCAGTTAAATAAACTGGCGAATGATAAAGTTCACTCCTGTTGTAGATCAAGTTGATTAAAAGTGCATTGATGGAGAGCAAAGCAACAAATGAAGCAATCATCAAAAAAGAACCCATGGGAACAAATGCAGTTTTTTGAGCATGCAGGAGCAATTCTTGATGACCGAAAAACACGATGATAAAAATAACAATCGGATAGGTGAAAGGCAGCAGAGGGGAGTTTTGGGTAAAACTTCTGAGAATCATATTGCCGACAAAAATGAGGATGTTTTTTTATTTTCAAGCAATGTTCATTACTTTTGCTTAAATCTTTTAATTATGAATTTACAAAGTGTCCTGAACCCAATTGCCAGTTTGTTTCAAGGTTATTTTGAAAACCTATTGGTCCCTTCTTTGAGCATCATGAATACGATTTGCATTTTGGGAGGTTTTTTTGGCCTTTGGTTGTGGTTGAAAAGACAAAAGGCTTATAACGTAAAGGCCAAGCAGGACGGTGGTATTGCATGAGCTCTGTTATGAGTGATGTCACTCAGTCTATAAAAATCTTAGTGACCGGAGGGGCAGGGTTTATTGGTTCAAATCTCTGCGAAAGGTTATTAATAGAAGGTTATCATGTGGTTTGTTTGGATGACTTGTCCACAGGGTTCTTACACAACATTGAGGATTTTCTAAATCACCCGGGATTTCATTTTATACAAGGAGACATTCGAAATTTCGAAACCTGTTGTGAGGCTGTAAAAGATTGTCAATTTGTTTTTCATCAAGCCGCTTTGGGTTCTGTACCCAGGTCAATCAATAACCCATTGTCGACCAATTCGGTGAACATTACTGGATTTCTAAATGTTTTGGAAGCCGCCAAGCAAGCCAAGGTTCGTAGATTTATATTTGCGGCTAGTTCAAGTACATACGGGGATTCCAAGACTTTGCCCAAAGTAGAGGATGAAATAGGTAAACCGCTTTCGCCCTATGCGGTGACCAAGTTGGTGAATGAGTTGTATGCCGATGTGTTCTGTCGAACCTATGGCATGTCCTACATTGGATTGCGTTATTTTAATGTGTTTGGTAAAAATCAAGATCCAGATGGCGCCTATGCTGCTGTTATTCCGAAATTCGTGAAGCAATTGATGCAGTTGGAATCACCCGTGATCAATGGCGATGGATCATTTTCAAGGGATTTTACTTATATAGAAAATGTTGTGGAGGCCAACCTATTGGCCTTGCGCACCGAGAACGAAGAAGCGCTGAATCAAGTATATAATGTGGCATGCGGGGAGGCAACGACACTCAAAGATTTGGCTGAAATGATTGGTTCGATTTTGTCAAAGAAAAATGCAAAAATATCAGAGGTTCCCATCATCTATGGAGACCCTCGTATGGGTGATATTCCCCATTCGTTGGCTGCCATTGATAAGATTCAAAGGCTATTGGGATATCAACCAAAAATTCTCATTGAAAAAGGATTGAATGAGGCAGCGGATTGGTACTGGGATCATATTTAAGGATACAGTTGTCACACCAATAAAGTAACATTCCAAGATGAAGCGTGAATTGCAGAGCAAGACCATCAAAGGGTTCTTTTGGAGTTTTATTGAGAATTTTTTAAGTCAGTCGGTCACATTTGTTGTAGGAATTATTTTATCTCGTTTGCTCAGTCCGGATTTATTCGGATTGGTGGGAATGATCATGATATTTATTGCGGTTTCCGAGATTTTTGTGAATAGTGGTTTTCATCAGTCATTGATTCGAAAACAGAGTGTTGGTCAAGAGGATTTTTCCACAATCTTTTATACGAATCTGATTATCGCTTTTGTCTTTTGGTTTTTATTGCTGTTATTCAGTGGAACTGTTGCAGAATTTTATAAGCAACCGATTTTGGCTGATATTCTTCCTGTATTCGGTGTTGTGGTGTTTATCGATTCATTAGCACTTGTTCAGAAAACAGATTTAACACGACGATTGGATTTTAAATTATTGGCCAAAATATCAGTGGTCTCCAATTTGGTGGGCGGAGTTATTGGAATAGCCGCAGCCTATCAAGGAATGGGAGTCTGGAGTTTGGTGATGAAGAGCGTATTTCAAAAGTTGACATCCACAATCTTGCTTTGGTTGCAGAACAAGTGGAGGCCGATTTGGGTGTTCAATTGGGTCTTGCTCAAAGAGCATTTTTACTTTGGAAATAGGTTATTGATTTCTGGAATTATCGATACAATTTTTTCGAATTTGTATTATTTGGTCATTGGAAAGTACTTTTCGTCTGCTGAGGTAGGATATTATTCCAGAGCGGATCAGTTTCAAAAACTGCCATCTTCTAATTTCAGCAATATCATTTCAAGGGTGAGCTATCCTGTGATGTCCGTTCTAAGCAATGATATAACTGAATTGAGGGCCACCTTTAAAAGAATATTGGTAAGTGTCATGTTCATTAGTGTACCAATGATGCTTTGTTTGGCCGCAATTTCAGAGCCATTCATTCTTTTGCTCATTGGCGAAAAATGGCTTCCTTGTGTACCCTACCTTCAGTTGCTGAGTGTGATTGGAGTTTTTTACCCCATTCATCACATGAACCTTCTGATTCCCCAAGTCATGAATAGAACAGATGTATTTTTGCGACTTGAAATAATTAAAAAGATCTTGGTGATAGTGATTGTCGTTTGCGGAGTTTGGTATGGAATCATTTGGATGTTAATGGCTACGCTGTGGTTTAATTTGATTGCCTTTTTGATCCATGCTTTTTGGACCAAACGATTTATCGACTATGCCATCAAGGATCAAATAAAGGACTTGTTCGCACCATTTGTTTTTGGCATAATGGTTTTTGGTGCGGTTTACATGTCAGGACTTTATTTTAAGTCTTTCGGTCATGCATCACTATTGATTATTCAGCTCAGCGTTGGTGTATTATCCTTTTACCTTGTTCTTAGATGTTTTTTCCAAGAGCAATATAAAATCCTTCTATCTTTACTCCATAAGAGAAAATAACATTTGAATTTAAGTTGTCCATGAGTGCAAGGGTGATATTAAGTGCTGTTTTTAATCGTTCCCTGTTGCGACTTTTTATCCCGATAGTAAATAAAGTTTTAACCAGATGGCGAAGAGGAGTTTGGACAAGGACGATTTGGGATAGTCAATCAAAGCGCTACGAATTGTATCAAGATAACGCTTTAATCAATGTCGATGTTTTACCTGCCTGGATGTGCAGCAGGGATTATTTAAGAAAAACAGTCTTTCGTATCAATTTGGTAGGATTAGGTTTGAAAGATGGAGATGTTGTTGTCGATTTAGGTGCTGGAACAGGAACGGAGGCATTAATTTTTTCTGATTTAGTGGGCGATACGGGTCGTGTTTTTGCTATTGAGGCCCATCCAGTCACTTTTTCCTCTTTGAAACAATTAATGAGTAAGGGTGGATACATGAATATCCTGCCTTATCAATTGGCCATTGGCAATAGGGAAGGGGAGGTATGGATAGAGTACCAATCTTCACATGAAAAGAATGCAATTTCTCTGAATCAATTGGCTGGTCAAGATTCTTTTTTGGTGCGTATGCTTACATTGGATGAGTTTGTTAAAGTCAATTCGATTACTAGAATAGATTTTTTAAAAGTGAATATCGAAGGAGCTGAGCAATGGATGTTGGACGGAATGGTGAATAGCATTCACATGGTGCGGCAAGCAGCAATTAGTTGTCATGATTTTTTATCCCATGATTCCGACTCACGAATCATGAATGAGGTAAGTACATTTTTTAAAAAGAATGGATTTAAAGTGGTACATTACCCCAATACTCATCCTGTTATGAATAGTTGGTTTTACATGCATCGTGATTGAGCGCAAAAGAAAAATAGGAGTTTTAGGAGCAAACAAGCCCTTGACAAACTTTTACAGGCGAGCCAAGGAATTGGGTTATGAAATCCATGCTTTTGCTTGGGAAGAAGGAGCTGTTTGTAAATCAATGGCCGACTATTTTTACCCTATTTCATTCACTGAAGTCCAAACCATTTCAAACATTTGTAAGGAGAAACAAATAGAAATGGTTACTTCTTTTTCGTTGGAATCTGCTCTGCCCTATGTTTATGAAATAGCCCAGATCATTGGTTGGAATTTCCCCTCGGAGGCTTGCAGAATGCGCTCTTTGAATAAGCTCACCATGCGGCATGTTTTTGAGCAGAGTGGTGTCAGTATACCGCGATTTTTGTTCACCAAAAGTGAGGAGCAGCAGTTAGAAACGTTTCCTGTAATTGTCAAACCAATTGACAGTGGCGGAAGTCGTGGTGTTACAAGAGTGGATAACATACATGATTTGAAGGGAGCCATCCGCAGGGCAAAGAGTTTTTCGGCAAGTAGTCAGGTCTTAATTGAACAATTTATAGATGGACCGGAATACAGCGTTGAGGCAATATCGTTTGAAGGCAAACACCATATCGCGGCCATTACGGAAAAGGTAACCACGGGACCTCCAAATTTTGTTGAGTTGGCGCATTTTCAGCCCGCAGAAATGTCCATGGAGAGGAAAAATAAAATTGAAGCACTGGTCTCAAAATCCCTGAGTGCATTGGATTATCAACAAGGCCCTAGTCATTCGGAAGTGAAGTTTGATTCCACTGGGGAGTGTTACCTGATTGAGGTGGGTTTAAGGCTTGGGGGAGACTTCATCACTTCAGATTTGGTACGATTATCAACGGGTTATGATATCGTTGAAGCCAGTATTGAATTGTGCTGTGGACTTTTCATGCCTCCAATCCCCAAATGGGAAAAGCATGCTGGAGTCTATTTCAAGTCATTCGAAACGCAGGAAATTTGGAGCAAAATGGCTATTTTAAAAGAGACTAATTTTTATGTAGAAGGTGAGGAATGGTCCAATGAAAAAACAGTTGTAACTGAGAGTGCAGATCGCTTAGGATATCTCATCTATCAGCACGATGAAAGGCTAAAACTCAATGGAACTTTTTAAAGAAATTGGGGGCAACTTTCCCTTGGATCCCATTCCGGATCAACGATCAAATCATTGGGTTGAGCAAGTCGGGTCAAGCTATTTTTTTTCAAGCGGAAGGGCTGCTATTTTGGCCATGATTCAATTGTCTAATGCGGCGGGAAAGAAAGTGGCTTTGCCTTATTTTACCTGTCACAGTGTCATTGAACCCTTTGATCGCGCAGGTTGCGAATTGTTGTTTTATCCAGTCAATCCGCATTTGAGGGTAGATGAGATGACGATGATTGAATTTTGTTCAAAAGAACAACCATTTTTATTGTTGTATCATGATTATTTTGGAAACGTACAAGAAGAAATTTGGAAGGAATTGTGGGTTGCGTTTCAAGATCAAATTCTTTTTGTGAACGATCAAACCCATAGTTTCTTTGGAGATAACGAGTCTTACGCTCATTTTTCGCTGATGAGTATGCGAAAATGGGGTGCCATTTCAGAAGGTGGAATGTTGAGGGTGCCGAGTAAGATGTCGTTCGGGTTTGATTATGCTAATCGACTGGCTTCGGATGTGCGATTGGAGTGCTATGTGCAGGCATCCGAGCTGAAGTTGGAATATCTTAATAACGACCAGTCAAAAGAAAAAGAATTATTCAGGAAACTCTTTTACCAATCAGAGTCTTTCTTTGATCAGGAGCAGGAAGTCTATCCCATGCACCCAACCGCTTTGACTGCCTGGAGACAATTGTTAGATGCTGATTTCAGGCAAAGAAGAAAAAGAAATTCATTGATATTGAGTGATGCTTGGTCAGTGGAATGGAACATTTGGGGGGAACCAATTTTTGATGCCAGTAGCACAGCCGTCCCACTGTATTTCCCCATTTTATTGAAGGTTGAAAGAAAACTATTTCAAATTTTCTTGGCTGAAAGAAACGTGTATGCTCCCATAATTTGGCCCAAGTCAAGTTTGATATCAATCAAGGGCGATGATGTTTTATACAATCAATTGATATGTCTCCCTATTGACCAGCGTTATGGTGAATCTGACATGAATCGCTTAGTTTGTATTTTAGACGAATTCCATAATCAATTGGATCGATGAGGGGTTTGAAGAGTTACCAAAAGGCAGATATTGATGTAGTTGTATTAACATACAACCATGCTTTCTATATTGAGGCAAATATTTTATCAATTCTTAAGCAAAAAACCTCTTACAGATTCAATCTGTTGATTGCAGACGACTGCAGCACAGATGGGACCAGGGCGATTGTCGAAAAATGGATGAGCCAAGATGAACGGGTCTATCTCGTGTCAACAGATAGTAACGTGGGTTCAGTTGAAAATGCAAGGAATGTAATTGGAAAGTGTCAATCAGATTATTTGGCATTGTGTGAAGGTGATGATTTTTGGATTGACGATGAAAAACTTCAGATTCAAATGGATTACTTAAAGAGAAATCCAGGGTTTGGAATGGTTCATGGCGATGTCTGTTATTACCATCAAGAAAAGAATGAACTAGGTGGAAGTGTTAATCTTTCCAAGGGTGTTCGATTTCCTTCCGGAGATATATTTGAGCAATATTTAAGTAGCGATTCATTATTTATTTTCACAGGGTCTGTTTTGATTGAGCGCGGATTATTTCAACTCTGTGCCAATTATGATTTGTTTAAGGAGAAGAAATGGATGGCCCAAGATTTACCTACTTGGTTGGAGTTGTCCAAGCAAACCAAAATTGCCTATTTAGATAGGATTTTCTCAGCTTATCGATTGTCGAATGAGTCGGCCAGTAGAAGTAGAAATTCAGATTATCTTTATCGTTTTCACCAGTCCATTTTTGATGTCCGATATTATTATTGGAAAAAGTACTCGGGAGATTTGAAATTGAAAACAAGACTAGACTATATGTATTCCCTGTCGTTATTGGCCGATATACGCGCGATCAAATCACGAAAAATATTTTTTGACTTGGTGAACGTGAAGAAAAGTGGAAATTTTCATTGGGAGTTAAAGAGGTGGTTGCAATTCCTATTTTTGTCGGTAATCGTTTTTGTATGCGGAAAAAGAGAATAGTAACGATCATCAATTGTTTGAACAACGGCGGTGCTGAGAATTTTGCTGTGATGTTGTGCAATCAACTGTCCGAGAAGTATGAGGTGATACTAATTGTTAAGAATCCGGTTGAAGATTTTATGCTTCCTCCCAAAAAATGCTCTTCCAATGTGAGAATGATGAATTTTCAATCGAAAGCAAAATGGGATTTGTTGTTTTTTTTTAGATTATTAATGACAGTAGTGAAACTTAAGCCCGATGTCATTCACATCCACTCTTCACTATTGATTTTTTATACGTTTTTTTATTCTTGGTTTCTTCCGAAGTGTAAGATTGTGCATACGCTTCATAGTCAAGTCACTGCACCATATCTGAAAACAATGAGATGGATAAAAAAAGCGAGTTTTTTCGGTTGTCGGATGAGTCAAGTTGTCATTTCAGAGAAGATAAAGATGGATTACCAAAATATTTTTCCTGATATCAATTTTTATGTTGTAGAAAACGGAATAAAGCCAATGGATGTTCAAGTGCAGTCCGCAGTTGCAATTAGAGGTAAAAGAAAGAAATTGTTGGCGATTGGTCATTTCAGCACAATCAAACGTTTTGATGTGTTGGCTGATGTGATGGAGATGCCTGCGATAAGAGAAAAGTTTGAATTGGAAATTGTGGGAGAGGAAAAAGACTTGAATTTTCCAATGACCAAGTATATCATGGCCAAAGGATTGGATAACATTGCCCTGTTGGGTTTACAATTGGACGTCGCCACTCATTTAGCAAAAGCTGATGCATTGGTTATTTGCTCAAGTCAAGAAGGTATGCCATTGGTGATGTTGGAGGCGCTTTCCGTGGGTTGTCCGATAATCAGTACCCCCGTCGGTGGTATTCCTGACGTCATTCAATCTGGAAAGAACGGATTGCTTTGCAAAGGTCTGGATCCAGAGGATATCTTTAATGCCTTAATGCTATTTGATGCAATGTCAGAGGTGGAGACAAAACAGATACGAGAAAACAATCAACGGTTGTTCAATAGCCGGTTCAGTATGCAGATTTGCGCAGCACAGTATGAATCTTTATTTTGGAGCGAATCATGAAATTTTGGCGTGCTGAAAATACACTGATTGGCTGGCGATTTGGAATGATTGTCCCATTGTTCATTACACTTCTTTTCTTTAACTATGCCATGCCGATTGGTGTTCTTATTGCGGGGCAGTCAATTGTTTTTTTGTTTTTTTTGGGTTTGAATTATTTCAGTAAACAATGGGTGAATAGCAGCTACGTTAGTCTAGAAGCCAGAATTTTTTATATTTCGTTGATACTAAGAGTGATATTTGTTGGATATCAATATTTGCTTACATATTGGTTGAGTCCTGCTTCCTTCCCATTCGAAATCAGTGCGGCCGATTCATGGGTTTATCACAATGTCGCTTTGGAATTAATGGAATCATCTTTCGGAGATTGGTTTGAAATTATTGAAACAAGAATGAAGAGCCGTTCCGATTTTGGATTTCCAATTTATCAGGGATTATTGTACTCTCTGTTTGGTCCGTACACCTTTGTTGTGAGATTTTTTAATGCCATTTTTGGCTCACTTACTGTTGTTATGCTGGGGAGAATTGTAAATATTTCTTGGGGTGATGCACACGCAAAAATGACAGCAATTATTGCCATGTTGTTTCCTACTTTGATTTGGTTTTGTGGGATACAATTAAAAGAAACCATTATGGTGTTTGTATTGGTTTCCGCTTTTTACATGATTTGGAAAATGCGATCCAAATTGAAATGGAGTGTTACCGATATTCTATTGGTGCTTTTGTTATGCTTTATTTTGTTTTTTTTCAGAACGTTCTTAGCTGTTTTGGTTTTTATTTCCGTCCTTCTAATCATTTTTACCTATAAGAGCAAATCCATCAATTCATGGGGTTTGTTTTCAATCATGATTAGCCTGTATTTGTTTTACTCCATTGTAGCATCAACGGATATCTTTAAAGATGTGAATAGTCAAATCGAAGATAGCTCCGACTTTTTTTCAAGAAATTTGGAGAGTGAGAAAAACTTCTTGGGAAATGTTACATTTGATCAAGTAGCATTGGCTCCAGTCATTATTGCAGCGTCTGTTATCACCCCTTTTCCCTCCTATTTGAATACAGAAGCAAGACAGCTATCCATTTACACGCGGTTTCAGAATGATTTAGTTCGAAACATGATGTATTTTTTCATGTACGCAGGATTATATTTTACCTTTAAAAAAAGATTTAAAGAATATACAGGTATTTTATTTTTCCTAATGGCTTATTTGGGTGTAATTACAGCAGCTGCAAATAGTTTCCAAGCACGATTTCATATGCCTATTATCCCCTTCGTAATCGTTTTTATGGGAATAGGCATTGTTGAATTAAATCCGAAATTTAAAAGAATGTGGTTGGTGTATTTGATGTTGATTTTTATAGCGCAATTGGCTTGGACTTATTTTAAACTTGACATTCGTGGGATTGATGGATAAATATAACCCTAGGTTTTTGCTTCTTCAAAAACATGAAGAATTGATTGAATCTTTTGATTTTAATTGTTCATTGAACAATAATTGGAATGTTTCAGGAGAAAAACCCAACCACGTCATTGAGTTGGGTCAGTCTGTTGTGCTCATCTACGGTGATTGGATAAACCAATCAATTTTAAAAAAGGATGATTTTGATTTCGATCAATTCATGATGGATTTAAAAGGGCACAGTGTTGTGATTTTGGTCGAGCTAGACAGAATAAGAATAGCATGCTCTCACTTTTCTTTTCTTCCTGTTTATTACTCAAAGGAGAAAAGGATTGTTGCCAATCATTGGCAGTCAATTATCAGATTTTCAAGTCGAGAAATAGATGAGCTTTATTTGATAGAATCTCATTTGTTCAACTACCCCTTAGGGGAACTTACCTTGTATAAGGATATAAAGGTGTTGGATAGTTTTTCTAGTTTGGAAATTTGTGAAAATGAAGAGTTTCAATTTAAAACCTTGGTTGATATTCGTCATTGGTTTCCGATTAGGGTTAATGATCAAATTGGTCTTGAAGAATTGGCAGAACAATTTATTGCTTCTATTCAATCATATTTCACGTCTGAAAAAGAGCTAATCACATTCACTAGTGGATTTGATGGCAGGACAATTTTGGCCTCTGCCTTGTCTCTCAAAAAGGAAGTACATACATTTTCTATGGGAAGAATGGAGAATGATGATGTGTTTGTCCCATTGTCCAATGCTCAAGATTTAAAGATTCCTTTCGAGGCCATTGATTTGGTCTCGATGAAATATCAAAATGGATATCTAAACGCTGCTACCAGAGTGGCCCAGTTAAGTGGTGGTCGAAATGGTTTTTTGTATCCTCATTTCTATTATTGTTCAGAGTACTTTAAGGAGTTCCCTGTGATGCATACGGGTTATTGTGGTAGTGAATTGTTCAGGGCTTTGCACATTGCAGGTGCAGTAACTTCAAAAGAATTTGTTTCCATTTTTTTAGAGCGAGATGATGCGAAATTGAAACAGATAGTTTTTCAATCGAATCGCTTGAAATATATCCAACCGGAAATAGTCAAACGCAATGAAAGGGCGTTGTGGGAGAAGATTGAGGGGATTCGGTCCATGCGGAATCAATTCAACACGACCAATCATTTTTTCTATTATTATATTTTTAAGGAGGCATTTAGAAAGATTTTTGGCTATTGGACTGCTGCTCAATTCGAGAATATTAAAGTTCGAACACCCTTTTTGGACATTTCATTCATTTTATTGTTGCTTCAGTCTGATTATGCCGGGTGCAATAATTCATTTTTCACCCATAATCCATTAAAACGGTATAAGGGGCAGTTGTTGTATGCACAGATAATGAAAACTTTGCACTCCCCCTTGTTTAAAATGATGACGGGTAAGAATTATAGACCCAATCAACTTCTCAGTACTATTGGTCAATTGACAATTGTTTTACCGTATTTGAAAAAGAAATGGAATAGAAAGAAATCGGTTCCGAACATTGATAATTTAGGTCTGATAACTGGTTTCCAACGCTCATGGAGTGCCATAGACATTACATTGGATAATGTTGCTGATTTATACTTGTTGGATGATTTACGTATCAATGTGAAAGACATGAATGCGGAAATGTTAGAAATTGAGCGCGACATGATCTTTCAAATTGCATCATTGTCCTTAACTTTGAAAGGAGATGAAGCAGATTGCATTAATGAATTGTAAGGTTGGATTTAGGTCATCGCATTCAAACGTCCTCAATCGACAGCATAGAAAACTTGTGATTTCGGAAACTCCATTTCTCAAAAACGTTAAAAGATTTGAGAATTATTTTTACTCTGCTGTTGTTCAGAAATTAGACTTGTTATTTCGGTTAATGAATGAAGATAAGTCCTGTTATGCCTTATCTAATGAATCCTAAAGTATTATTTGTTAGAAGTGGTAATAAAGGCCAACATCCGATAACGCAAAATCAGGGTGATTCGCTGGTTGATATTGGTTGTGAGGTTCATTACTTTGATGTTGTTGGAAAAGGGTTTTTAGGCTATTTGCGCAATATTCCTCGATTAAGATCCCAATTAAAGAGTTTGAAACCGCAAGTGATTCATGCGCATTATTCTCTATGTGGTTTTTTGGCCACCTTTTGTTTTTTTAGAATTCCCATTGTGGTTTCCCTCATGGGAAGTGATGTATTGACGGCCAAGAGTGGTTATCGTTTTTTAATCAAGTGTGTTGGTCGGTTGTTTTGGAAGGGAATGATTGTGAAATCAAAGGAGATGCATGAGAGGTTAGGATTTAAGCAAGCGTTAATTCTACCAAATGGGGTGAATCGAAGTGATTTTTATTCAATAGACAAAGCAAGGGCAAGAGAGATTCTGGGCTGGCCTTTGATCGGAAAAGTGGTGTTGTTTGCCTCAGATCCCAGACGGAGTGAGAAAAATTACGAGTTGTTTAAGACGGCTGTAGATGGGCTTAGGGCAAAAGGAATCGACATTATGGAAAGACACCTTTTTGAATTGACTAAAGAAGAGATGTTGTTGTATTATAACGCTGCCAATCTGTTGGTGTTGACATCTCATCACGAAGGGTCTCCGAATGTAATCAAAGAGGCAATGTTTTGCAATTGCCCCTTTGTTTCTGTCAATGTCGGGGATGTGAAGCAATGGATTGAGGTAACCAAAGGAAATGCTTTGGTAGAGTCTAAAGCAGAACCTCTTATGTCCGAGATGGAAAAAGTTTTGAATCAAGGAACCACACCAGAGAATGAAAAGGCATGTGAAATTTTGGACGCGAAGAAGATCGCGCATCAACTGAAACAATTGTACATTCGGCTAATGGTGGATTGAAAATGAAGAAAGAAATACAAATATTGCACAACGATGAAATTAATCGTCAAGATTGGACCGATTTGCTTTTGAATTGTGCACAAGCATCTTTTTTTCAATCTCCCAAGGGGTTTGAATTGTTGAATCAGTTCAATGACTGGAATGTTGGTGTTATTGGTTGTAAAGTTGATGGAGCTTTAGACGCTGTTTTGGTTTATGTCATTCAGAAAGAAAGTGGTCTTAAGGCCTTTTTGTCTAAGCGGTGTATTGTCTTTTCTGGCCCCCTATTCAAGAGCTCATTTGGGCTAATGGAGGTGCTAAAAGAATTGAATGCACAGAGCGAAGGAAGTATTTATCTTGAGATTAGAAATGGCCATTCCTCTAAGTTGTATGAAAATGTATACCAAGATTTGGGATGGAAATATGTCCCATGGCTAAATTTTATAGTGGACACGTCTGACCATGCGCTCATGCACAAAAGAATGAGTGAGAGCAGACGCAGGCAGTTAAAAAAGGCCGAGAAGAATGGAGTAACTTTTTGTACGCCTAAATCAAATGATGAGATAGTGGAATTTTACGCTATTCTCCAAGATCTGTATCAAAAGAGAATAAAGAAGCCACTTCCAGATTATGCATTGTTTGAGCATTTTTATAAAGCTGATGCCAGAAATTTTGTCTTGGTCTATCTCGATAAAAAAGTTATTGGAGGGATTTTGTGTCCCTTCTTGGAGAACGTGGCTACTTATGAATTTTACATTGCGGGCTTAGATCATCAATATAGGGATTGTTATCCGAGTGCGATGGCTACCTTTGGCGCAATGAAGCAATCTTTGGAAATGGGAATTCCTGTATTTGATTTCATGGGAGGGGGAAGTCCTGAAGAAGATTATGGCGTTCGTGAATTTAAATCCCGCTTTGGAGGTGAACAAGTGGAATGGGGTAGATGGTTGAAGATCAAAAAAGCTGGCATATATCAATTGGGTAAAATGTACATAAAGTGGCGCAGCAAATGACAAAAAGAATCCTTTTTGATTTAGGACATCCTGGTCATTTTCACTTATTCAAAAAGGCCATAAAACATTTCCAACTTCATTCGGAATATCGGGTGTTTGTTACCACGCGAGATATACCGATAATTATTCAATTGCTTGAATCTGAAAATATCGAGTATCATATTTTAGGAACGAAAAGAAAGGGCTTATTGGGTAAGCTCTGGTCAGTAGTTGAAACAGATGTGGCGATGCTTTATTTTGTTCTGAAAAACAATATCGCGTTGGGATTGCATTGCGGCATTGTTTTATCGCACATTGCCATTTTTACCAAAATGAGAAGTTGGATTTTTGATGATGATGACGATGAAGTTGAGCCCTTGATGGTGCGTTTTTCTCACCCGTTCAGTGAAGCTGTCTTTACACCAAATTGTATTTTACGAAAGACGAGAAATGCGGTTTATTATCCAGGAACGCATGAGCTGAGTTATCTATACGGCAGTATATCTCATCCAAAGCAAGGTGCAGAAAAGTACTCAATAATTCGTTTGGTAGCTTTTAATGGTCACCATGATATTGGACACGGTGGATTGAGTAATGAACAAATGCATTTATTGGTTGAGCAATTAGAGCATTTTGGTAAAGTATACATCACCTCTGAGAGACCTTTGCAGCAAAGTTGGGAGAAGTATAGAACACATATCCATCCGAGTCAAATGCATGAGTTTATGAAAAATGCGCAGATCATTGTTGGAGACAGTCAAACCATGATTTCTGAGGCTGCAACAATGGGAGTGCCAGCATTTAAATGCAACTCCTTTGCTGGAAATTTGGCCGTTCCGAATATGTTGGAGCAAAAGTATCGTCTTTGTTTTTCTTATCAACCAGAACAATTTGATGAACTATTAGATGCGATATCAAGATTATTGAATGATGAAAAGACTCTCAGCATTATGGGAGATGAGTGCCTGCGTTTGAGAGAGGATAAATTAGACACTTCAAAAATGATGATTCATTTAATAACAACATGGAAGCCTGATTTTATAAAATTGAAAGAGCTTAAAAGTGAAGATTGGTTATCTTTATGCTCAAATTTCGAACCTTGCAGAGAGATTTCACAATAAATGTCTATAGGGATTTGCTACGTGCGCTTATTCAAGCGGGTTTTTCATTTCAAACTTATCGTGACTATATTGAAAACCCTAAGGAAAAGGTAATCATTTTGCGTCATGATGTGGATGATCGAAAAAATCATTCATTTTTGTTTGCTCAAATTCAAAGAGAGTTGGGAATTACGGGAACCTATTATTTCAGAGTGGTTCCTCAAAGTTATGATCCTCAGTTGATGAAAGATATTGCATCAATGGGACATGAAGTTGGATTACACTATGAAGAAATGGATCTGGCTCGTGGAGATCTAAATAAGGCCTATCAATTGTTTTTGGATCATTTAAAAATGTTTAGAACGGTTGTAGAGGTCAAAACCATTTGTATGCATGGCAGTCCAAAAAGTCGATTCGATAACAAAGCAATATGGAAAGAGAATGATTATAGATCTCTCGGAATTATAGGAGAACCATACTTTGATTTGAACACGGAAGAAGTGTATTATTTAACCGACACCGGGATGATGTGGGATGGTCACCGGTTTAGTGTTCGCGACAAAATGGCCAATTCAAGATTCCCACTTACTTTTCATACGACAGAGGAAATAATCCTTGCTATTAGGGAAGGCAAATTCCCTAAAAAATGCATGATGAATTTTCATCCGCAAAGGTGGCACAGTGGTTTAGCCGGTTGGTTGTTGGAGAAGAGTTCGCAAGCGTTGAAAAATAGAGTTAAAGGTTTAATATTATTTTTTCGCTCAAAGTTTTGAAGCAGTATTTAGAAAATATTCATCCCGAAGCGATTAAACTCATTGAGCAATATGCGGACATGGATAGTGACGCCACAGCGAAATTGGACACAACCAATTATTTCAATGTTCGATCCTATCCCATTAAGATAAAGGCTTTGGTCAACTTTGGATTAATCAATCAAATGCGTTACATCAATAAGTTTTTTGAGGAGGTGAACGCTGTTCTGGAAATAGGTGATGTTTTTATTTGCAGAGGAGAAACCATCGTTGGTAGAAAAGAGAGACTTCAAATTTCCAATTACCCAATGTTGGGGAAGATGTATTTTTTCCTTGAATTTGTTTTTTTAAGGGTGATGCCGAAGCTCTGGGGTTTGAAGAAAATTTTCTTTTGGTTTACCAGAGGCAAGATTAGATTGATTTCAAAAGCGGAGATCTTGGGACGTTTATATAGTTGTGGTTTTGAATTGGTGGAGTATCGAAATATTGAAGGGGAGTTGTATGTCGTTTGCCGTAAGCGATCTGCCCCCGATTACAATATGGAACCCAGTTATGGACCAATTTTTAAAATGAGGCGTTTGGGAAAAAATGGGAATATTATCGGTGTTTATAAGTTTCGTACCATGCATCCATATGCTGAATACCTTCAAGACTACATTATAAATCAAAATGGTTATTCTCAAACCGGTAAACCCAAAGATGATTTCCGATTAACCCCTTGGGGTAGGTTTTTTCGAAAGTATTGGATCGATGAATTACCACAGCTGATCAACGTTTTCAAAGGTGAGATGAAATTGGTTGGACTGCGTCCGATTAGTGAGCGGTATGCGCAAGATATTGACCCTGAATTTCTAAAAGAAAGAATACAATACAAGCCAGGTTGCATTCCCCCTTATATTTCCTTGAATAGAGCTAGTTCAGTTTCGGCAGTGATTCAGGCAGAAAAGGAATATTTGGAAGCCAAGAAGCGGAGGCCATTTACAACTGATTTTAAATTTTTCTTTCAAGCACTATTCAACATTATTTTTATGCGAAAAAGAAGTGCATAAGCAATGTTGTTTTTGCTATTTTTGTTCAATGAAGTCTATTAGACTATATCGATTGTTCGTTCTGGCAATGAGGTCATTGGTTTTGGTACTTCTTTGTTTCAACTTTTCAAACTGTACCAACAAGAATAATCTATTGATACTCAATCAAGGTGACTTTGCACCAATGTCTAAGCCAGCTCCCTTCTTGATTTGTCAGAAAGGTGATATTTTAGACGTTAAAGTGTACTCTGTGAATCACGAAATCGTTGAGCCGTTCAATGGGTTTCTTGGTTCTGCGTCGGGCTCAAATGGCAATGCAGTGAATGGATATTTGATAGACGAGCAAAACTCTATATCCTTGCCGCTTGTAGGGAATTTGAATGTTGAAGGAATGTCCATAGAGGAAGTAGAAAAGCTCATCGGAGATAAACTTGTTCAATTTGTCAAGGATCCAACAGTATCTGTAAAAATTATAAACTTTGAAATAACTGTTTTAGGAGAAGTGAGAAATCCGGGTAGAATTTTGGTCCCCAATTCTAGGGCAAGTATTATCGATTTGGTGGGCATGGCAGGAGATATTACACCTATGGCAAAAAGAAATGATGTTTTGGTTGTAAGAGAAGTGAACGGAAAGCGTGTGGAATATCATTTGGACCTGACCCAAAAAAGTTTATTTGAAAACGAAGGCTTTTACCTCAGACAGAATGATATCGTTTATGTGCCTCCTTCCAAACCTCGAGGACAAACGTCATCAGGATTGTTTGCTTTAAGGAATGCGATCATTATTACAATGACGTCAATATTTGGTAGTTTGTTAATTTCAATTTTGAATTAGTGAGCGATATTTCAACCACTGAGGATCTTGAATTAGACAATAGTAGATTTAAAGAAATTTTCTTTAAGTATTTATCCTATTGGAAGTGGTTTGTACTAAGTATTTTTACTTCTGTCTCGGTCGGATTTCTTTTGCATCGATATGAAGTCCCCCAGTATGTTGCTTCTGCCACAGTTTTATTCAGAGGGGAACAGTCTGGATCTGGAATTTTAGCTGATGAATTATCAGCCTTTCAGGATTTGGGAATCATCAATAAGAACCAAAATTTGGAGAACGAGATGCAGATTTTGCATTCACGGTCTTTGGTGTCAAGGGTGGTCAGAGACTTAGATTTAAATGTCAATTACTTTACTTTTGGTCGTCCTATTTATCACCAGAAATA
>JACCDI010245696.1_pt1 | contig 30918 bp, 3 predicted proteins | sample 7442791 | NCBI WGS metagenome assembly JACCDI01 (sample SAMN15323434, study PRJNA562643) | freshwater metagenome | isolation source: river surface water | place: USA:Blue River Watershed | collected 2017-08-15
CACCCTCGATGATTCGAACCGAGCCGGGGTCTTCGCGGACAAGAACGTCGGCTCGGGCAAGGCCGTCACGGTCTCGGGTTACGCCATCTCGGGCGCCGACGCCGCCAACTATGCCCTGGTGCAGCCGGCCGGCCTGACCGCTGACATCACCCACCTCACGTTGAATGTCACCGGTGTCACGGCGGCCAACAAGACCTACGACGCTCTCTTGACCGCCACCGTCTCGGGCGGCGCGATCAGCGCGATCGCCGGTGATACGGTCACCCTCGTCAGCTCCGGCCGCGCCGGGGTCTTCGCCGACAAGAACGTCGGTGCGGGCAAATCCGTCACGGTCTCGGGCTACGCCCTCTCGGGCGCCGACGCCGGCAACTACTCGCTCGTCCAGCCGACGGGCGTGACGGCGGACATCACCCAGCGGACGCTCAACGTCACCGGCGCCACGGCGGCGAACAAGGTCTACGACGCGCTCCTGGGCGCGGTCGTCTCGGGCGGCGGCATCAGCGTGCTCGCCGGCGACACGGTCACCCTCGACGCGTCGAACCGCGCCGGCGTCTTCGCCGACAAGCACGTGGGCACGGGCAAGAACGTCACCGTCAGCGGTTATGCGATTTCGGGAGCCGATGCGACTAACTACGCCTTGGTCCAGCCGACCGGCGTCACCGCGGACATCACGGCCCTGTCCTTGGCGGTCACCGGCACGACCGCCGCGAACAAGACCTACGACGCGCTCCTGACGGCCGCCGTCTCCGGTGGCTCCGTCGCCCCGATCTCGGGCGATACCGTCACCTTGGACCTCTCCGGCCGGGCCGGCGTCTTCACGGACAAGAACGTGGGCACGAGCAAGAGCGTCACGGTGTCCGGCTATGCGATTTCCGGCGCCGATGCTTCTAACTACTCCCTGGTCCAGCCGACCGGCGTGACGGCGGACATCACCCCGCGGACGCTGAACGTCACGGGCGTCACGGCCGCCGACAAGGTTTATGATGCGCTCCTCGGTGCGACGATCTCGGGCGGCGCCATCAGCATCCTCTCCGGCGATACGGTCACTCTCGTCAGTTCCGGCCGGGCCGGCGTCTTCGCGGACAAGAACGTCGGCACGTCCAAGTCGGTCACCGTGAGCGGTTACACGCTCTCCGGCGCCGACGCCGGTAACTACGCCTTGGTCCAGCCGACCGGCCTGACCGCGGACATCACCGCGCTGACGCTGAACGTCACCGGTGTCACGGCATCCGATAAGACCTACGACTCCTTGCTCACCGCCACGATCTCAGGCGGAGCCATCAGCGCGATCGCCGGCGACGCGGTCAGCCTCGTCGGCTCAGGCAGGGCAGGGGTCTTCGCGGACAAGAACGTAGGCGCGGGCAAGTCGGTCACCGTCACGGGTTACGGCCTTACCGGCGCCGATGCTTCTAACTACGCCCTGGTCCAGCCCACGGGCGTCACCGCCGATATCACCGCGCTCGCCCTCGTCGTCACGGGGGCCACCGCCGCCGACAAGACTTACGACGCGCTTCTCGCAGCGACGATCAGCGGCGGCACCATCACCCCGATCTCGGGCGACACCGTCGCCCTCGTGACATCCGGCCGGGCCGGCGTCTTCGCCGACAAGAACGTCGGCAACGGCAAGTCCGTCACGGTCTCGGGCTACGCGCTTTCGGGGGCCGACGCCGCAAATTATGCGCTCGTCCAGCCGACCGGCGTCACCGCCAGCATTACGCCGCTGAGTCTGAACGTCACGGGGGCCACGGCTGCCAGCAAGACCTACGACGCGTCGCGCACGGCGGTGATTTCGGGCGGCGTCATCAGCGCGATTTCGGGCGATGCCGTCACGCTCGTGACGTCCGGTCGCGCCGGGCTGTTCGCCGACAAGAACGTCGGCACGTCGAAGTCCGTCACCGTCTCGGGTTACACGATCAGCGGCACGGACGCCGCGAATTACTCGCTGGTCCAGCCGGCAGGCGTGACCGCCGACATCACGGCGCTCTCGCTGGCCATCGCCGGCGCAACGGCCTCGAACAAGACCTACGACGCGCTCCTGACCGCCACCATCTCCGGCGGTACGATCGCCCCGATCTCCGGCGACACCGTGACCCTGGACATCTCCGGCCGCGCCGGGGTCTTCGCCGACAAGAATGTCGGCACGTCCAAGTCGGTCACCGTCAGCGGTTACACGATCAGCGGCGCCGATGCGGCGAACTACGCCCTGGTCCAGCCGACCGGAGTGACCGCCGATATCACGGCGCTCTCCTTGGCCGTCACCGGCGCCACCGCGGCGAACAAGACCTACGACCAATTGCTCACCGCCACCATCTCGGGCGGTACGATCGCCCCGATCTCGGGCGACACCGTGACCCTGGACATCTCCGGCCGCGCCGGGGTCTTCGCCGATAAGAACGTCGGCACTTCGAAGTCGGTCACCGTCTCAGGTTATGCGATTTCGGGCGCGGACGCCGCTAACTACGCCCTGGTCCAGCCGACAGGAGTGACCGCCGATATCACGGCGCTGTCCTTGGCCGTCACCGGTGTTACGGCGGCCAACAAGGTCTACGACCAGCTCCTGACCGCCACGGTCTCGGGCGGTGCGATCGCCCCGATCTCGGGCGACACCGTGACCCTGGACATCTCCGGCCGCGCCGGTGTCTTCGCCGATAAGAATGTCGGCACGTCGAAGTCCGTCACCGTCTCGGGTTACACGATCAGCGGCGCCGACGCGGCTAACTACGACCTCGTCCAGCCGACGAGCGTCACGGCCGACATCACGGCGCTGTCCCTGGCCGTCACCGGCGCCACGGCTGCGAATAAGACCTACGACCAATTGCTCACCGCCACGGTTTCGGGCGGCACGATCGCCCCGATCTCCGGTGACACGGTGACCCTGGACATCACCGGCCGCGCCGGGGTGTTCGCCGATAAGAACGTCGGCGCGTCCAAGCCCGTCACCGTGTCGGGTTACACGATCAGCGGCGCCGACGCGGCGAACTACGCCCTCGTTCAGCCTTCGGGCGTAACGGCCGACATCACGGCGCTCTCGTTGGCCGTCACCGGCGCCACCGCGGCGAACAAGGTCTATGACCAGCTCCTCACCGCCACGATTTCGGGCGGTACGATCGCCCCGATCTCGGGCGATATCGTCACCTTGGACATCTCCGGCCGCGCCGGGGTCTTCGGCGACAAGAACGTCGGTACGGCCAAGGTCATCACCGTCTCGGGTTACACGATCAGCGGCGCCGACGCCGCGAACTACGACCTCGTCCAACCGACGGGCGTGACCGCCGATATCACGGCGCTGTCGCTGGCCATTGCCGGCGCCACCGCGGCCAACAAGGTCTATGACCAGCTCCTCACCGCCACGATTTCCGGCGGTGTCATCGCTCCGATCTCCGGTGACACCGTGACCCTGGACATCTCCGGCCGCGCCGGTGTCTTCGCCGATAAGAATGTCGGCACGTCGAAGTCCGTCACCGTCTCGGGTTACACGATCAGCGGCGCCGACGCGGCGAACTACGCCCTCGTTCAGCCTTCGGGCGTAACGGCCGACATCACGGCGCTCTCGTTGGCCGTCACCGGCGCGGTCGCCGCGAATAAGACCTACGACCAATTGCTCACCGCCACGATTTCGGGCGGTACGATTGCCCCGATCTCGGGCGATATCGTCACCTTGGACATCTCCGGCCGCGCCGGGGTGTTCGCCGACAAGAACGTCGGCACGTCCAAGTCGGTCACCGTCTCGGGTTACGCGATCAGCGGTGCCGACGCCGCGAACTACTCCCTGGTCCAGCCGACCGGAGTCACCGCCGATATCACGGCGCTTTCCCTGGCTGTCACCGGCGCCACCGCGGCGAACAAGACTTACGATGCCTTCTTAGGTGCGACGATCTCGGGTGGCACGATCGCCCCGATCTCGGGCGACGCGGTCACATTGGACATCTCCGGCCGCGCCGGGGTCTTCGCCGATAAGAACGTCGGCTCGTCCAAGTCCGTCACTGTCTCCGGTTACACGATTTCGGGCGCCGATGCCGCGAACTACGACCTCGTCCAGCCGACGGGTGTCACCGCGGATATCGTCGCCCTGGCGCTGGACGTCACCGGTGCCCAGGCGGCCAACAAGATCTACGACGCCTTGCTCGGGGCTTCGATCATCGGCGGGACAGTCACGCCACTCTCCGGAGACACGGTCGTCCTCGATGGTTCCGGCCGTGACGGCCAGTTCACGGATAAGAACGTCGGCACGTCCAAGCCGGTCATCGTCTCGGGGTATGTCCTGACGGGAGCCGACGCCGGCAATTACGCCCTGATCCAGCCGACGGGCCTCACCGCCGACATCACCGCCAGGTTGCTGGCCGTCACCGGCGCGCTCGCCGCGAACAAGACCTACGATGCGCTGCTGACCGCGGCTATTTCCGGCGGTGTCATCACGCCGATCGCGGGCGACGACGTCACCGTGGACATCTCCGGCCGCGCCGGCGTCTTCGGCGATAAGAACGTCGGTACGGCCAAGGCCATCACCGTCTCGGGTTACACGATCAGCGGCGCGGACGCCGCCAACTATTCCTTGGCCCAGCCGACCGGACTGACTGCGGACATCACCGCCCTCAGCCTGACGGTCACCGGCGTCGTCGCCGCCGATAAGATCCGTGACGGCAACCGCAACGCCGCGCTTTCAGGAGGCTCCGTCGCCGCCCTCGCGGGAGACGACGTCACGCTCGACGCCTCCGCGGCCGTCGGCCTGTTCGCGGACGACCTCATCGGCCTGAACAAACCCGTCTTCGCCACGGGCTATGTGCTCACCGGCGCGGATGCCATCAACTACTCCCTGCTGCAGCCTTCCGGACTCACGGCCAACATCACCGATTCCGGCATCCTCTATCCGGTCGTCGTGGCCCCGCCTACGCCCGTCTTCGTCGAGCCTGCGCCGACGCTCTGGTCGCCGCCGGCCGTCACCGCCGTGGCCGAGGGACCGGTCCAGGCCGTGCCGCAGATCCAGGTCTCGCCGTTGGGCGTCGTCACCACGCCGCCGGACATCGTTCCGGTCGGCCGCATGCTTTCGTTGAACATCACGGCGTCGACCCCGGTCTCGGAAGTCAGCATCGAATTCGTCAGCGGTTTCGTCCTGGGTGACACGGTCTTCCAGGTCGATGTCCCGCCAGGCCTGAGCATCGCTACGGACCAGGCCACCGGCAAGTTGACGATCAAGGGCGAAGCTTCGCCGGGCGACTACGAGCGACTGCTGAAGTCGCTGACCATCCGTTCGTCCTCGGGCGGCAGGGTGGGCGACATGACCCTGCGCATCGGCCTGGGCGGCGCCGGCGGCGGCAAGCGTTCGGCCACTGTCCAGTTGCGCAAGAGCGAGACGGTATCGGCCCGATAGGGACGGAGCCGCGAGGGGGCATGCTGGCATGGAGACATGGGGGCACAGGGTACCTCTCATCGATTCAGCTAGGTCGTGACGCGGTCCCGACCCTACCTAGATACAACTAGGGCAGCACGCGGTGCTGCCCCTACCAACATTACCTGGCCCTAGCCCTAGCTCTAGCCCTACCTCAGGCCATCCTACTCCACAGCACCTTGAGGTAGCGTCCCTCGGGGTGGTTGGAGGCGTTCGGGTGGTCGCCGCCGGGTCCGGTGCGATCGAAGATCTGGAGTCGCTTCTGGTAGCGGTGGGCGGCCTTGCTGACAAGGTCTTCGAAGGATTCAGGGGAGACGAGGCCGGAGCACGAGCAGGTCACGAAGAGGCCGCCGGGGGCGACGAGCTGCATGGCGAGCACGTTGAGGTCGTTATACTTCTTCAGGCCTTCGGCCTCGAATTCCTCGTCGCGGCTGTCGACGAACTTGGGCGGATCGCAGAGGACGAGGTCCCAGGTCTTGCCGTTCTTCTGCATCTGGCGGATCCACGTGAAGGCGTCCGCATGCACGAAGTCGACGCGGACATTGTTGAGGTTGGCGTTCCGCTTGGCCATCTCGATGGCCTTCTCGTCGAGGTCGACCGCGGTGACCTCGGTGGCGCCGGCGAGTTTGGCCGAGATGGAGAAGCCGCCGGAGTAGCAGCAGAGGTCGAGGACCTTGAGGCCCTTGGCGAGGGCGCCGAAGCGACGACGGTTGTCGCGCTGGTCGCAGAAGAAGCCGGTCTTATGGCCTTCGGCGAAGTCGACTTCCTGGATCATGCCGAACTCCTTGATCTTCACGAAGCGGACGGCCGACTTCGGGACGTCGGTCGACATGATGCCTTCGATGCGGGCGACGTGCGGATCGACCTGGACGATCTCGCGCTTGGTGCCCACGGCGTCATGCAGGATGGGGATCCAGCGGGGCAGGCGGCGCATCACGCCGATGGAGGAGACTTCGATGGAAAGCACGTCGCCGAGGCGGTCGACGATCAGGCCTGATAGGAAGTCGGCGTCGGCGTTGACCACGCGGTAGGCGTCGGTGTCGGCGTCGAGCTTGAGGATGTCCTTGCGGAGGGCGGCGGCGCGGCGGATGGCCTGTTCGAACCAGGCGTCGTCGGGCTTGCCCGGGGTGGCCTTCAGGATGCGAAGGGCGATGGGGGCGCCCGCGTTCCAGAAGCCGTAGCCGATGAAGGAGCCCTGCTTGTCGTAGGCCGTGACCACGTCGCCCTGGCGGGCGTCCGGCGACACCTCGCCGACCATCGAACGGAAGATCGCGGGCTTGGAGGTGAAGGTCTTGAGCTGCACCCATGGCTTCTCCCGCGCGATGGGCGCGGGGATGTTGGGCAGGCTGCTGGTCGGCTCGGACATGGTTTCACAGTCGACTGGAATGATTACTTGGCAACAATGTCTCCGAAAGGCGGATGGGTAATGACTATATGATGGTAAATAAGCAATAAAATAACCACAAACAACTTTTAATGATTGATTCAATCATTATTTATTCCTTGGATACCATTTTTACTGTGATTGATTCACAAAAAGTGACATATTTGAAAAGTTGATAAATATGTGAGCCCAAAGTTTGCTCAGAATAATGATTTATAAACAAAAAATACACCTGTGGCCGTTGGCTGGATTGATCTTCGCGGCTCAGGTGGAGTCTTTCGCGCAGACTGCGCCCGATGCCGGCACTATTTTACGTCAGATCGAGAGAAGTTTCCCTCCGCCGACCTTGCCTGAGGTCGGCCCTCCCGTCCCTGTTCCTTCGGCGGAGATGCCAAAAGGAGCCGGCAAGACGATCGTCGTCTCCCGCTTCGAATTCGAAGGCGCCGAGGCCGTGTCGGCCGAGGAATTGTCGGTCGCCCTCCGCGGTTACCTGGGACGTCCGCTGACATTGGAGGAGCTACGGAACGCCGCCGCCCAGGTCGCCCTGGCTTACCGGGCCAAAGGCCTGCTGGCCTCGGCCTCCATCGCCCGTCAGGAAGTGCAGGGCGGCGTGGTCAAGGTGTCCGTCGCCGAATCGCGTTTCGGCATGGCTGAGCTCGACCCTTCGTCGGACGGACGGGCCAAGGCCGGCTTGCTCGAACGCATCGTCAGGCAGAACGTGGCCTCCGGTCAGATCGTCAACACCTACGACGTCGATCGCGCCCTCCTGCTGATGAACGACCTGCCGGGCACGTCGGTCCAAGGCGCGCTGCGGGCGGGTGATTTCAAGGGCACGACGGACCTCGTGCTCGTTTCGTCCGCTCGTCCGCTCGTCGTCGGCTCCGTCCTTGCCGACAACGCCGGCGCGCGCTCGACCGGCGAAGCCCGCGCCGTCTTCAACGCCACGGTGGACCAGCCCCGCGGCGACGGCGAGCAGTTCGCCGCCGACCTGCTGCATACCGATGGGAGCGATTACGGCCGCCTCGGCTACAGCATGCCCGCTCCATGGAGCGGCTCCCGGTTGTCGTTTTCGGCGAGCGCCATGTCCTACCAGCTGGTCTCCTCCGACTATGTCTCCGCCGCGGTCAGCGGCACCTCGAGCACGCTCTCGGCCGACCTCACCTTGCCCCTGCTCCGAAGCCGTTCCGCCAATCTGTACGCTTCCTGCGGATTGACCGGCCGGTGGTTCGCCAACCGCGCGGCGGGTTCGGTCACGAGCGATTACGTCAGCCAGACCCTCGAGTGCGGGCTCAACGGAAATCTCTACGACGGCTTCGCCGGCGGAGGCGTCAGCACCGGCTCGCTTTCGGTCAACTTCGGTCGCGTCGATCTGGCCGGTTCGCCCAATTTCGCGGCCGACCAAGGCGGTCCGCGGGTCGACGGTTGGTTCGGCAAGTTATCGTTTGGTCTTGGCCGGACGCAGCAGGTCGGACGCGATTATTCGCTCGCCCTGAACGTGCGCGGTCAGGCCGCGTTCCATAACCTGGATTCGTCCGAGAAATTCTTCCTCGGAGGCAACAACGGCCTCCGGGCGTACCCGACGAGCGAGGGAGGCGGCGATCTCGGCATGCTCTCCTCCTTGGAGCTGCGCACGAACCTGACGCCCCGGACCCAGGGGACGTTGTTCCTGGACCAAGGTTGGGTCGCGCAGAACTATGACCCGGACTATGCCGGCGGACCGACCGACAACGGTCTGACCTACCGCGGCTGGGGTCTCGGCCTTTCCCAGCGTTTCGACTCCGGCCTGAAGCTTTCCCTGCAGTGGTCCCGCCGAATCGGCGACAACCCGCGGCCTTCCTCTTCCGGGACCGACCAGGACGGGTCTCTGCGCATCGATCGATTCTGGGCGTCGGCTTCCTTCAACTTCTGAACTTCTTTGCCTTTACCCGCATGATCGCCAAGCCAGCGAAAAACCCTCTCCGTCTGCGTCCGCTGCTCTTCGCCGCCGCGCTCCTCTCACCCGTCCTGTCCTTCGCCGCGCCGGAGAAGACGGCGTTGCCCCAAGGCGGGGCGGTCGTCGCCGGCCAGGCCTCCTTGGTCCGTGCGAGCGGCGCCGACCGCGCCTCGCTCACCGTCAGCCAGACGACCGAGCGGGCCGTGGTGAACTGGCAGAGCTTCGACATCGGCTCCGCCGCGGAAGTCAGGTTCGTCCAGCCTGGGGCCTCCTCCGTCACGCTCAACCGCGTCATCGGGGCCGACCCCAGCCGGATCTTCGGCAACCTGACGGCCAACGGACGGATCTATCTCGTCAATCCCAACGGGGTCTATTTCGCGCCCGGCTCCTCCGTGGAGGTCGGCGGGCTGCTGGCGACCACCGCCGACATCGCCGACGGGGATTTCATGTCCGGACGCGACGTCTTCCGCCGCGGCTCCGCGCGCGGCTCCGTCGTGAACGAGGGCACCCTGCTCGCCCGCGACGGCGGTTTCATCGCGCTCATGGCGCCGGAAGTCCGCAACGCCGGCTTCATCTTCGCGCGCGGCGGGTCGGTCACGCTCGCCGCCGGCGACGCCTTCGCCCTGACCTTCGATGACGCGAAGACGGGAGTGTCCCTGGCCGTGCAGCCGTCGACCGTGGACGCGCTCGTCGAGAACCGTCGCCTGATCCGTGCCGAGGGCGGTGAGATCGTCCTTTCGGCGCAGGCTTTCAACGCGGTCGCGGCCCAGGTCGTGAACGCCGGAGACCTGGACGCTTCCTCCATCGAGTCCGACGGCGGACGCATCTTCCTCGGCGGGACCAAGGTCGAGCATGCCGGCTCCGCGACCGCCGCCTCGGCGGCGGGGAAGGGTGGCGAAGTCAAGGTCATCGCCGCCCTCGCCGACCCGACCTCCGTCGCCACGGTGACGGGCAGCATCGACGTGGCCGGAACCCAGGGAGGTTTCGTGGAGACATCCGGCAAGTCGCTCTCGGTCGCCGGCGCCACCGTGAACGTCGGGCCCGGCGGACGCTGGTTGCTCGATCCGATCAATGTCACCATCGACGCCGCGACCGCCGCCACGCTGGCCACCACGCTCAACGGCGGGGGCGCCGCGACCGTGCAGGCCGACCAGACCATCACGGTGTCCTCCGCCCTCTCCGCGGGCGGGACGGGGCTGCTTACCCTGGACGCGGGCACGAGCATCGTGATGAACGCGGCGATCACCCGCTCGGGCACGGGCGGCGTGACATTGCGTGTCGCTTCCGGCGGCGTGACGGGTTCCTCGAACATCGCGCTCACCGGCGGCGGCGCGCTCGCTTTCGATGTCGGCGGTTCCGGCTCATACAGCGGCGACATCAGCGGCACCGGGAGCCTCGTCAAACGCGGGGCGGGGGAGCAGATCTTGTACGGTCGTGGCGACATGACCGGTGGAACAACTGTTCAAGCGGGCACGCTGCGGCTTGTGCCTGGCTCGGCCGAGGGCACCAACCGTTTCCGCTGGGCCAACGGCGAACAGACGATCACGGTGAACAGCGGAGCCGTGCTGGTGCTGGACGCGTCAGCCGGCGACGGCAGCAACCAGACCTACCTCGAAGCGGGGCGCTCATTGACCCTCACTGGTTCCGGCACCGTCCAAAAAATCGGCTCGTTCAGCCTGGAGATGGGCTGGAGCGACCGCCGCTTCATCGTGAGCCTAGCCAGCGACGGCCTCTTCCAGGTCGCGCAAGGTCAAGTGAGCCACAACTACACCCGGGACAACTGGCGCAACAACCAAGGCGTGCTCGAGCTTTTTGTCGGCACGACCTTCAACACGTATTCCGAGAACATCTATGTCTCCGGATTGACCGGGTTCGGCCTCCTGCAGAACACGTACGCCGCCGGCGGCAACAAGGCGATCTACATCACCAGTCCCTCCGGCGCAGCCAATTACACCTTTGGTGGCACGGTCGATTGGTACCTGTGGATCGAAAAGGCCGGCGCCGGGAAGCAGACCTTCTCCGGTGCCCAGGGCAATTTCGGCGACTATGTCCTCCGCGGCGGCACGCTCGAACTGAACGGCTCGAACTGGAGCCTCAACGTCACATCCGATGTGCGCATGGATGCCGGCACGACGCTGAACATCGGCGGCAACATCTCGATCGGTCTGCTGGGGCATAACACCGGGACGCCGACCGACACGGTGGTCAACCTCAGCAACAACGCCACCTTGACGATGGGCGACGGAGACAACAGCACGTTCGCCGGGGTGATCCAGGGACAGGGTTCCATCGCCAAGACGCAAGGATCCGGCCAGCAGACGTTCACCAACCAGCTCACCTATTCCGGCGTCACGCAGGTGAACGCCGGCACGCTGTTCCTTTCCGGAGCCGGCAGGCTCCCGTCCGGCGGCGATCTGATCGTCAACGGCGGCCTGCTCGACCTCAACAGCTTCAGCCATTCCATGGGCAAGCTGACGGGAACAGGCGGCTCCATCCAGCTGGGGAGCGGCACGCTCACGCTCAATCAGGCGAGCAATGGCACCTACGCGGGCAACATCCGCGGCACGGGGGGCCTGGTGAAGAACGGCACCGGTTCGCTCACCTTCACGAACTGGAGCGACTACACGGGGACCACCACGATCAACGCCGGGAGCTTGTACCTGAACCGCTTCGACAGCTCCAGCGGCGCCGGCACCCTGAACACCAGTCGGGTGATCGTGAACAACGGCGGCATCCTCGACTGGGGCGTGGCCAACTCCTTCGGTTATCTCGCGAACTCCGGCATCGAGGCGATCACCGTCAACGAAGGCGGGCAGGTTGGCCGGGCTGACAACTCCCTTCAGCAGCACATGTGGAATAACTTCACGGTCGAGATGACCGGGGGCAGGTTCTACGTGGGCAGTAACACGCAGGTGATGGGCCTGACCTTCACGATCAAGGCACCGACAACATCAGGTGCCATCTCCGAGATCCTGCCTGGTGGTGGCTCAGGTGATTTCAGGCTCCGCAACGATGGCCTCAATATCACCTTTGACGTGGCGCAAAACGCCTCGGCCCTCGTCTCCGCGCCGATCAACACCAACGGAACCCACGGCACGCTGACCAAGTCTGGCCTCGGTCAGCTGGAATTGGCGGGAAACAACACCTATTACGGCGCCACGTTTGCCAACGCTGGCACCTTAAAGGTGAGCGGTACGCAGTATTCAAGCGCCGGCGACGGCACCGAAACCACGGTGGCCACGGGGGCGACCTACATCGCCGCCAATACCCACAAGATCGCCTATCTGCAAGGCGGCGGCAATGTGCAGATCCTCACGGGTTTCACGCTGACCTCCGACGACAGCGCATCGACAACCTATTCCGGTGTGATGTCGGGCGCCGGCCGCTTCGTGAAATCGGGTAGCGGAGAGCTCACGCTCAGCGGCGTTAACACCTTCAGTGGTGGGTTCACACTCGAGAACGGAACCGTGTGGCTGAATTCCGCCAGTGGGCCGGCGATTGCCACCAACATCACTCTGGGCAACAACACGGCAAACGCGTCCAACCTGCGCATGATGCGCGACAACCAGTTTGCCGATGGCTTGGTGCTCACCTCGGCAAACGCCGCGGGTAATTGGACGCGCTTTGATCTGCGCGGAACGAATCAGTCGCTCAAGCAAATCATCAGCGGCTCGAGCAGCGCGCAGGGGTCACTCATCCTTCAGAACATTGGATCTGATGGCACGGTTGTGAGCGGCCGCAGCCAGGGCACCCTCACCCTCACAGGCAATGACAATTCAATTTTGAATGCGTGGGTGCGCGATCGAGATGACAACGGCACCAATAACCCCCTGAAGATCGTGAAGCGGGGGAGCGGCGATTTGCTGTTCCTGCACACATCGTCAAAGAACGATGGCATGAACTTCACCGGCGGCCTCGATGTGCAGGCCGGCACGGTCACCGTGGGTGATGGATCAGACCATGGCCGGATTGGTTCAGCCCCCGTGAGCCTTGCTGCTGGCACAACTCTCACCTATCACCGCAGCACCAATCCGTATTCCATCAACAACAACTGGAGCGGCGATGGCACGGTGATCCTGAAAGGTACGGGCGCCAATGGGCAATCGTCGTATAGCTATTACGGCACCAATTCTCTCTCGGCCGCAGGCACGGTGGTGGTCGACAAGGCCCGCTTTGATGTGACGACTGGGGGCACACTCGGCAACGCCTCCACCATCGATGTGCGAACCGGTGGCCAGCTGTTTTTCTCCTCCGCCGTCACTGGCACCTTCTCGGCCCCAATCCTGCTGGCCGGTAGCGGCTGGAAGGAGCCGGACGGTTCACAGCTGGGGGCGATTCGCCATTCTTCCAGCAACCTCGTCACCCTCAGCGGGCCGATCACCCTGGCCAACGATGCCCGCATCCACACCAGCGGCGCGGGCCACCTCGCCATCAGCGGGGTAATCGACGACGGCGTGAACAGTTTCGGCCTGGAGAAGACCGGCTACTACGGCCTGACGCTCACGGGCGCGAATACCTACGGCGGCGACACCGTGATCCGCGGCGGTCGTTTGTTACTCAACAACGCCAGCGGACCCGCTTTATACAACGGCACCACGGGCACGGTGCGGATCAATAACGACAACTCAACGGGTTCCTACAGTGCCGGGAGCCATTTCGTGGGATTGCAGACCCTGCGGGACGACCAGCTCGGTTCCAACGTGAACGTGTGGTTCGATGGCACGTCGTATTCAGCAGGATTTTTCAACGAATTCTCTCTCAACGGCACGAGCCAAACGATCGGTAATCTGTTCGACCAGGGCGGGCACTACCGAAACGTGATCCAGCACCAGAACACCTCCAACAACCAGTCCGGCACGCTGACGGTCACGCAAACCACCCACGCGAACTACACCGGGTCGTTCCGCCGCAGTTATAACGGATCCGGTTCCGTGCTCAATCTCGTCAAGAACGGCGGCGCCGCGCTGGTGTTCAAGACGTCCTTTTCGCTCACCAATCATCTTCAAGGCGGCACCTTGACGGTGAACGCCGGCGAGTTCGTCTATAACATCGACGACGATCCCTCCGCGAACGGCAACACGACGCTGGGCTTGACCAAGGTGACGGTGAACGCCGGTAGTACGTTCACCTACGTCAACGACATGTCCCTGACGGTGACACCCGAGCTGGCGGGCCAGGGCATTGTCCAGCTCAGAGGGATCAACACGATCAACGTCGGCGATTTCGACCTCACCCGCGCCAACCCCAGCTTCAGCGGCGAGATGCGCTTAGGCGACAATGCCCGTCTCAAGCTCGGTACGGCTGCAGGCCTCGGCACGGCGACGCTGGATGTGTCCAGCGGCTCCGGTGTCTACGTGTACACCACCACCGCGATCACCACGGCGCTGAGCATCGCTGGCCAGGGGTGGAACGAAGGAGCCGGCCGCCTGGGTGCCCTGCGCTTGGCGAACGGGGCCTCATGGGCTGGCACCGTCGCGCTCACGGCGGATGCCGATGTCGGCGTCTATGGCAGCAGCGAGTCTGCTTCCATCACCGGCGTGATTTCCGGGGCCGCCACGAGCCGCCTCTGGAAAACCTGGAGCGGCACCCTCACCCTCTCAGGCCTCAATACCTACGCCGGTGGCACCGGCATCGCGCAAGGCGTATTGGCGGTGAGCAGCGTGGCTAATGCTGGGGCCCCTTCAGCGCTCGGTGCCTCCACGGCTGATGCAGCCAACCTGCTGTTCAACGGTGGCTCGCTCCGCTACACCGGCTCTGCTGCGGCCACCTCCAACCGAGGCTTCAGCATCGGCGCCGGCGGCAGCGCCACGATCGACCTACCCTCGGGTAGCCTCACCTTCAGCGGTGGCACGCCTACCACAACTGGCAGCCTCAGCAAAAGTGGCAGTGGCACTTTGGCCTTGGCCGGGGCCACCCTCCTGAGTGGTTCGATCACGGTGAGCGCGGGCGACCTGGAGATTCTTCCGGGCGGTAATCTTGGCGGCGGCGCCTATGCCGGGGCCATCAGCCTCGGCAATGGGTCGACCTTGCGCTACAAGGCGGGCGGCACGCAGTCCTTGTCGGGCGCGATCAGCGGCACGGGCGGCAATCTCCTGATCGATGGCGCGAACAGCGCGGTCACGCTCTCCGGCAACAACACCTATACCGGTCGCACCGACATCCTCGCCGGCACCCTCAAGATCACGGGCGGAACATCCCAGACCACGACGATGAACATCGCCAGTGGCTCGGTCCTCGAATTCGACACGGGAGCCACCAGCTGGACGGGCGGGGGGACGGACGGAAACCTCACCGGATCGCAGCGAGGGTTCTGGACCGGCGGCGCCGGGGTCAACTGGACCGGCGGCGGCACGATCATCAAGAAGGGCAGCGCGACCCTCGGCCTCAGCACCGACGACGCCGACACCTGGGCCCTTTCGGCGGGGTCCTTGATCGACGTGCGGGAGGGCAGGGTCTATTTCGGCTGGGGCGTGAACGATACCTCCACCAACAACAAGGTGGACGTGCAGGTCGCCGCCGGGACCACGTTCGACCTGTGGGACCTTCCCCAGTATCGGATCCGTAATCTCACGGGTTCCGGCACGGTGACCGGCGCCAGCTATGCCAACGCGACGCTCCCGACCTTGGTGGTCGGAGAGAACAACGCGACCTCCACCTTCGCGGGCACGGTCACCAACCTCGTCGGCGGCATCACCAAGGTCGGAACGGGGACTTTCACCCTCGATGCCGCGATCAACCATGGTTTCCGCGGATCGCTGACGGTCAGCGCGGGCACCTTCTCGGTGCTCTCTTCCGCGCAGTTCAACTCCGGGACGTTGACCGGCGCCGTCTCCGTCGCCGCCGGCTCGACCCTCCGCTTCGCCAGTTCCTCTCCCCAGGCCCTGGCCGGCGTGGTCAGCGGCGCCGGCACCCTCATCGTCGAAGGCGCCGGCCTCGTCTCGTTGCAGAACAACAACTCCTTCACGGGACAGACGATCGTCCGCAACAACGCCTCGTTGCGCATCGGCAACGCCTCCGGCTCGACGGGTTACATCTTCGGCGACATCTCGGTCGCCAGCGGATCGCTCGTCACATTCTACCGCAACGGCAGCAACGAAGCGGTCGAAAACACCTTCAGCGGCGCCGGCCGGGTGGAGTTCACCAGCCCCGGTGGCTCGGGCGTCGGCGGCTATTACCTGGACAACGCCAGTCCGAGCTTCACCGGCACCGCGGTGGCCAAGGCGCAGGTGCGTCTCAACGTCCCGGACCCGCAGGCCTTCGGCACCGGCGTCATCCGCGTCGAGAGCACCGGCCAGCTGTTCCTGGACGGGTCGCTCGGCCGTTACGCCACCCGCTCGCTCACGAACCTTGTCTACCTGGCCGGCAACGGCTGGCTCGAGGGCGCGGGCCAGCTCGGGGCGATGCGCATCGACAACGGCGCCGACTTCGCAGGCAGCGCCGTCCTGACCGGCAACACGCGTTTCGGCATCTGGGGCGACACCGGCCGCGGCATCCTTTCGGGCACTATCTCCGAGGAGGGCGGAAGCTTCTATTTCCAGAAGTGGGGCCCGGGAAGGCTCACGCTCTCCGGCGCCAATACCTACACCGGCAAGACCTATGTCAGCGACGGCATCCTGAAGCTCGCCAATCCCTCGGGACCCGCGCTCTACGCCGGGGCCGGCGGCGGCGAGGTCGTGATCGGCCACGACGTGAACAGCACCAACTGGGTGTTTCCCAATGTCTGGGCGCAGCTCGAGTTCGGCGCCAGCAACCAGATGGGGGCGGACGTCGACGTGACCTTCGACACCGCGAACCCCTTCGCCTATTTCACCCTCCGCGGCACGACCCAGACGATCGGCAATATCTCGACCGGACGGAATCCCAATTGGGCCGTGCTGCAGAACGTCGAGTCCGCCGCCCATGACACCGGGATCGGGGCCGCCACCCTCATCATCAACCAGCGGACGGACCTGACCTACAGCGGCTACCTGCGCGACGCGTGGCGGGCCAGCAACGGCGTCGACAGCAATTCCACCCCGACCTCAGGAGGGACCAAGCCTTCCCTGCGCATCGAGAAATACGGCACCGGTCGGCTCACCATCACGACCGATACCTACAACACCGGCGGCCTCGCCATCTACCAAGGCGTGCTGCAGATCGGCGCCGGCGCCGGCGTCGGTTCCCTCGACGCCCGCAATACGGTCACCCTCGGTCGCGACGGCAGCCTGGAGTATTTCCGGAACAACGACGTCAGCATCAACCACGACATCACCGGCGACGGCAACGTCACGTTCCGGGGCACGGGGCTTTCCGGCCAGAGCCATTACGACTACAACGGCGTCAACAGCATCTCACGCGACGCCACCATCACGGTGGACAAGGCCCGTCTCCGGGTCGACGCCCAGGCCAACATCGGCACGAACAATCCCTGGGTCATCGTGAAGCAAGGCGGCCAGCTCTGGTTCCCGAGCTCGCCGACGATCGGCAGCCGCATCCGGCTGGAGGGCGAGGGCTGGCTGGAGGCCGCCGCCACCAACAAAGGCGTGAACGGTCTCGGCGCGCTCCGTCTCGACAACAACGGCACCCTGCAGCTGAACGGCGAGATCGTGCTCACCGGCAACGCCCGGATCGGCATGTGGAGCACCAACGCGAACGTCAGCATCGCCAGCACGATCTCGGAGTCCGGCGGTTCCTTCGGCCTGGAGTTCCGCGCCTTCAACCCCAGCACCACGGACAGCACGGCCTCGTTGGTCACGCTCACCGGCTCCAGCAGCTACACCGGCTACACGAACCTGATCTCGGGGCGCCTGCGCCTCGCCAACCCCTCCGGACGGGCGCTTTACACGAACACCGCGGCCACGAGCAGCATCTCGATCATCTCGCAGGTCAACGGCGCCGACGCCTTCCTGGAGTTCGGGGCGAACAACCAGCTCGGCGCGAACGTCAACCTCGTGTTCGACAGCCGCTCCACCGGCTGGGCCGAGACGAACATCATGGGCACCACCCAGGTGATCGGCAACATCCTGCTGGGCGGCAACACCAACAATTGGCGCGCGAACATCCAGAACCATTGGAACCTGGATACCTTCGCCAACGGGACGCTGACGATCACGCAGACGCAGGACGTCTCCTTCACGGGCAACGTGCGCGACAAGGCAGGCACGCCGGGCACCTCCAAGCTCAACATCGTCAAGGCCGGACCGGCCACGCTCCGCCTGCTCAACACGACGAATCCGTCCTTTTACGGCGGCAGCACCACGGTCAACGACGGCACCCTGGCCTTCGATTTCTTCACCAACGGTTCCGGGAACGTCTCGCCGCGCACCTCCGGCATCACCCTCAACGCCGACAGCGTCGCCGGCACGCGGGGCGTGCTCGAGTTCAACGTCGGCTCGGGTACCGCCGACCTGGCTTTCGACCTCTCCTTCAGCGGCAACGGCACGTTGCTCAAGACCGGCGCGGGCACCCTCCGCTGGCCGCAGAGCGCGGCCACCTTCGCGTTGACCCCGGGCGGCCTGATCAAGGTGGCGGCCGGTGATTTCACCGCCGGCAGCTACGCGAACGAGACCTGGACGAACAACAAGGCCTCGCTGGAGATCTCCGCGGGCGCCACCTTCAGCAGCGTCGAGGCGGATGTCGTGGTCGATGCCCTGCTGGGCGCCGGCACCTGGAACGCGGGCTATTCGGGCCTCAGCTCCAGCCCCACCGTCGGCGTCGCCGATGGCAGCGGCACGTTCTCGGGCGTCATCAAGGACCTCAACGCCGGCGCCGGTCATGTGGTGAAGAACCTCATCAAGGTCGGCTCGGGCACGCAGGTGCTGAGCGGCGCCAACACCTATTCCGGCGTCACGCAGGTGAACGCCGGCACCTTGCGCATCGGCGCCGGCGGGACCACCGGCGCGCTGGGCTCCTCCAGCACGGAAGTCCGCCTGCAGGGCGGCACGCTCGTGTTCGACCTGTCCGCCGCCTACTCGGTCTCCCAGAAGATCGTCGGTGACGGTTCGGTCGGCGCCTTGGTCCAGGCCGGCTCCGGGACGACCACCCTGACGAGCAACCTGAACACCTATCGTCCGGCGACCTTGGTCTCCGCGGGCAAGCTGGTCTTCGCGGGCTCCCAGACCGCCACCGCCTCCGTCGATATCGCCTCCGGCGCGACGCTCGAGCTCGCCGCCTCCCTCGCCACCTTCAGCCATCCGTCCGGCATCACTTACACCGGCGCCGGCACGCTCGCGCGCAACGCGGCTTCCGGTTCCTCCGTCTCCTATCTCTATGGGCCCAACGGCGGCACGATCCGGATGTCGAAGGACGGCCTCATCCGCGTCCTGGCCGGCGAGCTGCGCCTCGACAACGGGGCGAGCAGCCGCTGGAAGGCGGCCGACGGCTCCTGGGTGAACCAGGCCTCGCTGGAGATCCTCAGCGGCGCCAAGCTTGATTTCTACACCAACGCCACCGACGTCTACGTCGACGCGCTCCTCGGCGCGGGTTCCATCGTCCGCACCGGCTCCTCGGCCAGCGGCGGCTTCTTCATGGGTTCGGCCGGCGGCGGAGGGACTTTCTCCGGCTCGATCGACGACGGGGCAGGGGGCATCGTCATCCATAAGATCGGCACCGGCACCCAGGTGCTGGCCGGCGCCTCCGTCGCCGATGGCGCGACCTTCGTAGAGGCGGGCACCTTGCGTCTCACCGGTACGCTTGGCGACGCGAGCGCCGTGACCGTCTCCGCCGACGCGATCTATGATGCGCGCGCGACCGACACGATCGGCTCCCTCGCCGGGGCCGTCGGCTCCAAGGTCCTGCTGGCCTCCGGAGTGACGCTCTCCTCGGGCGGTCTCGATACCGACACCGTCATGGCGGGCATCGTGGACGGCGCAGGCGGCCTGACCAAGCTGGGCACCGGCGTCCTCGAACTTTCCGCCGCGAACACCTTCACCGGAGCGGCGACCGCTTCCGGAGGAACGCTTCGCGTCAGCGGCACCTTGGCCGACCGGGTGGCGGTCTCCGTCCTCAACACGGGCCGTTACGAGGCCCTCGCCACCGACACCATCGGCTCCCTGGCCGGTTCGGCGGATTCCACCGTCCTGCTGGCAAACGGCAAGACCCTCACCACGGGCTTCCTCGGGACCGACACCGTGTACGCCGGGACGATCTCCGGGCAGGGCGCGCTGGTGAAGATCGGCGCCGGCACCTTCTCGCTTTCGGGCGCCAACGTCTATTCCGGCGGCACCACGATCGAAGAAGGCGTGCTGCGTCTCGGCGCCGGCGCCGGTTCGGCGGCCGGTTCCGTCGTCGGCGACATCGTCAACGACGCCTCCCTGAGCTTCGCCCGTTCGAATCAGTATGCCTTCACCGGCGTGATCTCCGGCACGGGTTCCGTCTCCCAGGATGGCACCGGCGAGACGGTGCTGTCCGCCGCCCAGACCTATCTCGGCGACACCTTGGTCCGCGCGGGCACCCTCACGCTCACGACGGGCACCCTCGCGGATGTCAGCGGCGTCACGGTCGACAACGGCGCGACTTACGACGTCCGTGTGACCGATACGATCCGGCTCCTGCAGGGCGCCGGTTCCGTCGTCCTGTCTTCCGGCGTGATCCTTTCGGCCGGCGACGGGACGAATACCGTCTACGGCGGAGCGATGAGCGGGGCCGGCGGATTCCGCAAGACCGGGTCCGGTCAGCAGACCTTCTCGGGAGCGAACACCTACGTCGGGGCCACGTCGGTCGCCGCCGGAACGCTGGTCGTCTCCGGCAGCCTGGCCGACACCACGTCCGTCACCTTGCTTTCAGGGACTGCCTACCGCGCGGCGGCTTCTGATACCATCGGTTCCCTGTCGGGAGCCGGCGGCTCTACCTTGGTCCTGGTCGCCGGTGCGACCTTGCGGATGGGCGGCACCAACGCCACCACGACGATGGCGGGATTGGTCATCGGGCAAGGTTCCCTCTCCAAGGAAGGCAGCGGCGTCTTCACCTTGTCATCCGATGCGACGTACACGGGGGCGACCACGGTCCTCGGCGGCACGCTGACGGTCACGGGCACCCTCTCCGACGCGACGGCGGTCTCGGTCTCCTCCGGTGCCGGCTATCGTGTCGCGGCTTCGGACACGATTGGTTCGCTCGCCGGCGCTTCCGGTTCGGTCGTGCAGATCGACGCCGGGAAGGTCCTGACGGCCGGCGCCAGCGGCGCCTCTTCGGAAATGGCGGGCGTGATCCAGGGGCAGGGCTCGTTCGCGAAGTCCGGCACGGGCACTTTGACCTTGTCCGGAGCGAACGTCTACGGCGGTTCGACCACCGTCGAAGCCGGACTGTTGCGGCTCGGCGCGGATGAAGCCATCCCCGACGCATCCTTGCTGACCGTGGCCTCCGGGGCGGAGTTCTTCCTGAACGGCCACACCGAGACCGTCCACCGGGTCGCCGGCACGGGCAAGATCCACCTCGCGAGCGAACTCATCCTCGGTGGCGATAATTCCAGCTTCGAGCTCACGCCGGAGGTCTATGGCACCGGCACATTCACCAAGGCCGGCACCGGCACGCTCACCATCCGCGGCAGCGTCGCCTTGAGCAGCGCCGGCCTCGTCCAGGTCCAAGGCGGCGCCCTCGCCGTCGGCGCAGGTTCGGCGACGGGTGACCTCGGTTCGGCGCAAGTCACGCTGGCCGCAGGAACTTCCTTGACGGTCAACCGCGCGGGTTCCTTCGCCTTCGACAACCTGGTCTCCGGCCAGGGGTACCTCAGCCTGACCGCCTCCGGCGCCCTGGCCATCAACAAGGCCGTCACCTTGTCCGCCGGCTCCTCCGGCAACGACGGCCGCGCGAGCATCGTCGCGGGCGGCGTCCTGACCTTGGCCAGCGGCGCGAACCTATCCGCCGCCGGCTCCGACCCTTCCGCGGGCATGGGCGCCCTCAACCTCGTCGTCGGTGGGTTCGCCAACAACGGAGGGACCTTGCAGGCCCCCGGAGGTCGCTGGCTGCTCTGGAGCGTCGACCCGACCACGGATGTCGTCGGAACGCTGGGACATGACTTCAAGCAGTATGACGCCGCTTATGGCTCGACCGTGCTCGGTACGGGCAACGGCCTGATCTATTCCGCCTCACCCGTCATGGGCCCGGTCTCGTTCACCGGGACCTTCACCAAGACCTACGACGGCCTCGTGACCGCTACCGTCAACGGAAGCCCCATCCGGACCGAATGGTTTGATTTCAGCGCGGCGAATCTCGTCTCCGGAGACCAGGTCTCCGGCCTGGCGCTGCAGTCGGGCGCGACGTCGACGTTCGCCTCCAAGGATGCCGGCGCCCGTCAGGTGACCCTCGACGGCATCGGTTTCCAGACCATCGACGCGGCGGGCAAGCCCGTCTACGGCTATCGCTTCTCCCAAGGCCGTACGTTCACCGGCAACGGGATCATCGAGCCCAAGGCGCTGACGTTCGCCGGTCTCGCCGTCGCCGATAAGGTCTATGATGGGTTGCTGACCGCGACGGTTACGTCCAGCGGCGTCCTGGCCGGCTTCGTCCCCGGCGAGCGTGTCGACTATTCGCTCGCGCCGGCCACCTTCGACGTCGCGGATGTCGGCGCACGCACCGCGACGGTGCCGGCCACGCTCCGTGACGCTTACGACCTGGTCGGAGGAACGCCCGTCCTGGCCGGTCTGGCCTCCAATTATGTCCTGCCGCTGGCACAGGTCCAGAAGGTCGCCCAGATCACCCCGGCCGCCCTAGTCATCACCGCCGTGGCTGACGCCAAGTTCGTCACCAAGGCGGATCGAGCCGGCTACGCGGGCGTCCGTTACGCGGGCTTCGTCAATGGCGAGACCGACACGGTCCTGACGACGCCGGCGACGGTGTCGCGCGACCTCGCCCCCGGTCTTTACGGCGCCGGCGGTCCCGAATCGGCCGGATCGCATGCGGGAACGCTCGTGCCCTCCGGCGCGACGGCTTCGAACTACGCGATCACCTTCGTGCGAGGGGATTACACCATCACCCCGGCCGATTCGCTGCTGGTGCGCATCAACGCCGCGCCGACCGTCTACGGTTCTTCGCCGGTCTATTCGGCTTCCGCCCAGTACCTCTTCCCGGGTGACACGAATCCGACCAATGTCGCCGTCTCCGTCGTCGGCAACATCGCCACGGTCACCGACGGAAGCAACGCCACTTCCACCTTCACGATCGTCCCGCTCGCTCCGGCTTACAGCGGCGCCGGCTCGCTCCGCGTCGGTTCATACGCCCTTGCGCCCTCCGGGCTCGTGGCCAGCGGCAACTTCCAGCCGAACCTCGCGCTGACGGGTTCCCTCGCGGTTTCGCCGAGGGTCCTGCAGGTATCCGCCACCGGCGCCGGCAAGGTCTACGATGGCACGACCCAGACGGCCCCGGGCGCTTCGTTCGTCATCCAGAACAAGCTTGGTGGCGACGTGCTCGATGTCAGCGGACAGCTGGCCTTCCTGGACAAGAACGCCGGCCTCGGCAAGACGCTGACGCTCAATGGCGTCACGCTCTCCGGCGCGGACAGCGCCAACTACTCGTTCGTCACCGCTGGCACCGCGGACATCGCGAAGAAGTCGCTGGGCTCGGTCTACTCCGTCCAGCAGAAGACCTATGACGGCACCGCGAACGCCGTCGTGGCGGCCGACCTGGTCGCCGCCGGCCAGGTCGCCGGCGACGTCCTCACGGTGTCCAACGTTTCCGCGCTGTTCGATTCGAGCCACGTGTCCACTCAGCTCGACGGCCAAGGCGCGGTGCTCGCTGCCGGCGCGACCCAGGTCGCGATCTCCGGCATCGCCCTCGGCGGGACCGACGCTGGCAATTACACGGTGTCGCCGACCCAGACCATCGCCGCCACCATCGCCCGTCGTCAGGTCGCCATCAACAGCTTCTCCTCGGCGGACAAGACCTATGACGGTGGCGTCACTGCGGGCACGACGAACTATGGGACCAGCCTGGTCGCCGTCTCGGGCGTGGCCGACTCCGGTCTCGTGGCCGGCGAAAGCATCGCTTTCGTCCCAGGTATCGCTACCTTTGCGGACGCCGACGCCGCGTTGGGCAAGCTCGTCACCGGTTCGGGCCTGCTCGGCGACGGCAGCCGCACCCTGAACGGCCCCGACCTTCTGCCTGGCACCGCCGACGACATCGTCCTCCGGTTCTTCGCGTCGGATTACCAGTTCGTCAACCCGACCGCTCGGGCCGCCATCACGCCCAAGCAGATCTCGGCTTCTTTCTCCCTGGGCGCCAAGACTTATGACGGCACCACTCAGGCCGTCGTCGCCTCCAGCCAGCTGAGCGGCCTCGTCGGTTCCGAGACGCTGGACGTGCGCGGCGCCTCGGCGGCCTTCGCCGTCGCCGATGCCGGCGCCGGACGGGCGTTCACCGTGGGCGGCTATGTCCTGGCCGACGCGACCGGCAAAGCCTCGAATTATGTCCTGGCCAATTCCTCCTTCAATGGCACGGCCGACGTCGCCAAGCGCGGACTGACCGGCATCGTCGGACTGGCCGCTTCCAACAAGGTCTATGACGGGACCACGGCGGCCACCGCCGATTGGAGCGCGGCTTCCTTGACCGGCGTCCTGCCTGTCGATTCCGTCGAAATCGGCTCCTTGTCGATGGCCTTCAGCCAGAAGGATGTCGGCATCCGCGCTCTGACCGTGACCGGCGTGACGCTCGCGGGCGCCTCCGCCGCCAATTACTACGTCGTCGCCTCGCCGACGATCCCGGCCCTGACGGCCGAGATCACGCCCGCGACGATCACCCAGATCGTCGGCCTGGCCGCCGCGAACAAGACTTACGACGGTACCACCAACGCCCAGGTGTCACCGAGTTCGGTCACCTTCCAGGGCGTCTTCGCCGGGGATCAATTGGACATCGCCCCCGGTTATGTCGGCGCCTTCGAGACGGCCAACGCCGGCAATAACCGTATCGTCCGTTTTTCCGGGCTCGCGCTCGGCGGTCCGGATGCGGGCAATTATCGACTCAGCGGTTCGACCGTCGCCCAGTCCACGGCGAACATCTCGCCTCGCGAGATCACCTCCGTCTCCGGCATCACCCTCGGAGCCAGGTCCTATGACGGCACGACGGCCGGTACGCCGGATTATTCCGCCATCTCGTTCGTCGGCCTCGTCAACGGGGAGTCCCTGCGCCTCACGGGCGGCTCCGGTGCCTACGCGGATGCCAATGTCGCCTATGCCGCCGGAGTCGTGTCCGCGAAATCCGGTTCGGCCTCGGGCTATTCCCTGCAGGATGGCGCCACGGGTCTCGCGTCGAACTACGTGCTCGGCTCGGGCGCCGTCTCGTCCGTTGCGACCGGTCTTATCACGCCGCGACAGGTCACTTCCGTCTCCGGATTGCGCGCCCTTGACAAGGTCTACGATCGCACCGTCGCCGCCCAGCTGGACGCCACCGCCGCGACCTTCGACGGGTTGCTGGCAGGCGAGGCCATCAACCTCTCGGGTTCGCAGGCCGTCTTCGCGGATGCCAACGCCGGCGTCGGCAAAGCCGTCACCCTCGGCTCGCTGGTCATCAACCAAGGTAATTATGTCCTGGCCGGCAACGTCGTGGTCGCGCCCATCACCGCCACGATCCTGCCCGCCACCATCACGGCCGTCAGCGGACTCGCTGGAGTCGATCGCGTCTACGACGGCACGACGGCCGCCGGCCTGAACCTCGGCGCCGGGCAGTATGCCGGCCTGCTGGCCGGAGATTCCCTGACGCTCTCGGCCTACTCGGCCGAATTCGCTTCCGCTTCCGCCGGCCTCCGGGAAGTGGCCGTGGGCAGCGCGACCCTCGGCGGCGCTTCCGCCGCGAACTACGTGCTTGCACCTGCGGCGACCTTCGCCGTCACCCCGGCGACGATCGCCCGCCGCACGCTCACCACCGTCGACGGGGCCGTTTCCGCCAACAAGACCTATGACGGCACCGCGAACGCCTCGATCAGCGTCACCGGCATCACGCTGGGAGGAATCCTGGCCGGCGACTCCGTCGCGGCAGCCGAGGCGACCGGTTCGTTCGCGAACAAGTTCGTCGGGACCGGCAAGACCGTCTCGATCGACTCGCTCTCCTTGGTCGGTCCGGCTTCCGGCAACTACCAGTTCGTCGCCGGCGCCACCGTGGTCGGCCAGATCCAGGCCGACATCAGCGCGCGGACCATCAGTTCCGTCACCGGAGTGAAGGCCTTGGACAAGGTCTATGACGGCCAGACCGCCGCCGGGCTTGATTTCTCCGAAGTCGGCTTCGTGGGACTCGTCCCGGGCGACGCGCTCGCCATCGTCCCGACCGGCTACGTCGCCGCCTTCGCCAGTCGCAACGTCGGAACCCACGACGTCTCCATCAGCGGACTGGCCATCACCGGCGCGGATGCCGCCAACTATGTCCTCGACGCCGCCGCCAGCGGCGGCTCGGCCCGCGCTTCCATCTCTCCGCGGTCACTGGTCATGGCCGGCGTCCAGGCGCTCGACAAGGCCTATGACGGCCAGACCGCCGCCGTGGTCACCCTCGCGAATGTCGACTGGGCCGCTCTCGGGCTCGTCTCCGGCGACGACCTGACCGTCACGCCCGCCGCGATCTTCCGCGGCAAGAATGTCGTGCGCGACGGCAGCGGCGTCGTCCTGGCGCAGCCGGTCGTGATCAGCTACGCCTTCGGCGGTGCGGATGTCGGCAACTATGCCGTCACCCCGCAGGCGCTCGCTTCCGCCAAGATAACGCCTCTCGCCATCGCCTCCGTCACCGGAATCGCCGCTGCGGACAAGGTCTATGACGGGGGCCTCTCCGCCCAGCTCACGCTCACGGGCGCGATTCTCGCCGGCATGCTCCCTGGCGACGATCTGGGCGTGTCCAACGCCCAAGGCAGCTTCATCGACAAGAACGTCGGCGTCGCCAAGACCGTCCAGATCGGCTCCCTCGTCCTCGGTGGCGCGGACGCCGTCAATTACGACCTGACGACGGCCAGCTCGGCCGCCACCGCCACGATCACGCCCCGCGTTGTCTCCGCGGTCGAAGGCTTGACCGTCGTCTCCCGCGCCTACGACGGCAGCGTCGCCGCCACGCTCGACGCCTCGGGTGCGAGCTTCGCTGGCAAGGTCGGCGGGGACGTGCTGACGTTGACGACCTGGAGTGCGTCCTACGCGGACGCTAACGCCAGCATAGGCAAGCCCGTCGCCGTCTCCAATCTCTCCCTTGGCGGAGCCGATGCTGGCAACTACCAGCTTGCCAGCACCACCACGTCATTGCTCGGGAACATCACCCGTCGAGCCATCACGTCCGTCGCCGGCCTTTCGGCCCAGGACCGTACCTATGACGGAACGACGGCCGCCTCGCTCGTCACCAGCGCTCCGGCCTTCGCCGGATTGCTGCCCGGGGACGATCTTTCGATCGCCGCCTACCAGGCCGATTTCGACTCGAGGCATGTCGGTCTGCGCGCCGTCACGGTCGGCGGCATGACCTTGGGCGGCGCTTCGGCCGCGAACTACGAGCTGACTCAGGGAGCGACATACGGGTCGCTTTCGGCGAACATCACTCCGGCCACGATTACCGGCGTCTCCGGTCTGGCGGTCTCCGACAAGGTCTACGACGGCGGCACCCAGGCTGATGTCAGCGCTTCCTTCGCGTCCCTCGTCGGCAGGTTCGGCGCGGATCAGGTCTCCTTGGCTTCCGGCCTCACGGCCGCCTTCGCCGACAAGAACGTCGGCACCGCGAAGAACGTGGTCATCGGCAACGTCGCCTTGGTCGGCGCTGACGCCGCCGATTACGTCCTCCAGCCCGGACTCACCGTCACCGCCACGGCCTCCATCACGCCTCGTTCGCTCGTCGTGTCCGGCGTCACCGCCGCCTCCAAGACCTATGATGGAACCGCCGCCGTCGCGGTCTCGACCCTCGGCGTGGACTTCGTCCGGCTGGGGGCCGTGGCCGGTGACGACCTCGGTCTGACCGCCTCGGGAGCCTTCGCCGACAAGAACGTCCAGCTGGACATCGTGGGCAATCCCGTCGCCAAGCCCGTCACGTTGGCCATCTCGGTCATCGGCCAGGACGCCGCCAACTACAGCTTCACGTTGCAGCCTACCGCGACCGCCGTGATCTCGCCGGCGACCATCGCCGCCGTCGGAGGCCTTGTGGCTGCCGACAAGTCTTATGACGGCAACACGACCGCCGCCATCGATGCCTCCGCAGCCGTCCTCCCCGGACGCTTCGGCTCCGACGACGTCTCGGTGCTGTCCGCCGTCGGTGCCTTCGCCGACAAGAACGTCGGCGTCGCAAAAGCTGTCACCATCAGCGGCATCGTGCTCGGCGGTGCTGATGCCTCCAACTACGTGTTAGGCACCTCCGTCGCGAGCGCCTCGGCGACGATCAGCCAGGCATCGCTTGTCGTCCGTGGCGTCACCGGCGTGACCCGACCTTACGACGGCACCACCTCGCTGCCCGGTTCCTCCTCCTACGGCTCCGTCCAGGGGCTGGTGTCCGGTGATTCGGTCAACGTCGTCGGCACGGCCGCTTTCGCCTCGCCCGACGCGGGTTCCGTGGGCGTCGTCCGTGGCAGCGTCGCCATCAGCGGAGCCGATGCCGCCAATTACCGCATGGTCTGGCAAGATGGCGCCGGCGTCATCACCAAGCGCGCCTTGACCGTCACGGCCAATGACGACGCCTATTTCGTGACGCAGACGTTCGCGTCGAACTTCAACGGCGTCAGCTATGCCGGTTTCATTCCCGGCGAGTCCGCCGCTTCGCTCGGTGGCAGCTTGACCGTGACCAAGTCCTCTCCGGGATCTAATCTGCCCGGCAGCTACCAGCTGACGCCGGGGGGGCTTGTCTCGAACAACTACGATTTCACCTACGTCCCTGGCGGTCTCACGATCCTGCCGGCGAACCGCCTGCTGGTGAAGACGAGCAACGAGGTGGTCGAGTATGGTTCCGTCATCTCCCTCAATCCGACGGCGGTGCAGTACATGTCCCCTTCGGGCACGATCTACGACCTGAGCCGGACCTCCTACAACTCGGGACAGTATTCCTACACTTACACCGACGGACTAGGCGGGCAGTTCACTTTCCGTATCGGCGCGAGCGGCCCCGTCAGTTCCACCGGTAACCTGGTCCCGGGCAATTACGACATCACGGCCACCAGCTTCGCTCAGGTAGGACGAAACCTCGCCGATTCTCCCGACGAACCGGTCATCTTCATCGGCAAGCTGACGGTCACTCCGCGGGTCCTCTCCGCTTACGCCGAAGGCGTCGCCAAGGTCTACGATGGCCTGACGGCGATGCCGTCGGCCGTGCTCAAGCTCGACCGAGGCCTGTCCGGGGATTCCCTCGTCCTCGGCGGCAACGCCGCCTACGTCTCGCGTTCCGCCGGCACCGGCGTGGCGTATTCGCTGACCAACCTGGCGTTGTCCGGATCCGACGCCGGCTGTTACCTTCTCACGTCCTCTTCCTTGATCGCCCATGACGGCGTCATCGCGCCGCGTCCGCTCTCCCTGAGCGGTATCCAGGCGGTCAGCAAAGCCTACGATGGCAATACGTCCGCGACGCTCGATCTGACGAACGTCGTGTTTTCCGGACAGGTCTTCGGCGACACGCTGAGCGTGACCGGCGCCACCGGGATGTTCGCCGACAAGAACGTCGGCAGCGGGAAGGGCGTGGCCATCAGCAGCCTCAGCCTGGCGGGAGCGGACGCCGGCAATTACACCTTCGCCCCCGGCAGCCAGGCCTCGACGGCCGACATCACCCAGCTGGCTTCCGTACAGTGGGTCGGCGGCGCGACCGGAAATTGGTTCGATCCTGCGAACTGGGCCGGCGGTGCGGTCCCCGACCTCGCCAACGTCCGTGATGTGATCATCCCTGCGGGATCCTCCGTCAGTTTCGGCGCCCCGGCCGTAGCTCCTGCCCAATTCGGGCCCGTGTCCCTGGCGTCCTTGTCCGGAGCCGGTTCCTTGATCCTCGACGACGGCGCTCTTTCGATCGGTTCGGGCGGTCTTGCCCTCGGAGGGCTCGACGTCACCGGAGGCGATCTTGTCAGCCAAGGTCCGGCGACGATCGGCAGTTACCTGCAGAGCGGAGGCATCGTCAACATGATGACCGATCTCACCGTGACCGCCAGTTTCAACAAGACCGGCGGCCAGCTGAACGTATTCGGAGACCTTTCCATCGTCTCTTCTCCTGGCGCGACCCTCGATGGATTGATCTTCGTCCAAGGTAATCTTGACCTGATCAGCTCCAACGGTCCGCTCAGCCTCGGCTCTGTCACCGTGGGCGGCGACCTCGGCGTGACGACGAACGGCGGGGCGATCACGCAGACGGGTCCGCTGGACGTGACGGGCACGACGGGCCTGAACGCGGGCGGCGGCGACATCACGCTGTCGAACCCCGGCAACCTCTTCGGCGGCGCGGTGACCCTGACGGGCGGCGACGTCATTATCGCGACTTCGGCCGAGGTTACCTTGGGAGATGTCACGGCGACCGGTGGCCTTAAGTTCAAATCCAACTACCCGATCAAGAAGACTCCTGGAGCGGCCTTCACCGTCACCGGTCCGGTCCAGCTGGGTAACGGCGACGGCATCAATAATCCCGGTCTTACCTTCAATTACCCCGACACCGGCACGTCCATCGGCGATGTCATCACCCGGTCAGCCGGTGTCGTGACGGTGCCCAGCGTCGATATGCTTGCGGAAGCGTCGAGCCAGATGGCGCAGAACGGAACGATCCTGAGCGAAGCGATCGAAAAGGGGCTCCGGATCTGGAATCCCTCAACGGACCTCGTCGCTGCGGGCGATGACCAGATTCTCCTGGTTTCCGTCCGTCCGATCGTTCCGGCAAGTCCGGACATCCTGCCCGCCGGCGATACGTTCGCCTTGAACAAATCAGCCCTCTCCCTGGCCAAGGAGTTCGACATCTCCTTCGATATCCTCACCCAGATGGATTTCTCCGTCGTCAGCCTCGAGCATGGCGAGGTCGCAGGCTTGGTCTTCTCGTTCGATCCGGCCAACGGACGGCTTACGCTCAAGGGAACCTCCACCGCCGAAGCGGTGGAAAAGGCCCTGCGCAGCATCCGCTTCAAGTTCCTCAAGCCCGAACGCCCGGAAGAGATCAAGGTGCGCCTCAATCTCAAGGCCAACGGAGGGATCGACACATCGCGCGTCGTGACACTGAGAGACAAGCAGGGCAAGTGACCTTGCCCTGCTTGCCGGCTCTGGCTTGCCTAGCTCACGGTCGGGGCCTCGAGGTCCCAAGGCCCGCGAAGCGTCAACCGATGAAGCTGCAGATATACTGGCAGATGCC
>JACCDI010130753.1_pt1 | contig 30895 bp, 31 predicted proteins | sample 7442791 | NCBI WGS metagenome assembly JACCDI01 (sample SAMN15323434, study PRJNA562643) | freshwater metagenome | isolation source: river surface water | place: USA:Blue River Watershed | collected 2017-08-15
GACCTTTTCAACTGCATCGGCCGCTAGAACGCGGGCGGTGTCTACGGCTTTTGAATCTAGTTCGGACCACTGGAATGCTGACAAGGACAGCTCCTTTATCTTGATATGAGCGTTAAACGATTGTTTTGGGGGCTTGGCATCATCGCCGTAAAACGGGTGAATGTTCTGGCCATTTCATCCCAATGAGCCACAATCCGTTCAATAAAAGTCTATACCTTCGGGCTTTTCATAACGTGGGAATAACGGATGATGTCGGTGATTTAGACTTAACTGAAATGCGAAACGAAACCCAGACTTCTGACGCGCCCTCGAGCGCGGGTTTCGTCGGCACTTTCAGCCGCAAAACCAAGGCCTATGTTGCTCTCACCAAGCCTCGCGTGATCGAGCTTTTGCTGATCACCACCGTGCCAACCATGATTCTTGCGCAACAGGGCATACCGAATCTTTGGTTGGTTTTGGCTACCCTGGTTGGCGGAGCTTTGAGTGCCGGATCAGCAAACGCATTCAACTGCTACATCGATGCCGACATCGACAAAATCATGGGTCGCACCAAGGGTCGCCCGTTGGTTACCGGTGAGCTGAGCAAAACCGAAGCCTTTGTTTTCGCCTGGGTGATCGGCATCGGCTCGGTGCTCTGGCTCGGCCTCTTGGTCAACTGGATGGCATCAATGCTTTCGTTGATCGCGATTCTCTTCTACGTTTTCGTTTACACGCTGCTTCTGAAGCGCCGCACTCCTCAGAACATTGTCTGGGGCGGTGCAGCAGGTGCGATGCCGGTCACAATCGGTTGGGCGGCAGTCACCGGCACAGTTGATCTGGCAGCCTGGGTTCTATTTTTGGTCATTTTCCTCTGGACCCCGCCGCACTATTGGCCACTCTCGATGCGATACAAAGAGGATTACGCGAACGCTGGTGTGCCGATGCTGCCAGTGGTTAGAAACTCAAAGACCGTCGCCGTGCAAATCATTCTTTATGCATGGGCGCTGTTCGCCTCGACTTTGCTTTTGATCCCGGTTGCCAACATGGGCTTGCTTTATGTTGTTGTTGCGCTGGGCTCCGGTGGCTGGTTCGTTTTCGAGGCCTACAAGCTTTACCGCGAGGGCATTTCACAGACTGTCAAAAACCCAATGAGGCTCTTCCACTGGGCAAATACTTATCTGACGGTGCTATTCATCGCCATTGCGATCGATCCACTGCTGCCGTTCTAGGCGGCTACCCGCACTAGCTGCGCGCACCTAGCCTCAAGCGCCGAAAGTTAGTTCGGCTTTACCTTGATCTCTTCAAGCCTTGCCAGCGCTTCATCTCGCTCGGCCGAGTGATCAACAATCGGCGCAGGGTAGCCATGTATCAGCCCATCGAGGCGATTCCACGGCTCGTGAACGTCTGGTCCCATGATGTGCGCCAGTTCGGGCACGTACTTGCGAACGTAGTCGCCGCGCGGATCAAATTTATAGCCCTGCAAGATTGGATTGAATACCCGATAGTAGGGCGATGCGTCGGTGCCAGATCCCGCGGTCCATTGCCAACCGTGAGCATTCGATGCCGGGTCAAAATCACTTAGGTTTTCTTCAAACCAGTCAGCGCCCTGCTGCCATTCGAGGTGAAGGTCCTTGACCAAAAAAGAGGCCACGATCATGCGCACTCGGTTGTGCATCCAGCCGGTCGCTAGCAGTTGTCGCATGCCGGCATCGACCATCGGATAGCCGGTTTTACCCTGTTTCCAGGCCTCAAGCTTGGCTTCTGCCTCGGCTCCGCTGTCGTAGCGCATCTTGGCAAACCTTGGTTCGTAGTACTCGGTCTGCGATTCGGGGTTGTGCCACAGAACATCGGCATAGAACTCGCGCCAGGCTATCTCTTTGCGAAACACATTGTGTCCGGGGGAGTCGGCAAGCTCGGCGAGAATGGTCCTGGGGTGAATCTCACCAAACGCTAAAGCGTGACTCAGATGCGAGGTGCCAGACAAATCGGCGCGGTTTCGCAGTTCATCGTATTGAAACAGGGCTCGTTGCTTGAATCTGGCTAGGGTTCGCAAAGCAAATGCCTCACCCGCGAGGACCTTGAACGGCGCTTCTTTGGTCGGCGCTGACAGTTGGGCAAAACCATCTGGCTTTTTCCACACGGCACCTCCGGCGAGCGCCTCAGGCTTGGCATCAAAAATTGCGAACCAGTTCTTGAAAAACGGCGTGTAAACCTTGTAGGGGGTTCCGTCTGGTTTGGTGACAGATCCCGGAGCAACCGAGTAATAGCTGTCGTCGAGTTGAAGGTGAATGCCAGCTTCTTTGAGAGCTAGGCCAACCGAGTTTTGTTCGGCGGTACCCTTTGGGTCATGAGCGCGAGTGGCATGAACCGTTTTGGCTCCAACGGCAATGGCAAATTTCACCAGGTCAAGACTTGGTTCGCTATCAAGAAATGCCAGCTGCGAGTCCATAGAGAGGTTCAGTGACTTGAGTGACTCGACCAGCGAGTGCTGACGTATTCCGCTCAAAGCCCGAAACTGATCACCGCTAAATGCGTAAACCGGGTAGACCGAGGCGTCTCCGTCGGTCTTGGCCCCTTTGATAGCGGCATTGAGGGCGCGGTTATCGCCTAGGCGAAGGTCGCGTCGAAACCAAAAAACTCTGCTCATGCTTAGCGTTCAACTGAGTTTCGGTTTTTACCCCTGATAGCAAGCCACTGCATGGTTAGCAAACTGCACAGCACAGCCGCGCCGAGCATATGCAAGCCAACTAGCAATGCAGGCACTCCGAGGCGAGCCTGAACCACACCGATGATTGCCTGGGCGATGCTCACAATCAGTAGCAGCAGATTCACACGAGTTTGGTAGCTCGGAATCCCGCGCTTAGCCAAGATTGCGAACTGTACGAGGATCAGTGCCAACATCAGATAAGCGGGATAGCTGTGCACGTGCTGCCAGATTTCAAGATCCAATCCGTTTCTAACGCTCTCGGCGTCTCCGGAGTGCGGACCAGCTCCGGTAACCAAGACTCCGACCAAGACGGTTATTGCACCAACTGCCGCAATTGGCGTGGCCGTGCGCCAAAGCGCCTGACTAGCTGCCACGTGCGCGGGGGGTAGGGCTCTAAACACCAATACGGTGGCAACCGCGATCATGTATCCGCTGAGCACGAAGTGTGCGCCGACAAACCAAGGGTTGAGTTGAGTTAGAACGGTGAAACCGCCAAGCACGGCTTGCGCTGGAATACCAAGTCCCAGAATCAGGGCGGGAGCGAACAAGCCCTTGCGCAGTTCACGCCCCAAACCAAGGATGCTCAGAAAGGTCAGTACTGCAATAAGAGCGAGCACAAAGGTGAGCAATCGGTTGGCGAACTCAATGATGCCGTGCAGCCCCATCTCGGGAACCGTGACCAGCGAGTCTTCGGTGCACTTTGGCCAGGTTGGGCAACCGAGGCCCGAGCCGGTTAGTCGCACAACACCGCCGGTAACCACGATGAGAATCTGGCTAACCAGCGACGCCCAAACATACAGGGGAATGCGAGCACTCGAAAAGAGCGCAATGTTCGGCAGTTTGGCAATGAGCTTCGAAAACATTCGAATCTGGCCTTTCTTGGGCTTTCGCTATGGCCTCGCGGCAACTAAACTTGACCTAGGTTTCAGCGTTTTTCGCTGGCATTTATGCCAATTTGAAACAACTTCTCTTCGATTCTCGCACAGTAGAAATGCTTCAAGGTTTTCCAGCCTTGTGGGAATACCTGCGCGAGTCGAAGGGGTTGAGACCAATGAAGAGACAGACCGAGATAACCACTCGAATCTGAAACTAAAAACAGGAGGCCGGCTTGTCCGACATCATCATCGAAAGACCAGAACTAGACAGCCTAGGCGTCTATGAATTTGGCTGGTCTGACTCAGACTCTGCCGGAACGAATGCTCGTCGCGGTATCAGCGAAGAGGTTGTCACCGACATCTCGGCTAAAAAGAGCGAACCTGAGTGGATGCTTGAGCGTCGCCTTCGCGGCTATGAATACTTCTTGAAGAAGCCAATGCCAAGCTGGGGTTCAGACCTTTCGGGCATCGACTTCGACAACATCAAGTACTTCGTTCGGTCGACCGAAAAGCAGGCGACCAGCTGGGAAGACCTGCCAGACGACATCAAGAACACCTACGAGCGTCTTGGAATCCCAGAGGCTGAACGCAGCCGCTTGGTTGCCGGTGTAGCGGCACAATATGAGTCTGAGGTGGTTTATCACCAAATCCGCGAAGACCTTGAGGCCCAGGGCGTCATCTTCCTAGACACCGACACCGCCCTCAAAGAGCACCCAGAGATTTTCAAAGAGTACTTCGGTACCGTGATTCCAGCCGGCGACAACAAGTTCGCATCGCTAAACACCGCCGTATGGTCTGGTGGCTCATTCGTTTACGTTCCAAAGGGCGTTCACGTAGACATCCCGCTTCAGGCTTACTTCCGCATCAACACCGAAAACATGGGCCAGTTCGAGCGTACCCTGATCATCGCGGACGAAGATTCCTATGTTCACTACATCGAGGGTTGCACCGCTCCGATCTACAACTCGGACTCATTGCACTCTGCAGTTGTAGAAATCATCATCAAGAAGGGTGCTCGCGTTCGTTACACGACCATCCAGAACTGGTCTAACAACGTTTATAACCTGGTCACCAAGCGTGCAATCTGCCACGAAGGCGCAACTATGGAGTGGATCGATGGCAACATCGGTTCGAAGGTGACCATGAAGTACCCGGCGGTCATCCTTGCTGGCGAATATGCCCGCGGCGAGACCCTTTCGGTTGCTTTTGCTGGCGAGGGTCAGCACCAGGATGCAGGTGCGAAGATGATTCACCTTGCACCCCACACCAGCTCATCGATCGTTTCAAAGTCGATTGCCCGTGGTGGCGGTCGCACCTCATACCGCGGCGAGATTCGCGTGATGCCAGGTGCTCACCACTCGGCTAACACGGTTCGCTGTGACGCGCTCCTGGTAGACACCATTTCGCGCTCAGACACCTACCCATACGTGGATGTTCGTGAAGACGATGTCTCAATGGGTCACGAAGCTACCGTTTCACGAGTCAGCGAAGAGCAGTTGTTCTATTTGCAGTCACGCGGAATGCCAGAAGACGAAGCAATGGCGATGATCGTTCGTGGCTTTATCGAACCAATCGCTAAGGAACTTCCGATGGAATACGCACTCGAGCTAAACAAGCTCATCGAAATGCAGATGGAAGGGGCTGTCGGCTAGTGACAACCTCAAACGCGACCATTCCGGTTCAGCACGGAATGGCAGAACACAGTCATGGCGCGGGAATTCCCGTGCAAACTCGTAGCGAGCGCCTGCGTTCGGCAAACGTTGCCGATTTTGCGCCGGTTTCAAAGCGCGAAGAGCAGTACCGCTACGTATCCAGCGAACAGCTTGCCGGTTTAGATGCCGATGCGCTCGATGAATACGTCGGTGACATCTCGATCAAGCACCCGGATGGTGTCACCACCGCTTGGGTCGGCTCTGACCACCCGGCATTCGGTGCGGCCGGACTTCCGGAGGACCGCCCGAGCGCAGCAGCATGGGGTTCAGCTCAGCAGGCCTACCTGGTGACCATCCCGGGTGATGCCACCGCCGATTGCGAAATCCAGATTGGGATTGGCTCTGAGAGCGAATCTCCAAGCGCTCTGCACGTAATCATCGAAGCGAAGCCATTCTCCCGCGGCACCGTAGTTCTCGACCACAAGGGCGACGCAGTCCTAGGTGAGAACGTCGAAATCATCGTGGGCGACGAGGCCGACATCACCGTCATCTCAATCCAGGACTGGAACTCAAAGGCCGTTCACAACTCATCACAGTTTGCCAAGTTGGGTCGTAACGCCAAGCTTCGTCACCTCGTGGTTAGCCTTGGCGGCAAGACAGTTCGAGTCTCTACCTCGGCAGAATTTGCTGCTCCTGGTTCAGAGGTTGAACTGCTAGGCATGTACTTTGCTGACGCCGGCCAGTACCTCGAGAACCGCCTTTACGTTGACCACGCAGTGCCGAACTGCAAGTCACGAGTCACCTACAAGGGTGCTCTGCAGGGAGAAAAGGCTCACACCGTTTGGGTAGGCGATGTTCTAATCCGTCAGGCCGCCGAAGGCACAGACACGTACGAACTCAACCGAAACCTGCTGCTGACCGATGGTGCTCGCGCCGACTCGGTGCCTAACCTCGAAATTGAAACCGGCAAAATCGAAGGCGCCGGGCACGCAAGCGCGAGCGGTCGCTTCGACGATGAGCAATTGTTCTACTTACAGGCCCGCGGCATCAACGAACGCGAGGCGCGTCGCCTGGTTGTTCGCGGCTTCCTGAACGAGATCATTCAAAAGATCGGCAATGAAGAAATCGAAAGCCGCCTTTCGGCCTCGATTGAAGCAGAACTCGAAAGGAGCGGCTCATAATGGCTGTTCGTATCTGTGCGTTAGAAGACATCAAGCTTGGCAAGGCCATCCGCGTAAAGATTGGCGACGATGCCATTGCAATCGTTCGCACCAAGGCCGACAAGGTTTTCGCTCTCGATGACAAGTGCTCACACGGTGAGATCTCGCTTTCAGAGGGATTTGTAGACAACGAAACCATCGAGTGCTGGGCCCACGGCGCCAAGTTCTCACTAGAGACGGGCGAAGCCCTTACCCTTCCAGCTTACGAACCGGTAGCCAAGTACGAGGTAATCATCGACAACGGTGACATCTTCCTCGAAATCGACGCCGACTAATCCAAGACTTAGAAAAGAAAACGAGCTAAAAAATGGCAATTCTTCAGATCAAGAACCTGCACGTAACCGTTGAGACCGAACAGGGCACCAAAGAGATCCTCAAGGGAGTCGACCTGACCATCCGCAGCGGTGAGTCACACGCGATCATGGGCCCTAACGGTTCAGGCAAGTCAACCCTGGCCTACACAATCGCCGGCCACCCAAAGTACACCGTCACCGAGGGTGAAATTCTGCTCGATGGCGAAGACGTGCTCGAGATGTCGGTTGACGAGCGCGCTCGTGCCGGCGTGTTCTTGGCCATGCAGTACCCGGTCGAGATCCCTGGCGTTTCGGTGTCAAACTTCTTGCGAACAGCCAAGACCGCAATCTCGGGCGAGGCTCCTGCACTTCGCACCTGGATCAAAGATGTTCGCGGCGCCATGGATGCGCTAAAGATGGATTCAACCTTCACCGAGCGAAACGTGAACGAGGGATTCTCGGGTGGCGAGAAGAAGCGCCACGAGATTCTTCAGCTAGAGCTTTTGAAGCCGAAGTTTGCCGTTCTTGACGAGACCGACTCAGGTCTTGACGTTGACGCTCTCAAGGTTGTCTCAGAAGGCGTTAACCGCGCCAAAGAGGCAAACGACTTTGGCTTGCTGCTGATTACCCACTACACCCGCATCCTGAAGTACATCAAGCCAGACTTCGTGCACGTGTTCGTTGCCGGCAAGATCGCCGAACAGGGCGGCCCAGAACTAGCCGAGCGTCTCGAAGCCGAGGGCTACGACCGCTACGTGAAGGCCTAAGAACTTGGCTGAAACCGAACTAGAGCCGGCGCTATACGACGCCGTCATCGAAGCGCTCAAAGATGTTATCGACCCAGAAATCGGCGTGAACATTGTCGACCTCGGTCTGATCTACGGTTTGCAGAAGTCTGAAGACGGAAACCTGCTTATCAACATGACGCTGACCTCTGCCGGCTGCCCGTTGACTGACGTTCTCGAAGAGCAAACCGCAGAATCGCTTGACGGAGTGGTCGAGGCTTTCAGGATCAACTGGGTCTGGATGCCACCCTGGGGACCAGAAAAGATCACCGAAGACGGCCGCGAGCAAATGCGCGCAATCGGTTTCTCGATCTAAACTGCCTCGGTTGATTTCTGCGTTGATTCTTTCAACTCAGTAGAAATTTAGATCAAAAGAAAACCCCCGACCGAAGTCGGGGGTTTTCTAATTCTTTGGCGACTAGCCCTTGATCTTCTTGACCAACGCCCAAGCCGAAGGAAGCAGCGCTCCGGCTGCAACAGCCTTGACGACATCCCAGATCATGAATGGAACCATGAAGCCGGTGGTTGCGGCTAGGTCACCAGCGAAGGCCACCGCAGCTAGAACCGGAATTCCAACGGCGTAGATAACGACCGAACCGGCTGCATAGCTGGCAAACATCTTGAGGGCGTTAGAGCTCCAGTTTTTCTCAGCCAGGTAACCAACCAGTGCAGCGGCAACGATGAAACCAAAGATGAAGCCACCGGTGGCACCGAATAGCACTGAGACGCCGTGAGAGGCATCAGAGAAGACCGGCAGACCAAGTGCACCAATTAGAGCGTAAAGAGCCATCGAGAGAGCGCCACGGGTCGAACCCAGGGTTGCGCCAACCAAAAGCACTGCAAGGGTCTGAAAGGTGAATGGAACCGGGCTGGTTGGAATTGCAAGCTGAGCTGCTACCGCGGTGAATGCGGTGCCTGAAACCACTAGGGCGATGTCAGCAGCAAGGCTGCGTGGAACAACGCGGTCGATGATGGTTGGGCGGGTGGCTAGCAATAGTGACATGTGAACTCCATTGGGGATAAAAAAGTCTTGTCTCGATTGTAGACTGGGACTTTTGTGGGTCGTCTACTATTTGCGACTAAATTCCACACCAATTTTTGGAGAATTGCATGCTTGCCGTAAGCGACCTAGAGATTCGCATTGGCGCACGCACGCTCATGTCGGGAGTCAACTTCAAGGTTGACAAGGGGGACAAGATCGGTCTCGTTGGCCGCAACGGTGCCGGCAAAACCACACTCACCAAAATTCTTGCCGGTGACGGACAACCAGATCAGGGCAAGGTTTCACGCGGGGGAGAGATTGGCTATTTGCCACAGGACCCGAGAACCGGCGACCCAGAGGAACTGGCACGCACCCGCATTCTGAACGCCCGCGGTTTGGGAGATCTGCTTGCTCAGATGAATGCAGCTACGGAAGACATGGGCAGCATCGATGAGAAGATTTACGACTCAGCCATGGAGCGCTACTCGAAGCTCGAGGAGCGCTTTCAGGCAGGTGGAGGTTACTCGGCCGAAGCCGAAGCCGCAGCAATCGCCAGCAACCTGGGCATCAAAGAACACATTCTGGAACAGCCTCTGAAGACCCTATCGGGCGGTCAGCGTCGTCGCATCGAACTGGCTCGCATCCTGTTCTCTAACGCCGAAACAATGATTCTCGACGAGCCGACAAACCACCTCGATGCCGACTCGGTCATGTGGCTTCGTGATTTTTTGAAGAGCTACCAGGGCGGCCTAATCGTAATCAGCCACGACGTCGATCTGGTCGAAGAAACCGTGAACCGCGTCTTTTACCTAGATGCGATGCGCTGCGTTATCGACATCTACAACATGGGCTGGCGCGCCTACCAGAAGGCTCGAGAGACCGACGAAGAGCGTCGCAAGCGCGAGCGTTCGATTGCCGAAAAGAAGGCGAGCACGCTGCAACTTCAGGCGGCAAAGTTTGGTGCCAAGGCGAGCAAGGCATCAGCAGCCCATCAAATGGTTCGTCGAGCCGAAAAGCTTCTTAGCGGCCTAGACGATGTTCGCGAAGTCGATCGCGTCGCCAAGATCAAGTTTCCAGACCCTGCGCCTTGCGGTCGAACCCCGCTGATGGCCAACAACCTGAGCAAGAGCTATGGCTCACTCGAAATCTTCACCGCCGTCGACCTTGCCATCGATAAGGGTTCAAAGGTCGTCATCATCGGTCTAAACGGTGCAGGCAAGACAACCATGTTGCGCATGTTGGCAGGCCTCGACAAGCCAGACACCGGTGAAATCGTGCCGGGCCACGGCCTCAAGATTGGCTACTTCGCCCAAGAACACGAGACCCTAGATGTTTCGAAGAGCGTGCTCGAAAACATGCAGCGGGCCGCGCCGCAATTGGCCGACACGGATGCCCGCAAGGTTTTGGGTTCATTCCTATTCACCGGCGATGATGTCAACAAGCCGGCTGGCGTGCTCAGCGGCGGCGAAAAGACTCGTCTGGCATTGGCTTCGCTTGTGGTCTCTTCGGCAAACGTGCTTTTGCTCGATGAACCAACCAACAACCTTGACCCGGCCAGCCGTGAGGAAATTCTGCGCGCCCTGAGCACCTTCACCGGCGCAGTTGTGCTGGTTTCCCACGACGTGGGTGCCGTACTTGCGCTGAATCCAGAGCGTGTGTTGATTTTGCCTGACGGCGATGAAGACCATTGGAACGAAGGCTACGCCGAGCTCATTTCGCTGAGCTAATCGACCGAGCCTGATGGCGGAGCTTGGCGGACGAGCCTACCGGCGCTAACCGATGAGCGTTAGAAATCCGTCTTCGGCATTTTTATCGTCGTCGCCGATTTTTTTTCTGGTCTTTGGTCGATAGTTTGGGTCGGCAGCCATTCGTCGAATCCGAAGCTCTTGCCTGACGGCCCACCAAAGCGCACCAAAAGCCATTAGAGCGAACAGTATCCACTGCATCGCGTAGCTGAGGTGATTGCCCTCGTTCAGGTCGGGTTTGCCCAACACCTTGGGTAAAGCCTCACCCGGGCGATAGCTCTCGCCAAGTCGGACGTAAACCGAATCAAGGGTTTGCCCGCTGAGCCCGGCTTTTTCAAAAAGCGTTGAAGAATTCACACTCGCCAGTTGACCGGCCGGAGCGTCTTTTGAGGACTTTGGTTCGGTGGGGCGTAGTCGGCCCCAAATTTTCACGGACTCTTCGGTCGGAACCGGAACCAGATCTGGTTCATCTTGTTCGTTTCCAGATGGTAACCAACCGGTTTCGACCGCCACCAGCGTTCCATCCTTGGTTTCGAAGGGAATGAACTGCAAGAAACCTGCCGTGCCATTGAAGGGTCGGTTGCGAACCAGATAGGCATTTTCGACCAAGAATCGACCTTCGAGCTCGACTGGGCGCCACTCATTTTTTGAATCAAAGGGCGTGGTTAGCGAATCAATTGGCGCGAGCGCCTGGTCGAAATTATTTTGAACCAATTCAATGCGAGCAACCGCCTCGGCTCTGCGAGAAAACTGCCATTGCGACAAGAAAACACAGGCTACGGCGAAGAGACTCGCCAATACGAGCCAGGCAAGCCAACGCTTCCAAGACTCCTTCAACCAACTGGCTGAAAACGAACTCATCAAATCACCTTCGAGTCGAGGAAGAAGCCTCGAACCTCTAAATAGTCAATCAGAAAGTCGAGATGCTCGGCACAGGCGAGCCAGGTTTTGGTTCTGCCATCCTGGTGAATCTTTGGATTGCGCCAGATCAATTGATGCGTCGCGTGCGACAGGCAACCTGCTCGGGAGCACTTTTGGTAGGAGGGCGAAGCAGAAAGCATTACTTAGATTCTGAGGCGTTTTTCTGGCTGAAGGCCTCAGCAGGAATTGTGATCGTCGGTGCAACAACCTGAGGCAATGAGGACTTCGCCTGACCGCCACCTTGTGCATTTGCCAAGACGACCGCGAAGTATGGCAGCAAGATTGCTCCAGCAAAGAAGACCCACATCCACCACCCCTGAACCACCATGGCCAGGATCAGGCAAGCAACACGAATTGACATCGCCAGGGTGTAGCGAAGCATGCGCTGCTTGCGCTCTTGCTCGGGTGAGATCCCGATCGATGTGACGCTCTGCGGTTTGTTAATCTCTACCTCCGGCTAAGAAAATTGTGTCTAGCCAACCCATTCAAGAATAAGTCAAAGGCTAGACTTCACTTGTCCCAAGCGCCTGCGCACGAGTTGTATTCCCTGGAAAGCGAGCATCGAAATGACCGAAGCAAGAACCGTTCTAGTGACCGGCGGAAACCGCGGTATTGGCCGTTCAATCGCCGAGGAATTTGTGCGTCTCGGTCACCGCGTTGCAGTAACGGTGAGAAGCGGCGAGGGACCTTCCGGAACCCTGAGCGTGGTTGCCGATGTAACCGACCCAACCTCGCTAGACAAGGCATTCGCCGAAGTCGAAGAGAAGCTTGGTGCAATCGAGATTTTGGTTGCAAATGCGGGCATTACGCGCGACACCTTGCTGATGCGCATGACTGACGAAGAGTTTGAAGAGGTAGTCAACACCAACCTGAACGGTGTCTTCCGCGTGCTACGCAGGGCAACCAAGGGAATGATTAAGGCTCGCTTTGGCCGAGTAATTTTGATCGGAAGTGTCGTTGGACTACTGGGCTCTGCCGGCCAGGTGAACTATTCGGCGACCAAGTCAGCTTTGGTTGGTATGGCTCGTTCGGTTACCCGGGAACTGGGTGCCCGCGGAATCACCGCAAACGTAGTTGCGCCAGGATTCATCGACACTGACATGACGGCAGCATTGCCAGAGGCTCAGCAAGACGAATACAAGAAGAAGATTCCTGCCGGTCGCTTTGCTCAGCCTGAAGAGGTTGCCAAGGTTGTCGCCTGGTTGGCTAGCGAAGAGGCGGCTTACATTTCGGGTGCCGTTATTCCGGTAGACGGCGGTCTAGGAATGGGCCACTAAAGCCCAAGCACTGCAATCAGAGCCGACAAATCGTGCTCTTCGATCACTAGATCGGCTTTTTCTCGCACAATCGGCTTGGCGTTGAAGGCAACGCCCAGATTTGCCAGCGCAAGCATTTCAAGATCATTCGCTCCGTCGCCGACGGCAACGGTATTTTCTAGGGCTATGCCCGACTCTGCTGACCATTCGCGCAATGCATCGGCCTTGGCAGTTCGATCAATAATCTTGCCAATTACCTTGCCGGTTAGTTTCCCGTCGATAACTTCGAGTTCGTTGGCACGGGCAAAATCGAGATTTAGCTGGGAGGCCAGGGGAGCGAGCACCTGGTTGAAACCGCCCGAAACGGCTCCGACTTTGCCTCCGCCTGCGTGAACGGCATCAATTAGAGCCTGAGCACCGCGAGTAACGGTCACGCGGTCGAAGACATCCTTGAAAACAGATTCGGGCAACCCGGCAAGGGCCTTGACTCGCTCAATCAGGCTTTCGGCAAAATCGAGTTCGCCGGCCATGGCGCGTTCGGTAACGGCGGCAACTTCGGCGCGCTTGCCTGCAACGTCTGCGAGTAGCTCAATAACTTCATCTTCGATGAGGGTTGAATCAACATCAAAGATCACAAAAAACTTGGTCACGGAGTAACTAAGACACCCTTTCCGACTACGGTGATACCCGAGTCGGTGACGTGGAAACCACGGTCAAGGTCGCGCTGCTTATCGACACCGATCGAGGCGCCATCGGCAACGATAACGCTCTTATCGAGGATAGCCTTTCGAATGGTGCAATCACGGCCAACTTGCACGCCGTCTAGCAAAATCGAGTCGGTAATGAGTGCGCGTGAATGAACTCGTACATGTGGCGATAGAACGCTTCGCTCAACGATTCCGCCAGAAACAACGGTACCAAGCGAAACGATAGAGTCTGTGGTTCGACCCTGGTTGCCTTCGCCATCGTGCACAAACTTTGCCGGTGGAAGGTTTACTTGCTGGGTGTGAACCGGCCACTCCGAGTTGTAAAGGTTGAAGACCGGCATGACCGAAATCAAGTCCATGTGGGCATCGTAATAAGAATCCATGGTTCCGACATCGCGCCAGTATGAGTGGTCGCGCTCGGTTGAACCAGGAATCTCGTTGTAGGTGAAGTCATAGACACCGGCGTCATCGCGACCAACCATGTATGGAACGATGTCGCCACCCATGTCGTGGTTTGAGTTTTCGAGGGTGCCATCGTGCTCGATTGCATCAATGAGCGCCTGGGCGCTAAACACGTAGTTACCCATCGAAGCTAGAACCTCACCAGGTGAATCTGGCAGCCCCTTTGGGTCGCTCGGCTTTTCGAGGAACGCCGAAATTTTAGTTGGGTCGGAATCATCGATCTCGATGACACCGAACTGGTTGGCGAGCGAAAGTGGCTGTCGAATGGCGGCAACGGTAACGCCTCGCCCTGATTCGATGTGCGCCTGAATCATCTGGTCGAAGTCCATGCGATAAACGTGGTCTGCACCAACGACGACAACGATGTCTGGTCGCTCGTCGCTAAGAAGGTTCATGCTCTGCAAAATCGCGTCGGCCGAACCCGAGAACCAACGCTTGCCAAGACGCTGCTGTGCTGGCACCGAGGCAACGTATGAGCCCAAGAGTGGCGACATGCGCCAGGTCTGCGAGATGTGTCGGTCGAGTGAGTGCGATTTGTACTGAGTTAAAACAACGATTCGACGCAAACCCGAGTTGATCAGATTAGACAGCGCGAAGTCGATGAGTCGATAGCTGCCACCGAAAGGAACCGCCGGCTTTGCACGATCGGCCGTCAGCGGCATTAGACGCTTGCCCTCGCCACCGGCGAGAACCATTCCAAAAATACGTGGAGCACTCATATCCAGAATGTTATTGGTCTTTTATTTCCGACCAGTAACATGGCGACATGAGAATTGACCTGATCACCAAGGAATATCCACCTCACATTTACGGTGGCGCGGGCGTACATGTCGCTGAATTAGTGAAAGTACTGCGCAATCAGATCGAGGTCAAGGTTCGCTGCTTCGGCGAAGACCGTAATGAAACCGATACATTCGCATATCGTCACAATCCTGAGTTTGAATCGGTGAATGGTGCTCTGCAAACAATGTCGGTGGATTTGAACATGGTTAACGACATCGCCGGCGCCGATTTAGTTCACAGCCACACCTGGTATGCCAACTTCGCGGGTCAGGTTGCTGGCACGCTTCACGGAATTCCTCACTTGATCACCGCCCACAGCCTCGAGCCACTGCGCCCTTGGAAGGAACAGCAGCTCGGCGGGGGATACCGATTGTCATCCTGGGTCGAGCGAACCGCGTACGAGGGCGCCACGGGCATCATCGCGGTCTCTGACGGCATGCGCAAAGACATCTTGCGCGCTTATCCGCAGCTGGACCCGAAAAAGGTCAGCGTGGTTCACAACGGAATTGACCTCGATGCTTTCCAGGCAGCAGACAACCCAGACTTAGTTCGCGCCAACGGCGTAAACCCAGATCAGCGAAGCGTGGTCTTTGTTGGTCGCATCACCATGCAAAAGGGACTTCCATACCTTTTGAAAGCCGCCAAAGAGCTGCCAAGTGACGTTCAGCTGGTGTTGTGCGCAGGTGCGCCCGACACCCCGCAGATTCTTCAAGAGGTCACCGACTTGGTCGAAGAATTGCGCAAGGTTCGCGACAACGTGATTTGGGTTGAAAAACACCTAAGCCGCGCAGAGTTGATTGCCATGCTTTCGGCTGCCACCGTGTTTGCCTGCCCTTCAATCTACGAACCACTTGGCATCGTCAACCTCGAGGCAATGGCCTGTGGCACACCGGTTGTGGCCACCGCAACCGGCGGCATTCCCGAGGTCGTGGCTGACGGTGAAACCGGCCTATTGGTACCGATTGAGCAATTGCTTGATGGCAGCGGAAAACCTCTCGATGAGGCAAAGTTCGTAGCCGACTTTGCAGCAGCGCTAAACCGCATGCTTGAGCACCCGCAACTAGCCGAATTTGGTGCAGCGGGCCGCAAGCGAGTCGAGAATTTGTTCAGCTGGGACAGCATCGCCGAACAAACTATTCGTGTTTATCAAAGGGCAATCAACACAATCGCATAGGCTCGAATCATGTCCCGCGTTATTGATCTAAACAATGTCACTGTCGTTCGCGACCAGCGACCAATCCTGAACAACATTGACTGGCAGGTCGAAGACGACCAACGCTGGGTCATTGTTGGCCCAAATGGAGCCGGCAAGACTACTTTGTTGCGCGTTGCAGCCGCTCAGATTCACCCGACTCACGGTCAAGCGACGGTTTTGGGGGAGCGCCTCGGCGAGATTAACGTGTTTGAGCTTCGAACCCGCATCGGCTTTGCATCGAGCGCACAAGCTGCTCACATTCCAAACTCTGAGACCGTACTTAATTCGGTAATGACCGCCAGCTATGCCGTAACCGGCCGTTGGAACGAGTCGTACGACGACATCGATGAGCGCCGCGCGCGTCGAGTTTTGAACGAGTGGCATCTCGAGAACTTTGCTGATCGAGCCTTTGGCACCCTGAGCGATGGTGAACGCAAGCGCACCCAAATCGCACGTGCGGTCATGCCAGACCCAGAATTGTTGCTTCTAGACGAGCCGGTGGCCAGCCTCGACTTGGCGGCTCGCGAACAAACCATCAACATCATCGGCCATTACGCCTCAGCGCCGATGGCACCGGCAATGGTCATGGTCACCCACCACCTCGAAGAAATCCCGGCAGGATTCACTCACGCATTGTTGATTCGAGGTGGTGAGATCTTTGCTGCCGGCGAGATTCACAGCACGCTCACCTCAGACAAAATCAGCGAGGCATTCGGCTTTGGTCTTCACGTCGAATACGTTGAGGGCAGATTCCGAGCTCGCGCCAAATAAGTTCCAAAAGCGCTGGCGAGGGCAAAACCAATCTGGTATGCTTTTCCTTTAGTGCCTAGTGCACTCAACCCCACAGTTTTCAATCTACAAACGGAGTTTTCCTATGAAGGCAGACATTCACCCAAAGTACGAGCCAGTTGTTTTCCGCGACTTGGCCTCGGGTGTAGCGTTCCTTACTCGCTCAACCGCGACCTCAAACAAGACCATTGAGTGGGAAGACGGCAACAGCTACCCAGTGTTCGACGTTGAAATCTCGTCAGAGTCACACCCGTTCTACACTGGCAAGCAGCGCATCATGGACACCGCTGGTCGTGTCGAGCGCTTCAACGCACGTTACAAGAACTTCGGCGCATAAGTCGCAGAGAATTCAAAAAAGCCCCGCTTCGGCGGGGCTTTTTTTACGACCGGTTTAGTTTGAAAGCTTCAGAGGCCAACCGCGCGTAATCGTGAAATCAGGGTTTTGCCTGCGCATGAAGTCTTCGAAGCTGGCATCGTTGGCATCACTCCACTTGATTTGCAGTTCGTGAAGTTCGGCAGCGGTTGCCGGAAGTTCATCGGCCCAGCGTTTAGCTATTGCCTGGGCAACCCGACCGGCTGCAATCGCATCGGCGGTTGCATTGTGGGCATCGTCGAGTCGAACCTGGTAAAACTCGGCAGCATTCTCGAGACGGCGCTTGCCCTTGCGGTAGCGGTCTTTAAATTTGTCGATTACCAGCGGGTCAATGATCGGGCCGGGGTTGCTCAGCGGCTCGAGCCCATGGCGAACCGCTTCAAAATGCAAAATTGTGAAGTCGTATGGGGCGTTGTAGGCCACCACGGGCATACCGCGATCAAAAAAACCGCGTAGGGTAACCAGAAGCTCTTCGACGACCTCGGCGGCCGGCCTGCCGTCACGACGGGCTATTTCGGTGGTCACGCCGTGCACATCGCTTGCCTGGGTCGGAATTTCAATTACCGGGTCGGCTAGCCACTCAACGTTGTTGCCAACTACCTCGCCTGATTCATCTAGCTCTACTGCACAAGCAGTAACAATGCGGGCATCGGTTAGGTCAAGGCCGGTGGTTTCGAGATCGAAAACGCCAATGCTCTTTGCCCAATCGGGCAAGGCTGGCGAAAAGTCGAAGGCTAGTTGATCGTCATTCACGGGTTCAGACTAATCCCGACTAGCGACAAAGCCCCGCACCACGGGCCACTTCAAGTGCCGCCTTGGCTAGGTTCAAAGAGAAAATGTGCAAACCGGGGGCACCCGCGGCAACCAGGTCGGCAGCCAATTTAATCGAATAGTCCATGCCGATGATTCGCGCCTGGGCTTCATCTGCGGTTTCGAACTTCTTCAACAGCTCGGTCGGCAGTTTCGCGCCGCTCATCTCGGCCATGCGAACAATGCGGTCGGCGTTCGAAATCGGCATCAAACCGGGGATGATCGGCATCGTTGCGCCGGCCTGCTTCGACGTTTCAACCAAGTCGGTGTATGCCTCGACCGTGAAGAACAGCTGCGTCATTGCGTAGCTTGCGCCGGCAGATTGCTTGAGGCTCAACACCTTTGCGTCGTGCGCCAAGTCGGGGGACTCGGGGTGCTTCTCTGGGAAAGCTGCGACTCCCACTTCGAGGTTGGTATCGCGAGCAACTAGCTCAACTAGCTCAAGCGCGGTTTTCAATTCGCCTTCGGCGAGCGCATTGGGGTTGTCGCGTGGTGAATCACCGCGCAGAGCAAGAATTGAGCTCACTCCGGCAGCTTCAAAGCGGTCGATCACTTCACGCGTTGAAGCACGGGTGGCGCCGACACAGGTCAGGTGACCGATGGTGAGAACCTGCTTGGCCATGCGGTCAACGACAGCTAGCGAAGTTTCGCGGTTCGAACCGCCGGCGCCATAGGTAACCGAAACGAAATCCGGGTTTACCTCAAGAAGCTTGTCGAACGAACGCCAAAGTATCGCGGCACCGTCTTCATCCTTGGGTGGGAAGAATTCAAACGAAAGAGTTGGCTCTGAGTTTGCGGCCCTTGCGGCCAAAACGTCGGTGACCCGCTTTGCGCCAACCGAGGGGCGCAGTTCATCGCGTAGCAAAGGGAAATCAGGCATCACATAAGTATATTCGGCAAACCCCTCTGGTTTAGACTTGTAACGTATGTTTACCCCTAAATCTCAAGCCCTCATCGAGGCCGTTCGTTCACGTGTCGTTGTCGCCGATGGCGCGATGGGCACGATGATTCAGGAAGCCAATCCCACTCTCGATGAGTTCGAGGGCTATGAGGGCTGTAACGAGATTCTGAACGTCACCCGCCCCGACATCATCGCTGGCATTCATGCGCAGTACCTAAAGGCCGGCGCAGAGGCGATTGAGACCAACACCTTTGGCGCAAACTTCGCCAACCTTGCCGAGTACGGCATCGAGAACCGCATCGAGGAGCTGGCTTTTGCCGGCGCTAAATTGGCACGCGAGATTGCCGACGACTTCAGCACCGAAGAAAAACCACGTTGGGTTTTGGGCTCGGTTGGCCCAGGCACCAAGCTGCCTAGCCTTGGACACGAGAAATTCTCTGTACTACGCGACGCCTACCAACTCGAGGCGCTCGGCCTAATCCGCGGTGGCGTCGATGCCATCCTGATCGAAACCGCCCAAGACCTGCTACAGGCCAAGAGCGCAGTCATTGGTTCAAAGAGGGCCATGAAGGCCCTAGACATATACGTGCCGATCTTGGTTTCGGTAACCGTTGAGACCACCGGCACCATGTTGCTCGGTTCTGAAATCGGTGCCGCCCTTACTGCTCTCAGCGCCTTGGGCATCGACGCAATCGGCATGAACTGCGCCACCGGCCCAACCGAGATGAGCGAGCACCTTCGCTACCTGTCCAAGTTCTCTGAACTACCGCTCGTAGTCATGCCCAACGCTGGTCTACCGATTTTGGGTCCTCACGGCGCTCACTACCCGCTAACCGGCAGCGAGTTGGCAACAGCTCAGCTTCAGTTCGTCAAAGAGTATGGCGCCGGTCTAGTCGGAGGTTGCTGCGGCACCACACCGGCTCACATCGCAGAGATTGCCAAGGCGGTTGCCGGTCAGTCTCCAGCGCGCCCGGCCTACATCGACGAGCCTGGACTAGCGAGCCTTTACCAGCACCAGCCGTTCGACCAGACCATGACCTACCTTTCAATCGGTGAGCGCACCAATGCCAACGGCTCAAAGGCATTCCGCGAGGCCATGCTTGCTGAAAACTGGGAAGAGTGCATCGAGATTGCCAGGTCTCAGACCCGTGAGGGAGCCCACCTTCTCGATGTCTGCGTCGACTATGTCGGCCGCAACGGTGTCAATGATGCCCGCGAGCTGGTAAGTCGCCTAGCCACAGCAACAACGCTTCCTTTGGTCTTGGACTCAACCGAGCCAGCCGTGCTCGAGGCAGGCCTCGAGTGCATGGGCGGTCGCGCCATGATCAACTCGGTCAACTACGAGGATGGCGACGGCCCCACCTCGCGCTTCGCCCGAATCATGCCCCTGGTTGTCGAACACGGTGCAGCCGTAGTTGCTCTAACCATCGACGAAGAGGGTCAGGCAAGAACCGCAGACACAAAATTTGCGATTGCAAAGCGTTTGATCGAAGACCTCACCGCCAACTGGGGAATGCGCCTGGTTGACATCACGGTCGACACTCTGACCTTCCCGATTGCTACCGGTCAAGACGAAACCCGTCGCGATGGAATCGAAACCATCGAGGCGATTCGCCGACTCAACGAGGCTTTCCCCGGCGTTCAAACCACCCTGGGAATTTCAAACATCTCGTTTGGCCTCAGCCCGGCAGCTCGACATGTCTTGAACTCGGTGTTCTTGCACGAATGTGTGCAGGCCGGTTTGACCAGCGCAATCGTGCATGCCGCCCGAATCATGCCGCTCAATCAGATTCCAGCCGAGCAGCTCGATGCTGCCATGGGTCTGATTTACGACAAGCGCGAATACGATGCCGAGGGCAACGTTAGCTACGACCCGCTTACTCACTTCTTGGATGTCTTCAGCGGAGTTGACTCTAAGGCTGCGCGCCAGTCACGCTCCGACGAGCTGGCAGCGATGCCACTCAAGGAGCGCCTCGAGCGCCGCATCATCGATGGCGAGAAGAAGGGCCTTGAACCCGACCTTGATGAGGCCTTGGCCAGCGGCATGACCGCGCTGGGCATCATCAATGACCACCTGCTAGCCGGCATGCAGGTCGTTGGCGAACTTTTTGGCAAGGGCGAAATGCAGTTGCCGTTCGTGCTTCAGTCGGCCGAGGTCATGAAGACCGCGGTGGCGCACCTTGAACCGTTCATCGAAAAAACCGATGACGCCGGCAAGGGCCGCATTTTGCTGGCTACAGTTCGCGGCGACGTGCACGACATCGGCAAGAACCTGGTCGACATCATTCTTAGCAACAACGGTTTCGAAACCGTGAACATCGGCATCAAGCAGCCAATCAACGAGATTTTGAACGCGGCCGAAGAGCACAACGTTGACGTGATTGGCCTCAGCGGCCTGTTGGTCAAGTCAACCCAGATCATGCGTGAAAACCTTGAAGAGATGAACCAACGTGGCTTGGCGGCCCGCTGGCCGGTCATTCTCGGCGGCGCAGCACTAACCAGAAGCTTTGTCGAGCAAGACCTCGCCGAAATCTATGAGGGCGAGGTTCGCTACGCGCGTGATGCTTTCGAAGGTCTGCGCCTCATGGATGCACTCGTCAAAATCAAACGCGGCGATACCTCGGTCGAACTACCGGCACTAAAAAAGCGCGTCGTGAAGCCGGTGAGCAAATTGGTGCACACGGTTCCAGACATGATGCCTGACCGCTCAGATGTGGCCAGCGACAACGAGATTCCAACGCCACCTTTCTGGGGCACCCGCATCATCAAGGGCATTCCGCTGCGCGACTATTCAACATTCTTGGATGAACGAGCAACGTTTATGGGCCAGTGGGGCTTGAAGCCTTCGCGCGCCGAAGACGGCGCAAGCTATGAAGAGCTAGTTGAAACCGAAGGACGCCCAAGGCTTCGTGCCTGGCTCGAGCGCATTCAGACCGAGAGCCTTCTAGAGGCCGCGGTTGTCTACGGTTACTTCCCAGCTGTTTCTGACGGTGATGACCTTGTGATCCTGCACCACGGGCCAGAGGGCGCAACCGACGGTGGCTCTGGGGGAGTCCCCGGCACCGAACGCATGCGATTTGCCTTCCCTCGTCAAGCGCGTGATCGACACCTTTGCCTAAGCGACTTCGTTGCCTCTAAGGAAAGCGGCAAGATCGACGTGGTTCCGTTCCAATTGGTAACCATGGGAAATCGAGTTTCAGAGGCGGCCAACGAACTCTACGCGGCCAATGACTATCGCAACTACCTAGAACTTCACGGCCTGTCGGTTCAGCTAACCGAGGCCTTGGCCGAGTTCTGGCACGCTCGTGTTCGCGAGGAACTCGGTTTCGCCGGGCAAGACCCGAAAGAGATTGAGGGCATGTTCAAGCTCGATTATCGCGGGGCTCGCTACTCGTTTGGCTACCCGGCTTGCCCAGAACTCGAGGATCGAATCAAGCTTGTCGAGCTCTTGAAGCCAGAGGCCATCGGTGTGACCCTGTCAGAAGAGTTGCAGTTGCACCCGGAGCAATCCACCGATGCGATGGTCTTGCACCACCCAGAAGCCAAGTACTTCTCGGTCTAGTCAACGACAAAGTTAGACTCAAGCCATGTCAAAGTCGCCAATCGACCTAATGAGGGTCGGTCGAGAGCGCTCTATCGCCGGCCAGGTGCAGACTGGTGACACCGTTACCCGTTACTGGAAGTATCCAGCGAGCCAAGCGGGGGCAAAGGCTCTGGTTTTCATCCATGGCTATCGAGGAAACCACCATGGTCTAGAGGCAATCGCCGGCGCGCTGCCAGAGTTTGATATTTACATTCCCGACCTTCCCGGTTTTGGCAAAAGCACCCCATTTGCTGGGCAACACAGCATCGATGAGTATCAGGGCTGGGTCGGCAAATTCATTGCGGCGTTGAAACTCGAGAATAAGCCGACGCTTCTTGGCCATAGTTTTGGCACTATCGTTTGCGCGGCTCACGCGGCCTGCTCAGATGACTTCAGCGAGCTGATTCTGGTTAACCCAGTATCGGCACCTGCCCTGAGTGGTCCAAAAGCGGCCATGACCCGAGTTGCCAAGGCCTTCTTTAGCCTGGCGGCAACTCTGCCGGCAAAAACCGGAGAGTCGATTCTGAAAAGTTGGCCGATGGTTCGGGGAATGAGCATTGTGATGACCAAGTCTCGCAATCGCACACTGCGAGCCTGGGTGCACGCACAGCACGACGAAAACTTCAACGACTTCGCCAGCCGCAAGGTAGCCATCGAGGGCTACACCGCCTCAATTTCACACAACGTCGGTGACTATTCTCGAGACTTCAAGAAACCAACCCTGCTGATTGCGGGTGAGCTAGACGACATCACCACACCGGCACAACAGCGAACCATGATGCAGACCATCCCGGTCGAGACCGTGCTAAAAATGCACGCAGGAGTTGGGCACCTGACCCACTATGAAATCCCTGCAATGGTCGCTGCGGACATCCGTGATTTTTTGGGTGGGCGCCCATGACCAATCTTTCGAAAGAACGAATCTTCTTTGATGCCCGGTTCATTCGATACGACCATCACGATGGCATCAGCCGCTTTTCGGCCGGACTTTTCGCGTCGCTTCACCGACGCACCAAGGTGACTGCAATCATTTGTGACACTAGGCAACTGCTCAAATTGCCACGCGGCTGTGACTATATTTTGGCCAACGACCCGACCTCGCTGAAAGAGCTCTTTGTCGCACTGCGACTCAATAAAGCTGGCGCGAAGGTGGTCTTTTCTCCCATGCAAACGATGGGCTCGTGGTTTCGTCGCTACAAGTTGATTCTTACCCTGCACGACCTGATTTACTACCGTCACCCGGCGCCGCCACCTGGCTTCAACCTGGCCATCCGTCTCATCTGGCGCCTGTACCACCTGGTCTACTGGCCGCAGCGCGTGTTGCTAAATCGAGCGGATGCGGTTGCCACGGTGTCAAAGACCACCAAAAGATTGATGCTCCAACACCGTCTAACCAAGCGCCCCATCGACGTGATTTACAACGCGGCGGGCACCTTCGTGAGCGACTATGAGCACCGAAACCCAAAGTCGAGGCCACGCGACAAGCAGAATCTTGTCTACATGGGCAGTTTCATGGACTACAAAAACGTTGAGGTTCTAATCGCTGGCATGCGCCTACTGCCTGGCTATAACCTTCAGCTACTCAGCCGCATCACCCCTGAACGACAGGCCGAATTAGCAGCGCAAGTTTCTGCCGAGGGCGGCACAGTCGAGTTTTTCAACGGGGTGAGCGAAGCTGAATATCACGAACGCCTAGATCAAGCCGTTGCGCTGGTTACGGGTTCACGTGATGAGGGGTTTGGGATTCCGCTGGTCGAGTCGATGAATCGCGGAGTGCCGGTGGTGGTCTCAAATATCGAAATTTTCAAGGAGATTGGCGGCGATGCCGCAATCTTCTTTGAGGCAGACGACGCGCAAGACTTTGCTAACGCGGTAAAGAAATTGGAATCCAACCCAGAGTGGATTGCCGCTTCGAAGAAATCGATTCGCCAGGCAGAAAAATTCAACTGGGATCGTTCAGCCGGTGACCTAATCGAAATGGTCGGGCGACTCTAGTTATCTGGGTGAAGGGTTCTTGGCTCGTAGCTCAAAACTTTCCAGCCATCGGCGGAATGCTCGAAAACACTCAGGCAGGCGTTACCAAGACGTTCGCCCTCACGAGGAAATTCGCCCTTGCTCACCAATTTCAAAAGCTTACGAATGAGCGCTCCGTGCGAAACCGTGAGCACTCGTTGACCGGCGTAATCGGTGGCCAATCGGTCAAGCAATTGCCACGCACGAGCACTGAGCTGTTCCAGTGTTTCGCATCCCGGAACAAGATTCTGGTCGGGAAATGCCTGCTTCCACTCCTCGTGACGCATCCCTTCGGCTTCACCAAATGACCGTTCGAGCAGAAGAGGCTCGATTGCCACGGGGCCGAGGGCATTAGTTTCGGCAACGATCTCGGCAGTCACCAACGCGCGAGACAGGGGAGAGCTCACAATTGCATCCCAAGAGCCGCGACCGAGCATCGATGCGGCGACTCGCGCCTGACTGAGGCCCGTTTCATTCAGGGGAATGTCGGTGACTCCCTGAAGTCGAAAATCGATGTTCCAGTCGGTTTGACCGTGGCGCAGTAAGCCCACAATGGTGTTAGTCAATTAGAAGCCTTTCTAAAGCCAGCGATGTAGAAACTTCGATCTTGGCGATCGCCAGTTCGTCGGCCTTGGTGGGACCTAAATTCACAATCACTATTGGTTTTCCTGCACGCGCGGCCCGACGAGCAAACCTGAGGCCAGAGTTGACCGTAAGCGACGTGCCGGCAACGAGAAGCGCATCGGCCTTGTCCAAAAGGTTCAAGGCAAGTTCGGCTCGCTCCGATGGAACGCTCTCGCCGAAGAAGACAACATCCGGCTTCAAAATGCCGCCACATTTGGCGCATGCCGGCACCTTGAAATCCGCAGCGACTTCAACTTCGGCATCGCCATCTGGAGTAAATTCAATGTTTTGATCCTTGGTTACCTGCGGATTCAATTCTCGAAGTCGCGAATCGAGTTCAAGTCGAGTCGTTATGTCGCCGCAGCCCATGCAGCGAACCCGATCGAGGCGGCCGTGCAAGTCGATTACAGACTTAGAACCGGCCTGCTGATGAAGACCATCAACGTTTTGAGTGACCAGTTGACTGATTCGGCCGAGGCTCTCTGCGTGAGCCAGGGCAAAGTGCCCGGCGTTGGGGTTTGCCTGCTCGATTCGACTCCAACCCACATAGCTTCGAGCCCAATACCTAGTGCGCGCTTGCTCCGAGCCCATAAAAACATCGAAAGTCATCGGATGCCTGGCTACTCGCCCCTCACCGCGATAGTCGGGGATTCCTGAATCGGTGCTGATGCCGGCACCGGTCAAGGCGAAAATGCTCTTGTTTGCCAGATGAGTTCGCGCAAAATCCAGGCCATAGCTGGCGGCGGCACTCAATTCAGCAGACATCGGTCCAAGTCTACTTTTTGATTCACAGGGGCACAGTCGTGGCATGATGAACAGGTCTGCGAAGGAGGTGTCTTTGATCAAATACTTGGGGTCAAAGCGCACCCTCATACCGGTTTTGACGCAGTTGATTGCCTCTTCGGGCGCACAAACCGCAATCGACCTGTTTACGGGCACCACGCGAGTCGCCAGGGCCATGAAGGCGCTGGGCATCGAAACGACCGCTAGCGACGTTGCCTCGTATTCAGAGGTGTTTGCGAAAACTTGGATCGAATTAGATTCGAGCGCAGTGAATCTGAAGCAACTCGAAAAGGCCATCGATGAACTGAATCACCTGCCCGGTCAGCATGGCTACTTCACCGAGAATTTCTGCTTGCAGGCACGCTATTTTCAGCCCGAGAACGGCGAACGAGTCGATGCCATGCGAGAGCGGATCGAGACCGACTACAAGGGAACCTGGCTTTATAACCCGCTGCTAACTTCGCTGATTCTGGCTGCCGATCGGGTCGACAGCACCACCGGCGTCCAGATGGCTTTTCTCAAGTCTTGGTCACGCAGATCCAGAAACACCCTAGAACTGAGGGACCCCGACCTTTTGCCCGGTATCGGCCATGCAATCAGGGGAGACGCCACCGAGCTGGCCTCTAGCCTGCCGGTTTCGGATCTGGTTTATCTCGACCCGCCTTATAACCAGCATCGTTATTTCGGCAACTATCACGTGTGGGAGTCCCTGGCGAGATGGGACAAACCCGAAACCTACGGCATCGCCAATAAGCGCGTAGACACTCGATTTGCCGAGAACAAGTCGGCGTTCAACACTCGTAAGACAATGCCCGACGCCCTAGCCAAGATTGTGAATGAGCTTCGATGCGAAACGATCATGCTCAGCTACAACAACGAATCTTGGCTGTCGCGCGAAGAGTTGCTCGAGATTGCTTCAGCCAAGGGGCACGTTGAGATTCTTGACTTCGATTTCAAGCGGTACGTCGGGTCGCAGATTGGTGTCTACAACAAAGCTGGCGAGAAGGTTGGCTTGCCAGCGCATAAAAACAACATTGAACACATTGTGATTGCCGGCGATCGACAAACCGTCAGACGCATGGTTAGCCAACTAGACGGCTGATTACGAGATGACAACGGTTCATTAGTTTCGAAGGTCTGGTGGGGCGCCTTTGCCTAGAATTTTAACACCGAGCGAGGAGTCACGATGGCAGCAAAAACCACTCTCACCGCCTTGAAAAAGGCGCGCACTGCTCTCGCGAAACGCCTCGATTCAAGTATTCGTGGCGACCTCGAACTCCTCGACCGATTCGATCGATGGGGTGAGGAGCTAATCTCGGCTCTGGGCGAGGTTTATGACCTCGACAAAACGATTCCTGCACTGATCGATGTGCTTGCGAGCCGCCACCTGCAGCGCGACGAACCGCTTAGGCAACGAGACCGTCAACGAATCCTTGAGCCGGATTGGTTTCAAAAGCCAGACACAATTGGCTACGTTGCCTACACCGACCTGTTCGCTAAGAATTTGAGCGGTTTGGCTGACCGAATCGACTATCTGAAAAAATTGAAGGTTTCTTATCTTCACCTGATGCCGATTCTCGAGCCGCGACCAGGGGCAAACGATGGCGGTTATGCGGTCATGAATTACGGCGCACTTCGCAAAGATCTTGGCACCATGGAACAACTGCGTGAAGTTGCCGACCGGCTTCACGAAAGCGGGATTTCGCTGACCCTCGACCTGGTTCTCAACCACGTTGCGATGGAACATGAGTGGGCGCTGAAGGCCAAATCCGGCGAAGCCAAATACCGCGACTACTTCTACGTTTACCCGGACCGAACCGTTCCCGACGAATTCGAAAAAACACTTCCCGAGGTTTTTCCGGACTTTGCCCCCGGCAATTTCACCTTCGACAAGGAACTAAACGGATGGGTTTGGACAACTTTCAACGACTACCAGTGGGACGTCAATTGGTCTAATCCCGAGGTATTTTGTGAATACGCCGACGTAATCGGCAACTTGGCAAACCACGGCGTGGACTGCCTGCGACTAGACGCAATCGCATTCATCTGGAAGCGTCTTGGAACCCAGAGCCAAGGTGAGCCTGAGGTGCACGCTATCACTCAAGCGATTCGAGCCTTTTCCCGAATTCTTGCCCCTTCACTGATATTCAAGGCCGAGGCCATTGTTGGACCAGCTCAGGTTGGCGCCTATCTGGGCGAGGGTGAGCGTGCCGGCAAACTTTCGGATCTGGCTTACCACAACAGCCTGATGGTGCAGATTTGGTCTTCAATTGCGGCCAAAGATGCCCGGCTTCTTGAGCTTGCTCTTTCAAGGTTCAAGGCCATTCCGACCAACACTGCTTGGGGCGTATACCTCCGATGCCACGACGACATCGGCTGGGCAATCGATGACACCGATGCCTACCACCTCGGTTTCAATGGCCACGAGCACAGGCTCTTCCTCGCCGATTACTACACCGGTAAGTTCTATGGGTCTGAGGCCAGGGGAGCGGATTTCCAGATTGACCCCGTCAGTAAAGAGCGTCGTACCTGTGGTTCGGCGGCAAGCCTGAGCGGCATCGAAGCGACCGAAGCCAGGAAAGATAAGCAGGCACTGCAGCAGGCGATTAATCGTTACCTCTGCGCCTATGCGATGGTCTTTGGCTTTGGCGGAATCCCGTTGCTGTACATGGGTGACGAGATCGGTCTTTTGAATGACTCGTCATATAAAAAAGACAAAAACAAAAAGGATGACAGCCGCTGGATTCACCGGCAGCAAATGAATTGGGCCAGCGCCGACGCGGCTGCCAGCGGAAAACAACCAACCTCCGCGGCTACGAGGATCAGGAAGGGTATCGACAACCTGATTTCGGCGCGAACTCGAATCAGTTCGCTGCACGCAGGCGTTGCCACCAAGGCGGTAGCGGGTCGCGGCCAAGGAGTAGTCATCTTCGAGAGGCTGCACCCCGCGGGGAACCTAACCCAGATCTATAACCTCGGCGATGGCAACCGCTGGATCGGCAGAGACGAATTACCAAATCTGGGAAACACGGTAACCGATCACTTGACCGGCAGGGTTTTCGATTTGAACGAGGGCTTTCAAGTGGCCCAGTACGAATCGCTCTGGTTGACCTGACAATGAAAAAACCCTGGCCGTGGAGGGCCAGGGTTTTAGTGTCCGAAAGGGGACTTGAACCCCTACCCTCATAAGAGGACTAGCACCTCAAGCTAGCGCGTCTGCCATTCCGCCACCCGGACGAGTGTGCGTTTTCAAAGCTTTTCACTTCGGCAACGAGCCTCAACATTACCAGATAACTCGTTGGTCGCCTAAACCGCGTTTGTCTTCCAAGTTGCCAATTTTCGGGGTAGTTTAGGGCTATGGCTATCGACCCTCGCATCGCACTTCAGCAGTTCATCGCTTCCTTGGAGCGTCACTTTGAGGCGGCGTCTACTCGCCGCGGAGATGACTTCACTGCCGTCGAGCAGGCCTACGACCACTTGAAAGAAGCCTTCCTCGATTACGAAGAAGCGCTCGGCGAAAAATACGAAGAGTATCTTCCGATTGAGCTGGCCGAAGACAACTAGTGAATGTCTTTGATGCGGTAGTCCTTGGTCTCATCCAGGGGCTCACCGAATTCCTGCCAATCTCGTCAAGCGCGCACGTTCAAATTGCTGAGCAGCTCTTGGGCCTCAGTGACATGTCAAAGCCAGAACTGACTGCTTTCATTGCCACAATTCAACTCGGCACCGAACTAGCGGTGTTGATCTACTTCTTCAAAGACATTTCTAGAATCCTCACAGCCTGGTTCGCCGATTTGGCGAAGCTGCCAAAACGCGTGCTGGTGAGGAAAATTGGCGCAAAGGCGCCAATCCACCAAGACGCCAAGCTTGGCTGGCTGATCATCGTGGGCAGCCTGCCGGTGGTTGTGATCGGATTAGCCTTCAAAGACCTAATCGAAAACGATCTGCGCAATCTTTGGGTCATCGCCGTGATGCTGATCGTTTTTGGTGTCATCCTTGGCTTGGCCGACCGATATGGAAAGCGAAACAAGTCGATCGAGTCACTCTCAACTAAGCACGGACTGTTGTTTGGTTTGGGTCAGGCTCTCGCCGTAATCCCTGGTGTATCAAGATCGGGTGGCACTATTTCGGTCGGCCTGGCTCTTGGCTACAGCCGCCAAGCCGCGGCTAGATACAGTTTCCTGCTTGCGATTCCCGCGGTTTTGGCCAGTGGCGGCTACGAATTTTTGAAGACCTACCAAGACTTGTCGCAGGCCGATTTAGTGGCAACCGTAATCGCCGCCATCGTCGCCTTTGCGACCGGCTTTTCTGTGATTGTGGTTTTGCTGCGCTACCTGAACCGAGGTTCGTTTATGCCGTTTGTGGTTTGGCGAATCGTGGTTGGCATTGCGCTACTCGCCATGCTCAGCAACGGGGTAGTAACCGCTTAGTCCTTTTCGCCAGGCTCTTCGCCGGGTTTTGACTCTGACGCGCGAAGGAACTTTTCAAATTCCATCGCCAAAGCGTCTCCGGTCGCAGCCTGAGACTCGGCCTCATCACGAGATTTCTCTAACTGCTCGATATAGCCGGCCATTTCCTCGTCGGCCTCTGCAACCTCGTCTATGCCGCGCTCCCAGGTGAATGCTTCTTCGGCCAGTGTTCCGTGGTCAAAGCTAATGCCCAATAGATTTTCAATCTCGATTAGCAGCGCCAGGGTTGCCTTAGGTGATGGTGTGTTGTGAACGTAGTGAGGAACCGATGCCCAAAGCGCGATGCTAGGAATGTTGGCCTTTTCGAGTGCGATTCCCAGAACGCTCAAAATGCCGACAGGGCCTTCATACTGGCTTCGCTCGGCGTTTAACTCGGCACGCACACGCTCGTTCTGACTCGTGCTTGAAACGCTGATTGGTCGAGAATGTGGCACGTCCGCCAACATGGCTCCCAAGAAAACAACCGCATCAATCTCGCGATCGTCAATCATCTCCATGACTTCGGCCGTGAATGACTGCCAACGTCTCGAGGGCTCGGTGCCGATTAGAACATTGAGGTTCGAATACTCAGGATGTTCGACAAGCGCTTCAGCGCCTGGCACACAAAAATCGGCACTCGGCCAGGTAATCTCGCGTTTTCCATCCTTGTCGAATGAGACGGTCGGGCGGGTGAATTGGAAATCGTAATAATCTTCGGAATCGACGGTTGCGACGACGTCGGCAGAGATCTTCTCGCAAATGAACTTTGCAACGTTGCTGGCAGAATCGGCGGCATCGTTCCATCCTTCGAACGCAACGACTAACGTTCGCCCCCCAAAGATGCGACTGGATTCGTTCAAGTGCTTTCCTTCTTCAACAATTTGTCTTCTAAAACTCTAAGCCAAACCGGCGCGGGTAAACTCGAGTCTTATGTTTGGTAAAAAGCTTCCGGCCGCTGTCCTTTGGGACATGGATGGAACTCTGGTCGACTCTGAAGAGTATTGGCTGA